>VFQS010002656.1_pt1 | contig 14406 bp, 16 predicted proteins | sample 3512361 | NCBI WGS metagenome assembly VFQS01 (sample SAMN10412375, study PRJNA504923) | tailings metagenome | isolation source: Relicate 1 Philex TSF3 active mining | place: Philippines
ATCCTTAATAGCTCAGAGGTAGAGCGGTTGACTGTTAATCAATAGGTCGTTGGTTCAATTCCAACTTGGGGAGAAATAAAGAAAATACACAAAATGAAGATTTATTGCGATTATCCAACGCCATGGCAAGCTACATTCCAAGATCCAGCGACGCCTTACATGGAGGGGTTAATTAACCTTCACCATGACATTATGTTTATTCTTTTCGTATTATCAGGTTTAGTATTCTGGATGTTATTCAAAACATTATATGCTTTTGATCACACTAGAAATGCCGTGCCATCTAAAGTAGTACATGCTTCTACGTTAGAAATTGTATGGACAATTTTACCTTCTTTAGTACTTGTAGTTATTGCATTCCCTTCGTTTACTTTATTATATTCTTTAGAAGAGACTGCTGATCCAGCTATTACTTTAAAAGCAATTGGTCGACAATGGTATTGGACATATGAGTATACAGATTACGAAAATGCAGCTGGAGAACCAATTGTATTTGATAGTTATATGGTACCTCAAGACGAATTAGAGCCAGGACAATTACGTCTTTTAGAAACAGATAACCATGTTGTTTTACCAGCAAACACACACATTCGTGTATTAGTAACTGGGGCAGATGTTATTCATAATTGGGCGATTCCTTCTTTAGCGATGAAAATTGACTGTGTTCCAGGTAAATTAAACCAGGTGTCATTATTTATCAATCGAGAAGGTACATTCTATGGGCAATGTAGCGAACTATGTGGAGTAAATCATGGATTTATGCCAATTGTAGTTGAAGCAGTGTCATTAGACAAGTACTTAGCTTGGGTAGCCGAAAAATTAGCATAATTTGTACATATAATAATAATAGATAGCAATGCAGATTGGTTGGTTACAAATCGTTGTGATCGGTTTATTGGTCTTGGTTTTATTTGGTAAGTTACCAAATATTATCCAAGATCTAAAATCGGCCTATCTCGAAATTTCTAAAAAAAGCGAAGAAAAAGATAAATAAAATGTCAGGAAAATATATTGCACGACATCCTTATCATTTAGTGGATGCAAGTCCGTGGCCATTCTATGCCTCTATTTGTGCATTTGGGGCAACTTTTGGTGGCGTATGCTACATGCACGACTACGCAAATGGTGGTGTTTTATTAACGTTATCAGGGGTATTATTAGTCGCTGTCGCTTACCGATGGTGGGCTGATGTAGTGCGTGAAGGTACTTATCAAGGATTACATACTAACGCGGTACAAACAGGTTTACGTTATGGTATGCTATTGTTTATTGTATCTGAAGTTATGTTCTTTTTAGCCTTTTTTTGGGCATTTTTTCACTCAAGCGTTTTACCATCAATTGAAATTGGAGGAATTTGGCCACCAGCAGGAATTGATGTACTAAATGCGTTTGATGTTCCTTTAGTAAACACAGTGGTTTTATTAACATCAGGAGCAACTTGTACATGGGCACATCATTCAATTGTTGCGGGTGACAAAAATGGTTCTGTGAACGGACTATTATTAACTGTTGCATTAGGTGTATTCTTCACTGCGTTACAGGGATTAGAATATATCGATGCCGGATTTACAATTGCGGACGGAGTATATGGTTCAACTTTCTTCTTAGCTACAGGTTTCCATGGATTCCATGTTTTAATTGGAACAACATTCCTACTCGTATGTTTATTCCGACAATTAAAAAATCACTTCTCGACTAGCCACCATTTTGGTTTCGAAGCAGCAGCTTGGTACTGGCATTTTGTAGATGTAGTATGGTTATTTTTATTTGTATCTATCTATTGGTGGGGAGGTAACTAGTTTTTTTCTCTTATTTAAAAAATAAATAAGAATAAAAACTTAAAACCAACTAGTTAAAGTTGGCCTATCATTTTTTAGTAACGCTGGTTTATTCTTATTATTTATAAAAATAATAAGAGTAAACCAATTAGCGTTCTATGTTATAATATAACAAAAATAGTCAATATATCTGTAATTGTATTTTCATAAATAATGTCAATATACTTTACAGATCGTTTGTATAAAAAGTGTAGCAAAAATAAAAAAATAGTTTTATTTTGGTTGCTTATAGCATAACCGTTTCGATTGGGGTTCTCCTTTATTATGTCGAAGCTCGGGAAGGTTAGTTAGTAAAATTAAAAATAGAAAAAATTGATGCAAGTATTTGTTAATGGACAGACGCATACAGTACCCCAAGGAGTAACAGTATTGCAAGCCTGCGAACTCGCAGGAGTATTAGTTCCACGTTTTTGTTATCATGACCGTTTATCTATTGCAGGGAACTGTCGTATGTGTTTAGTGGAAATTGAAAAAGACAGAAAATTGCAACCTTCATGTGCTTTTCCAGCTAGTGACGGTATGCGTATTTGGACAGAAACACCTGCGGTGAAAAAAGGACGCGAAGGCGTTTTAGAACATTTGTTAATTCACCATCCATTGGATTGTCCAATTTGTGATCAAGGTGGAGAGTGTGATTTGCAAGATCAAGCTATGGTTTACGGGGGCGATCGAGGTCGCTACAAAGAGTATAAACGTGCCGTAGAGGATAAAGATAGTGGTCCTCTTATTCAAATGATTATGACACGTTGTATTCATTGTACTCGTTGTGTACGCTTTGGTTCAGAAATTGCAGGTACTGGTGAATTAGGATCGACTGGCCGTGGAACGAATTTAGAAATTGGTTTCTATGTGCGAGAAAAGTTATTTGCATCTGAAATGTCGGGAAATGTTATCGATCTGTGTCCAGTAGGTGCTTTAACATCTAAACCGTATTCATTTATGGCTCGACCTTGGGAATTGGAAAGTACAGAAACAATTGACCTTACAGATGGTATTGGTTCTAATGTAAAAATGGATTCTAGATTTGGGGTTCCTATGCGAATTACTCCGAAATTAAATGAACAAATTAACGAAGAATGGATTTCTGATAAAGCTCGATTTTCTTACGAGGGAATTACGAACAAACGATCGTTCATGCCCCCAGAAGAAATTGCTTCTTTAGTTCATTCTACGCATAAATGTCTAGCACTTGAAAGTAAAGCTGCTGTAGTATCGGGAAACGTTTCTCAAGAAACGATTGGGGTTGTTTCAAACTATTTTGAAAATGTTGCATTAGAAGGACCGAACTCAACAGAAAGAAATTGGAATAACACGTTATTCCCTATTGATTTCAGTAGCACATTTAAGTGTAATACACGGATTGAGGATTGGGAATCTACAAAAGTAGATTTTATTCTTATGGTAGGGGTAAATCCGCGTTTGGAAGGTACTTTACTAAATGCACGAATTCGTAAACGATTGAAGAAGGGACCTTGTCCTGTCGTGTCTTTTGGTGCAGCCATTTCTACGACATACCCAGTAATTACTGCAGGTACTTCTGCGCATTCTTTTATGAAGTTTGTTGAAGGCCGATCATCTTTCTGTACAGCTTTTAGAAAAGCAAAAAACCCTATCGTATTAGTTGGACCTTCTGTGTTCTTACGTGAAGATGGTAATGCTTTCTTTTCTATGTTACAGACTTTAATTTCTATGGTACCAAATCTTGTAACGAATACTTGGAATGGTTTAAACTATTTACAACCACATGCAAACAGCTTTGGGGCTATGGATCAAGGTGTGAACCAAATTGGTGTTGTAAGTGATGTTCAGTTCAAAACGATGGTGCAGACATTAGATGGTAGATCCGATGTTCCTGCAATTCATATCACTTCACACGTTTCTAAAGATATTTCCGATAATACACTCGTCGTACCGTGTGCATTACCTAGTGAAACAGGAGGTACATTCGTGAATACTGAGGGTCGATCTCAATTTGCACGCAAAGCTGTTACTAATCAACGTCGTGTTTTCCACGATAAGGCCATCATTGGTTCGATTGTAGAGCTAAACGGCTATAAAGATGCCGTAAAAGAATATCTTTTAGGAATTCCTTCAAACTCTGATCAAAATATTGATGTACGATGGAAACATAATTGGTATCCAAAGTTTAATCGAACAGTTGTTCAAGATACACCTTTACGAACGTGGGTAGAAAACTATTATGAAACAGATGTAGTGACAAAAAATTCACCTTCGCTATGTAAAGTGTCAAAAGCATATAAGAAAGGTATTTTTGGTTTAAAGAAATAAAATAAGGAAACATACTATGTATCAAATCGCTGCTTGGTTAGCAGAATATTTAGCAGTAGTTTTACCTTTATTAATTGCAGTAGCATATTTAACGCTACTTGAGCGTAAAGCTATGGCAAGTATGCATCAACGTCGTGGACCCAATACTGTAGGTCCATTTGGGTTGTTGCAGCCATTAGCCGACGGTTTTAAACTATTGGTAAAGGAAAACATTTATCCATCTAGTGCAAACACATTCTTGTTTTTTATCGCTCCGATTCTTACGTTTTTCTTTGCGTTAGGTTCATGGGCTGTTATCCCTTTTGGAGAAGGAATGGTATTTGCAGATTTAAATATCGGTATTCTTTATTTGTTTGCATTATCCTCATTAGGCGTATACGGGATTATTACTGCAGGTTGGTCAAGTAACTCTCAATATGCCTTTTTAGGAGCATTACGCTCTGCTGCTCAAATGGTTTCCTATGAAGTGTCATTAGGGCTCGTTTTATTAGGCGTTCTTGTATGTACAGGTACTCTCAATTTGACGAAAATTGTATTACAACAAAAAGCAGTTTGGTTTGTATTCCCATTATTTCCTTTATTTATTATGTTTTTTATTTCTGCATTAGCAGAAACGAATCGAGCACCATTCGATCTACCGGAAGCCGAAGCTGAACTTGTATCTGGTTACAACACAGAATACGCTGCTATGGGTTTTGCATTATTTTTCTTAGGGGAATATGCAAACATGATTTTAATGTGTTCTTCTGCAACTATCTTGTTTTTAGGTGGTTGGTTACCACTTTTTGACTTCGCACCTTTTACATGGATTCCTGGTGTTATTTGGTTTGGACTAAAAGTAAGTTTCCTATTGTTTGTATTTATTTGGGTTCGTGCATCGTTCCCTAGATATCGATACGACCAATTAATGCGATTAGGTTGGAAAGTATTTTTACCACTTTCTTTCGCATTTGTATTATGGATTGCAGGAGTGTTAGTTGCCACAAATGGCTTAATCTATTAACAAAATAAACAATGAGAAAAGAATTATCACCTCATCTAACGATTTACTCAACGCAAATTAGCTCTGGTCTTTCAATTTTCCATCGAATGACTGGAGTTATTTTAGCGGGTAGTATTTTACTAGTTATCCCAGCAATGCTTGCTTTAACTTTTTTTGGAAATGATATTACAATTGATCTTGAAATCTTTTATCCCGTTTTATTCGTAGTTATGGGTGCTGTAAGCTATCATGCAGCAAACGGAATTCGACATTTTATTTGGGATACAGGTGCTTATGTTTCTACAGAAGGTGTGAAGACAACAGCTATTTTATTAGCCGTATTAGCAACTACCTTCTTCATTGCTTTACTCTTTGTTCTTAACTAGTATTATTACTCTTAACTAAAAAAAAAAATAAAAGATAAGAGCAAAAAACTAGTAGATAATTAGTTTATATACCAATAAACAAATATAAAATAACAGCAATCATATGTCACATTGGATTATCCAGAGAGCATCATCTGTTGCATTATTAGTTCTTCTTCCATTTACAATTTTTGTCGATTTCCGTTTTTACATTTTACTAGCTGCATGTATTGCAGTTCATGTAAATCATGGTTTTGACAGCATTTTCTTGGATTATGTACATAATGCACAAGCAAAAAATGCTCTTTCAACGTTTGTTAAGTTTGCTTTATTCGCTTCATTTTTATTTGTTGCTGTAATTTAAAATAAACGTATCTTCAAGCAAAAAACTTGTTATTTTCAAGTATTAATCCTACCTTATATACCTTGATAGGTATATAAGATAAATACTTGTTATCTATATAAGTTTATTTCTCATAATAAATAAATAAAAGAATAAGCGATTATGAACATGCATGAATGGTTACTGATTTCAGCGCCTTTATTCGGCTTTGGACTCGTAGGTATTGGTTTAAATCGTAAAAACGTAGTTGTATTACTATTAAGTATTGAATTAATGCTTTTAGCTTTAAACTTAAATTGGATTGGTTTTTCTATCGCAATGGACGATAGTTACGGTCAATTATTTGCATTATTTGTTATTACAGTGGCCGCTGCGGAATCAGCTATTGGATTAGGGTTACTAGTTGTATACTATCGTGTACGCGGAACAATTGCAATGGACTGGGTGAACGTATTAAAAGGATAAAACTAAAAATGTACTTAAGCATTGTAGCACTTCCGCTAATGGGTGCAATTACAGCTGGGCTTTTTGGTCGTTTTATCGGACCAAAAGGAGCCGGTTTTATTACAACTGGATGTGTAGCTTTAGCTGCTTTGTTTTCTATGACTACGGTTTATGAAGTAGGACTTTCAGGAAGTCCTGTCTATGTAACGTTAGCTCCTTGGATTCATTCAGAATGGTTAGACGCATCGTGGGGTTTCTTGTTTGACAGTTTAACTACAAGTATGTTGGTTATTGTTACAGGAATTTCCGCGTTAGTTCATTGTTATGCAACAGGTTATATGTCTCATGATCCACACATCCCAAGATTTATGGCGTATTTATCATTATTCACATTTTTTATGTTAATGTTAATTACAGCTGAAAACTTTGTACAAATGTTTCTTGGTTGGGAAGGTGTAGGTTTATGTTCTTATTTATTAATTAATTTCTGGTATACACGAATTCAAGCAAACAAAGCAGCAATGAAAGCTATGATTGTGAATCGTCTAGGAGATTTTGGGTTTGCGTTAGGAATTTTTGGATTCTTTGCGACGTTTCATACTGTTGAATTTTCAACGTTGTTCGCACAAGTACCTGCTTATGTAGCCGTTCATGGTGATGGGTGGATTACGGTTCTATGTTTATTCTTGTTTGTAGGTGCTGTAGGTAAGTCAGCTCAACTTGGATTACATACATGGTTACCTGATGCGATGGAAGGACCAACTCCCGTTTCAGCATTAATTCATGCAGCTACGATGGTAACTGCAGGAATCTTTATGATGATTCGTTGTTCACCTTTATTCGAATATGCGCCAACTGCTTTAATTGTTGTTACTGTATTTGGAGCTATGACAGCGTTTATGGCAGCAACAACAGGTATGTTACAAAATGACTTAAAAAAGGTTATTGCATACTCGACTTGTTCACAGTTAGGTTACATGGCCTTTGCTGTAGGATTGTCGCAATATTCTGTAAGTATGTTTCACTTAATGAATCATGCGTATTTCAAAGCATTATTGTTCTTGAGTGCTGGTTCTGTTATTCATGCAGTTGCTGATGAACAGGATATGCGTCGAATGGGTGGTTTACTACGTTTATTACCTTATACGTATGTAATGATGCTCATTGGATCTATGGCATTAATGGGATTTCCTTTCTTAACAGGTTTCTATTCAAAAGACGTTATTTTAGAAGTAGCTTACGCACATTACTCTGTAGCAGGTACGTTTGCACACTGGTTGGGGGTAATTTCAGCGTTTTTCACAGCATTCTATTCATTCCGCTTAATTTATTTTACATTTTTCCGAGATACAAATGCGTATAGAACAACAATTGAGCATGCGCATGATGCACCATTTACAATGGGATTCCCATTATTTGTACTTTCATTAGGTGCTTTATTTGGTGGATATCTTACAAGAGATGCAATTATCGGTCCAGGTTCAAACTATTGGGGTAATGCGATCGTAACATTACCTGAGCATGCAATCTTGTTAGATGCAGAATGGATCCCATTATCCATTAAATGGATTCCGCTAGTGTTTTCATTAGGGGGTGCGACGCTAGCTGTTGTACTATATCATGGATTCGCTCCACTTGTACATGCAATTCAGATGTCGCCACAAGGCCGCGAATTAACATTGTTTTTAACAAAAAAGTGGTTATTTGATCGCGTTTATAATGAATGTATTGTGCCTGTAGCATTACGTTTTGGTTATTCAACAACGTATAAAGCATTAGATAAAGGTCTTATTGAACATTTTGGTCCGTTTGGTATTTCAAATGGAGTAGAAAAATTAGTTGACAATGTAAAACAATTACACAGTGGTTATATTTATCACGCTGCGTTTTGGATGATTTCAGCATTGTTTATTGGACTCTTATTTATTTCTCCTGGCTTTGATCTCAGACTTTTATGGATTTTAATGGTTTCAATTTTATTTGTAGTAGAACGAGAGAAAGAAAGAGAGAATACAAATGCTTAGTAATTTAATTTTATTACCCTGGTTAGGTATTTTAGTTTTAGCTTTTGTACCCTCACGTAATACAGATCTTATCCGAAAAATCGGTGCGGGTACTGCTGCATTATGTTTTGTATTATCATTACAATTGTGGGTGCTATTTGACAACCAAGCAGTAGGGTTTCAGTTTGTTGAAGTTAAAACATGGATGTTCCCTGTTTATTTTGGAATTGATGGAATCTCCTTGTTTTTTGTTCTATTAACAACTTTTTTAATCTTCTTATGTATTATTGCCACATGGGAATCTATTCAAACACATGTAAAAGCATATATGATGGCCTTCTTAGTAATGGGGTCATTTTTAGTGTGTGTTTTCACAGTACTTGATTTATTGTTTTTCTATATCTTTTTTGAAAGCGTTTTAATTCCAATGTTCTTAATGATTGGAATTTGGGGATCGCGAGCAAGAAAAGGTCGTGCGGCTTACTTATTCTTCTTTTATACTTTACTTGGATCGCTTTTCATGTTACTAGCAATCTTAACAATTGCATTTGAAACAGGAACGACTGATTACCAAGTATTGTTAACAACAACATGGACTGAATCTCGTCAAATTTTCTTGTGGGTAGCTTTTTTTGCATCGTTTGCAGTGAAAGTACCAATGGTACCATTTCATATTTGGTTACCTGAAGCTCACGTAGAGGCTCCAACAGCAGGTTCGGTAATGCTAGCGGGAGTTCTCTTAAAACTAGGAACGTATGGATTCATTCGTTTCTCTATTCCATTGTTTCCAGAAGCTTCTGCATATTTTACCCCATTTATGTTTACTATGAGTATTATTGCTATTGTCTATACGTCATTAACAACGTTACGTCAAGGTGACTTAAAGAAGATTATTGCCTATTCTTCTGTTGCTCATATGGGATTTGTAACTCTTGGATTATTTACAGGTAATGTAGTCGGACTCGAAGGTGCTATGATGATTATGCTAAGCCATGGTTGGGTAAGTAGCGCTCTATTCTTGTGTGTAGGTGTGCTATATGATCGATATCATACACGATTGGTAAAATATTATCAAGGATTGACACAAGCAATGCCATTATTTGCAATTGTGTTCACGTTCTTCTCTATGGCGAACTTAGGTTTCCCAGGTACAAGTAGTTTTGCAGGGGAATTTATGTCATTAGCTGGAGCTTTTGAAGCCAATGTTACAGTTGCTATTTTAGCTGCAATTGGAACGGTTTTAGGAGCTGCATATTCTGTTTGGTTGTGTAATCGAGTATTATTTGGACCTTTACAAACAGAAGTTCTTTCTGGTTATTCAGATTTAGTTCGACGAGAGGCCGCAGTCTTTGCGCCACTCATCTTTATGACATTATGGATGGGAATTTATCCTGAAGTGTTTTTACAACCTATGCACCTATCTATCCTATATCTTTGTGCTTAATTTTTAATATAATATAACGAGTATTGGCGTTAAATAGTAAATACTTGAATATAAAAAAAGAATATAACCGTGTTTATTAACGACTGGAAAGTAGTAGGTCCTGAGTTATTTCTAGGAATTGCGGTTCAACTATTAGTTGTATTAGGCGTATGGTATGGTTCTAGACCACCCTATTCTGTGCTCGTACGTCCTATTAAAGCGCTAAGCTTGTTAACAACAGGTTTAGCCTTATGGTTGATTGCGCGAGGAGATATTTTTGGTAGCGTTTGGAATGAAAGTTTTTCATTCAACGAAAGTACGCGCACAATTCATATCTGGATCCTCATTGGATGTCTCGTGTCTTTAGCTTTAGCCAATAATAAAACTGTATATGAAAACAGTCTTTTCATTATTTTCTCAGCATTGGGAATGATTGGATTAGCTGCATCGCAAGATTTTCTTGCATTTTATTTAACGTTAGAGTTACAGAGTTTTTGTTTTTACATTTTAGCGGCAACGAGAAGAACCTCTCAGTATTCAACAGAATCTGGGCTAAAATACTTTATTTTGGGTGCTATTGCTTCTGGATTCTTATTATTTGGTGGTTCTCTACTTTATGGCGCAACTGGAAGTCTATGCTTTTCAGATTGGATGTTACTAAGCCAAGTAGAAAAACCTATGTTTTTTCAATTGGGGATGGTCTTCTTCTTTGTAGGGCTATTGTTCAAATTATCAGCATTCCCTTTTCATGTATGGACACCCGACGTTTACGAAGGGGCGCCCACGTTTATTACCGCTTTCTTTGCTTTAGTGCCTAAAATTGCCGTTTTAGCATTGTTCTTTAGATTACTATCGACTTCTTTCTATAGTTCAATCGAACAATGGCAGCCGTTATTAGTGACAGCTGCAGTTGGTAGTATGCTAATTGGAGCGTTAGGTGCATTAGGGCAGCAAAGATTGAAACGTCTATTTGCTTATAGTACAATTGCACACGTTGGTTTTATCTTGTTAGGACTCGCAACAGCTGCTTGGGATACTTCATTCTTTTACCTTGCTCTTTATTTTGTTATGACAATCGCCACATTCTCATTTTTACTAAGTTTCGGTTATCGTAACGTAAATGAATTAGCTGGTATTGGAAGAACAAATCCTGTTTTAGGTATTTGTTTTGCATTGCTTTTATTCTCTATGGCTGGAGTGCCGCCTTTAGCCGGTTTCTTCGGAAAATATATGGTATTCCAATCAGCAGTTTCTGCACAAATGTACTCAGTAGCTTTAGTTGCTGTAGTAACAAGTGTGATTGGTGGTGTATATTACTTACGAATTATTAAAACAATGTTTTTTGCTAAAGTGGATGAGGTTGTAGCGCCAGTGGCATCGCCATTTGCAACATATTTGTTTGCGGCTACACTAGGATTTCTAGTATTCTTCTGGTTATACCCTGCACCTGTTTACTTCTTTGCTGAAGCCTTAGTACACTAAGTTTAAGGTTCAAAAGAATAAATAACAAGTATTTACCTTTTGTACCTTTATTTTTCAAGTTTTTACTTCCTTCAAGTTTTTACTCTTATTTTTTACCCTTATAGGGTAAAAATGGTCAAAACTTGTGTATAAAGGCATAAAAATAAGAATCAGAAAATAGCTAGATACATATGTATCTAGCTATTTTCGAGTTTTATTCATTCTTATAGAGAACAAACTTGTTTATTAAGGGGAATCATGATGCTTCAACTCTGGAAGGGTATGAAAGGCGAAATAGTTCAGCGGTTAGAACATTGGAATCATAATCCAAATGTCGTGGGTTCAATTCCCTCTTTCGCTAGTTTTATTAAGAAAATTACTATCATAATAACAAGTTTTGACCGTTTAAAAGCAATACTAAAAACTTATAGAATGTAAAAACTTGATGATAAACATATCCTTCGTTTCCATGTAATAAAAATATAATTATGAAATCATTTTTACAAGCTTTCGAAGAAAGCGCAACAAGTCGACTTTTTGAAAAAGAAAATAATATTCTTTTGTTTGAATCCGAGAACAAAGGCGCAAATACTATCGAACTAAAAAGCGGTTGGAAAAGAAGATTACACTTGAAAACCAGACCTGAACAATTAGGAGTTGATTGGTTAGCTAATGTTGCGCAAAAAGAAACTGAAGATAAGATGACACATAAAGTTCCTGTGAATATCACGGTACCACGTACACCCGATAGTGAAACTTTATTCCATTTATCTTATTATGAGTTGTATAAACAATACTTATTGCTTTTAGCGAAAAAACGAGGAATTGTTGCTGGACGTGTGTTATCTAGCGTGAATGGGGGCTTAACGGTTGGATTAGCAGGGCATACAATGTTCTTGCCGAACACACAGGCAAGCAAAAAGTTATTGCACAAAAAAGCATTATTTTCATTTCTTTCTTATGATACAAATTATGGATCTTTTGTTGTTTCTCAACAAAATGCATATCGTAAAATCTATAAAATTTGGACCAAGCGTTTTAAAAGAATTAAAAAGAATTAAAAAGTAATGAAAGTATATAATGTACATGCTTACATTTCTTATGGTAATACGTTACTAACAATTACTTCTGAAGCTGGGAAAACTTTAAAAACAATTTCAGCAGGTATTGTTGGTTTTAATAAGGCCAGAAGATCAAGTCCATTTGCTGCTTTGCAAGTTGCTCAAAATGCAGGTGCATGGATTCAAGAACAAGTAAAAGGTGAGAAACCAGATGTTCACTTGTTTTTTAAAGGCTTAGGTCAAAATCGAGCCTCAGTTTTAAAAGGATTTCATGCTGCACAATGCACATTAAAAGATATTTATGAAACAACATTGACCCCACATAATGGATGCCGTCCGGCAAAAAGAAGACGTGTTTAATCTACCAGTTGTTTTATAACTAGTTTTTGATCTTATTTTTTTTTTTTTTTTAAAAAAAAAATAAGAGCAGAAAACTAGTAGATAACTAGTTTTTGTTTTATTTTAATCGTTAAAAACAATAAACTAGTAAGCATACGCGAATGTGGCGAAACGGTAGACGCGCTATCTTGAGGTGGTAGTAAGGCAACTTGTGTGGGTTCAATTCCCATCTTTCGTACGATTATTTTCGTTGTTATTAATATACGTTTTACACTCGTTTTTGGTTCTTATTCATCAAGTATTTACATTTTATACCTTTACAAGATAGAAAAGCTATATAACAAGTTTTGACTATTTATACCCTTACAAGGTAGAAAAGAAGAATAAAAACTTGAAGGAAGTAAAAACTTGAAAAATAAAGGTATAAAAGAAATGACAAGTTTTGATATTACTACCTTTTAAGGTAGAAAGAATATAATAAAAACTTGTAGAATGTAAAGACTTGATGATAAAAAGTTCGGTTGGTTCGTATAATGGTAATGCATGAGATTGCAAATCTTAGGATGGTGGTTCGATTCCACTACTAACCTGAGATAACGAGTTTTTGTATTAATAGATAAATATAAAAACACTCAAAGGAGAGGAGAAAGAAAGAACTATTTTAAGTCTATAAAAAGAAATAATTTATTATGACAATGATTCATTCACCATTAGAACAGTTCGAAGTTACGCCTGTTTGGTCTATTGGTTTAGGAGAAACGTTAGCAATTACAAATACTGCGTTATTTGGATTCATTATTATGTTTGCTACGTTTGGTATTTTATCTTTTGGTACAAAAAATGCAACAGTAGTTCCAGGTCGCTGGCAAACATTAGTAGAAGGAATTTTCGAATTCGTTTTAACTTTGACACGTGATACAATTGCTGGTGGAAAAGGTGAAAAATATTTCCCATTTTTATTTGTTACATTCTTATCAGTAGCAATGTCAAACTTAGTTGGTATGATTCCATATTCATTCACAATTACTAGCCAGTTAGCAGTGACGTTAAGCTTAAGTATCGCAACATTTGTTGGTGTTAACGTTGTAGCTTTCCGTCAGCATGGACTACACTTCTTAAGCTTCTTTTTACCAAAAGATGCACCTGTAGCTTTATGGCTCTTATTAGTACCAATTGAGTTAATTTCTTATTCTTTCCGTGTGATCTCATTAGCTGTTCGATTATTTGTTAACATGATGGCTGGACACGCTTTATTAAAAATTTTAGCTGGATTCGCTTGGACGATGATCGGAATGGGAGGTATCATGTTTGTAGCATCAGGTTTACCTTTAATGGTAGTAATCGCTTTAACAGCAATGGAGTTGTGTATCGCAGTTCTACAAGCATATGTATGGACTGTTCTTGTTTGTATTTATCTAAATGATGCAATCAACTTACACTAAGGTTTAATTATATTCAAGTTTTGATTCATAATTATTTTTATATACACAAGTTGGATTCTGACTAGTTTTTTGCTCTTATTGTTAAATATAAGAGCAAAAAACGAGTATATTAGTAGATAACTAGTTAGCGCCAAACAAGCTTATATAAGGAAAGGGGATGTAACTTAATGGTTAAAGTGCTAGCCTGTCGCGCTAGAAATTGCGAGTTCGAACCTCGTCTTCCCCGTATTTTAGATTAGCTTAGCTTATTAACAAAATGCAAGCATGATGGAACGGTAGACATGCCAGGCTTAGAATCTGGTGGCCTAAAAAACTGTGTGGGTTCAAGTCCCACTGCTTGTATCATTATATTTGAATAAAACTGCGAAATAGAGTAGAGGTTAACTCACTAGGCTCATAATCTAGTATATGTAGGT
>VFQS010002658.1_pt1 | contig 14395 bp, 12 predicted proteins | sample 3512361 | NCBI WGS metagenome assembly VFQS01 (sample SAMN10412375, study PRJNA504923) | tailings metagenome | isolation source: Relicate 1 Philex TSF3 active mining | place: Philippines
GCAGCAGCTTGGCGTTGCGCTTGTTGCCGATGAAGTTGTCGTCCACCAGGAAGATCGAACGGCGCCAGCCCAGGTCGTAGAGGTACTGGAGTTCGGCGATCAGCTGCTCCGGCGTCTTGGTGCGGGGCTTGCGGCCGTAGAGCACAATGATGTCGCAGAACTCGCACTGGAACGGGCAGCCGCGCGAGAACTGCACGCTCATCGAGTCGTAGGCGTCGAGCTCCAGCAGATCGAAGCGCGGCACCGGCGTACCGGTCACATCGGGCTTGTCACCGTTGGCGCTGAAGCGGCCGCTGCGTTCGCCACGCTCGATCGCCTCGATGAACATGGGCAGGGTGATCTCGCCCTCATCGAGCACCTTGAAGTCGGCCAGGGCCAGCTCCGGTGCATCCGGGGTGGAGCTGGCGAAGGGACCCCCCACCGCCACCGGCAGGCCGCGCTGCTTGGCCCGGGCGATCTGGGCGGCCATGTCGGCCTTCTGCACAATCATCCCGGAGATGATCACCAGCTCCGCCCAGGCCCACTCCTCCTCGCGCACCTCGCGCACGTTGCGGTCGACCAGCTTCATCTCCCAGTGCTGGGGCAGCAGGGCCGCCACGGTGACCATCCCGAGCGGAGGGAGCAGCACCTTGCGGTTCACCAGCTCGAGGATCTTCTCGTAGCTCCAGAAGGTCTTCGGAAACTCGGGATAGATGAAGAGCGTGCGCATGCCGGTCGAGATGGGAGGAAGGGAGCGGTTGGCCCTGGTGCCTGCGCCGGGCGGAGTGGAAGCCCCGTGGTGGGTGCAACCCTAGGCGGTTCCCCCCGTCTTCGCCTGTCGGCCCGCTCTTCTGCTGTAATGGCCCCATCCCTGGACGGAATCACCATGGCCGCGGCGATCTACCTGGCACTCGTGGGTGGCGGACTCACCGCCGCGTTCCTGGTGGCCACCGTGCTGCGCGGCGTCAAGCTGATCTGAACCGCCAGCGGCGCCGCAGCTCGTGGCTGCCGATGCCGAGCCCCGTGGCGCCGAGCGCCAGCAGGGTGATCGGCAGTCCGGCGGTCAGAGTGAGCGCTGCGGCTGCCAGCCCGCTCAGGCCGCCCCCGCCGAGAAAGGCGATCTGGGCCATGCCGGCCATGCGGCCGCGCAGCTCCATCGGGGCGGCCACCTGGCAGATCAGGTTGCTGCCGGCCAGCAAACATGCGGTGCCTGCTCCCAGCCAGAAGGTCATGGCCAGGGCGGCCGCCCCTGAGCCCGGCACCTTCCCCGCCGCGGCCACCGCCGCCAGCCCGATCTGGGCCAGGGCCGTCACCACGGCGCAGCCCCCGAGCAGGAGCCCTGGCCGGCGGCTCAGCTCGAGGCTGTGGCGGCGCAGCAGCACCCCACCCGTGATGCTCCCGGCGGCCAGCACGCTGGTGAACAGGCCCAGCTGCTGGGGGGTGGGTCCCAGCAGCGTGGCCGCCATGTAGGGCGCCAGGCCCGGGTGGAAGAACCCCACCAGGCAGGCCAGGGCCGTGAAGCGCAGCACATGGCGCAGCGATGGGCCGCAGCCCTGCCAGGCGGTGCGCAGGGTGGTGCCGCGGCCGCTGCTGCGCTGCTCGGCCTCCCGCCGCGGCCGCAGCAGCCAGATCACCGTGGCGATCGGGATCAGGTAGGTGGCTGCATCGATGGCCAGGGCCGTGCCCGCCCCGCTCAGGGCCAGCAGCCAGCCCCCCAGCGGCGGGCCCACCAGCTTGCCCACGTTGAACACCACCGAGAAGCTGGCCAGGTAGGGGCCCAGCTGCTCGGGCTGCTCCACCAGCAGGGCGGCGTACTTGTTGCGGGCCGTGAGCTCGTAGGTGCTGGCCACCCCCACCAGCAGGGTGCTCAGCAGCAGCAGCAGCACCTGGGGCTGGCCGCTCAGCAGCGGGATGGCGAGCACACCCAGCAGGGCCGCCGCGAACAGGCCCCACTGGGCGCGCACGAGCACGGGCTCGCAGCCGAGCCGGTCGGTGACGACGCCCGCGTGGGCGCTCACCACCAGCGTGGGCAGCGACAGCACGGCGAAGTGCAGGGCCAGCAGCAGGGGATTGCCGCTGCCATCCATCAGGATCCAGCCCTTGGCGGTGAGCCCTGCGAAGGAGCCCGCCGTGCTCAGGCCCGAGGCCAGCAGAAACAGGCTGCGCTGCCTTCGCTGCAGCCAGGCCGGCTGGACCCCGCTCAAGCGGGGCTCCGCCGCCGCTGCAGAGCGTCGCTCACCATCTCCGAGGCGCCCACCACCTCACCGAGCAGGTCGTAGGTGTCGGCCCCGGTGATCCGCACCGGCACGAGGGTGCCCGGCGCGGCGCAGAGGCCGCCGGCGCCGGGCCGCACCCGCACTTCGCCATCCACCTCCGGCGCGAAGCGGGCGCAGCGGCCGATCATCTCGCCGCTGGAGGGGTTCTCCTGCTCGATCAGCACGTCCACGATCCGCCCCACCCAGGCCGCGTTGCGGGCGGCGGCGATCGGCTGCTGCAGGGCCATCAGGCGATCCTTGCGCTCCGCGGCCACCTCCGCCGGCACCGGATCGGGCAGCTCGGCGGCGGCGGTTCCCTCCTCCGGCGAGAAGGTGAACACGCCCACATGGTCGAAGCGCTGCTCGGCCACGAAATCGAGCAGGTGCTGGAACTGCTCCTCCGTTTCGCCCGGGAAGCCCACGATGAAGGTGGTGCGCAGCACGGCCTCGGGCAGCTCCTCGCGGATCCGGCGCAGCAGGCCGCCGGTGACCTCCGCCTGCCAGGGGCGGTTCATCGCCCGCAGCACCTCGGGATGGCTGTGCTGCAGGGGCAGATCCAGGTAGGGGAGCACGTTGGGCACCTCCCGGAAGGCGGCCAGCACCGCCGGCGTCAGCCCGGTGGGGTAGGCGTAGTGCACGCGGATCCAGGGGATCTCCACCTCGCCCAGGGCCCGCAGCAGCTCGGCCAGCTGGGGTTTGCCGTAGAGATCGAGGCCGTAGTTGGTGGTGATCTGGCTGATCAGCACCAGCTCCTGCACCCCCTGTGCCGCCAGTTGCTGCGCCTCGGCCACGATGCTGTCGATCGTGCGCGAGCGCTGATCGCCGCGCAGGTGGGGAATGATGCAGAAGGCGCAGCGGTAGTCGCAGCCCTCGGCCACCTTCAGGTAGGCGATCGCCTCGCTGGTGGTGCGGTACCGGGGCAGGTGCTCGTCGGCCACGTAGGTGGGGGTGGCGCTCACCTGGCTCACCCGCTCGCCCGCCTCCACCCGCTCCAGCACGCTCACGATGTGCTGGTAATCGCCCGTGCCCACGATCGCCCTGGCCTCCGGCAGGCTCTCGAGCAGCTCCTCCTGGAAATGCTGCGCCAGGCAGCCGGCAATGATCAGTTCCTTGCCCTGCTCCGCCAGTTCCACCAGGGTGCGCACCGATTCCTCGCGGGCGTCCTGGATGAAGCTGCAGGTGTTCACCACCACCACGCTGGCCTCGCGCTCGTCGGCGCTCACGCCGTAGCCCGCTTCGGCCAGCAGGCCCAGCATGTGCTCGGTGTCCACCCGGTTCTTCTCGCAGCCCAGGTGGGCGAAGGCCACGGTGCGCCGCGGCGCGGCCGGGTCGGCGGGGCGGGAACTCTCAGGCATGGGGCGCACTCAGGGGCGTTCGGGGCCGTTGGGGACCCGGGGGCTGCGGCCGGATCCCTCACCCTACCGAGACGCTCCGGCCCTTCCCCCTCTCCCCTGGTGGCCGCGGTGCCGCTGCTGCCACAATCGGCCCAACCGTTCCGCCGCCTCCGCCGCCGTGACCTCCTCCCGCCTCAGCGAGCGCCTGAGCAGTCGTCGCCGCAGCGAACCCGGCCGCCGCTGGGTGCGGGTGGCGATGGCGGTGCTGGCCTCGATCGGCGCCATCGACACGGCCGCCATCACCCTCAAGCGCTGGGGTCTGCTGGCGCCGCTCTCCTGCCCCGGCGGTGCCGAGGGCTGCGACAAGGTGCTCAACAGCGCCTGGGGCTCCCTCTTCGGCCAGCCCCTCTCCCTCTTCGGCTTCCTGGCCTACGGCGCGGTGCTGCTGCTGGCCGTGCTGCCGCTGCTGCTGCGCGGCGAAACCCGCCACCCCCTGGTGGCCCGCAGCTGGTGGGGCCTCTTTCTGATCAGCGCCGGGATGGCGGTGTTCAGCCTGCTGCTGATGGGGGTGATGGTGTTCCGCATCAAGGCCTTCTGTGCCTTCTGCGTGCTCTCCGCCTTGCTCAGCCTGGCCCTGCTCGTGCTGAGCGTGATCGGCGGCGACTGGGAGGACAGGGGCCAGCTGATCTTCCGCGGCGTGATGGTGGGCCTGGCGGTGCTGGTCTTCGGCCTGGGCTGGTCCGCCGTGGTGGAGCGCCCCGCCAGCGAGATCGGCCGCGGCGTGGCGCCGCCTGTCACCAGCGTCAGCACCCCGGAGGCCATCGCCCTGGCCGAGCACCTCAGCGGCAGCGGCGCCGTGCTCTACACCGCCTACTGGTGCCCCCACTGCCATGAGCAGAAGGAGCTCTTCGGCAAGGAGGCCACGGCCCGGCTCAAAGTGGTGGAGTGCGCCGCCGATGGCCGCAACAGCCAGAAGGCCCTCTGCGACTCCAAGAAACTCGAGGGCTTCCCCTCCTGGGAGATCAACGGCCGCATCGATTCCGGGGTGAAGCCCCTGGGCCGCCTGGCCCAGCTCAGCGGCTTCGCCGGCGCCAAGGCTCCCTGAACCGGGAGCTGCGGCTCCCCTCAGGCCGCGCCGTCGCGTACGGGGCTGGTGCGGATGCCGAGGCCCTGCTGCTGCACGCTGTGCCGGCGCCAGAAGGGCTGGCTGGCCGGAGCATCGCTGCGGTGGTGGCCGCCCCGGCTCTCCACGCGGAACAGGGCCGCTTCGATCAGCAGCTCCGCCAGCAGGAGCCGCTGGCGCAGGTCCTGGGCCAGCAGCAGGCTCTGCCGCTGCCCGGCGCTGAGCTCCAGCTGCTGCCCCGGCGGCAGGCCGCGGCAATGGCCCAGCAGCGGCTCGGCCTCCAGGGCGCTCCGCTGCTGCCGCACCACCGGCAGCGCCGCGGCCAGCCGGCTGCCCTGGCGGGCCACGCCGGCCACCTGCCAGCAGAGCTGGCGCAGGCTGCGGATGCCCTCGGTCAGGTCCTCGGCCGCTGGCAGCGGATCGGCGGGCAGGGGGCGGCAGCCCTCCCCAGCCGTTGCCGCAGCGGTCGCCGCCGTGGGGGCCATGGGCTCGAGTTTCAGGGTGGCCAGCTGCCGGGCGAACACCAGGCATTCCATCAGCGAGTTGCTGGCCAGGCGGTTGGCGCCGTGCACGCCCGTGCAGGCCACCTCCCCCACGGCGAACAGGCCCGGCAGGCTGGTGGCCGCCTCCAGATCGGTGCTGATCCCCCCCATCCAGTAGTGGGCCGCGGGAGCCACCGGCACGGGGGCCTCGGTGGGGTCCAGCCCCAGGGCGCGGCAGCGCCCGAGGATGGTGGGGAACTGGCGCTCCAGCCGCTCCCGGCCCACCGGCCGCAGGTCGAGCCAGAGGTGGTCCACCCCCTGCTCCTGCATCCGCCGCGCCAGGGCCCGGCTCACCTGGTCGCGCGGCGCCAGATCGCCCCCGGCCAGGTGCGCCACGGGGCTGCGGCCATCCCGCTCGCACAGCCGGGCCCCCTCGCCGCGCACCGCCTCGCTGATCAGGAAGTGGGGGGCCCCGGGCAGCATCAGGGCCGTGGGGTGGAACTGCACGAACTCCAGATCGCGCACCTCGGCTCCGGCACTCCAGGCCATCGCCACCCCATCGCCGCTCGCCTGGGTGGGGTTGGTGGTGTGGGCGAAGAGGTGGCCGCCGCCGCCGCTGGCCAGCACCACGGCCCCCGCCCGCAACCAGCGCAGCCGGTCGCCATCGAGCACCTGCAGGCCCACGCAGCGGCCGTTCTCCACCCAGAGCTGCAGGGCCGGCACCCCCTTGTGCTGCTCAAGCAGGGGGCGGCGCAGCACCTCCCGCTCCAGGGCATCCACCAGGGCCCCGCCGGTGCGGTCCTGGGCGTGGAGCACGCGGCGGTGGCTGTGGGCCGCCTCCAGGGTGGTGCTGAGGGCGGCACCCTCGCGGTCGAAGGCCATGCCCAGCGCCAGCAGCCGCTCCACGCAGGCCGGGGCGCGGCGCACGAGCAGATCCACCGCCGGCCGGTCGCAGAGCCCTGCACCGGCGCGCAGGGTGTCGTCCACATGGCTGCCGAAGCTGTCCTCCGGGCGGGTCACGGCGGCGATGCCCCCCTGGGCCCAGCGGCTCGCCGAAGGCGGCCCATCGTGCTTGCTCAGCAGCAGCACCCGCAGGCCGGCAGGAAGTTCCAGGCAGGTCATCAGGCCGGCGGCGCCGCTGCCGACCACCACCACATCCCACTGGGCGGCCAAAGGTGCCTGTGCCATCGCCATCCCGTGCTGCAGGCGAGCCTATGGGAGCAGCCGCGCCCCAGCCAGGCTCAGGCAGGCACAGAAAAACCGCCGGCAGGGGCCGGCGGTGATGGGGACGGGGATCTGACTGGTCCTGGCTTCAAGCGGAGGGATCAGCCGGGGGATCAGCGGTAGACGCCGTCGTTGATGCGGTCGAAGCCCTCGTTCAGGGCGATGGCGGGCGGGGTCACGGTGAAGTTGCCCTTGTACTTCTCGAAGAGCTCCTTCTGGCGCTCGGTGAGGTCGAGTTCCAGCACGTCGTCGACGTTCTCGTAGGGGCCGCCGAGCACGATCTTGCCGGCGAGGGTGGGGTACATCCCGGGGAACTGCTGGAAGCGACGCACCGAGGAGTTGTTGAGGTCCACCTTGTCGCCCCGGGCGGCGATCTTGTCGTCGGCCTGGTTGCGCAGTTCACCCGCCATGGCGGCTTCGGGCAGGACCAGGCCGAGCAGCAGTCCGGCCAGCACCACACCACTCACCAGCCAGGCAATCAGCCGCTTCATTGCAGACTCCACAGGGAAGGAACAGAGTTGGGCAGGAACGCCGGGTGATCCGGGCTGCCGACCGGCGCGGGGTGCCACCGGGGAACTGCCACCGGAGGCCGGCAGTCAGTCGGAGTCAACGTTACAGAGTCCCAAGCGGTGCTCCCCCCGGCGGGGACCCGCCCTTTTGCAGATCTTCAGATCACGCCGCTCAGCCGGGGGGCCAGCAGCGATGCCGCCAGGAAGATTCCGTCCACGGCCAGGGTGGTGGCCAGGGCCGCGGCGGCGACCCGGCCAGCCTCGCCGCGGCTGCGCAGCAGGCGGGCGATCCACACCAGCGCCCCACCGCTCAGGAGCACCGTGGCCAGGGGCAGGGGCGCCAGCACGGCCATGGCGGCCTGCTGCAGGAGCAGGGGGGCGTCGGCAGGGGTGGCCTCGAGCACCCGGGGCCAGAACTTCATCACGCCGCCCACGGCCATGGCCAGGTCGGTGGCGGCGGTGCCCAGCAGCGAAGCCAGATAGAAGGAGCCCGCCAGCTTCCAGCGGCCTCCCAGGCCCGCCAGGGCCAGGGGCAGGGCGAAGGCCTCGATCGGCAGGTGCCAGAGGGGATGCAGGCGGCACCAGCCCCAGAAGAGGCAGCCGCCCAGCCAGCTGCCGCAGAAGCCAACCAGCAGGGCCCCCAGGGCCCGGCCGCGGGGCGAGCTGTGCTGCTCCAGCAGGATGCCGGCCGCCAGCAGCGGGGCTGTGAAGAGGGCGGCGGCCATCGGGGCGCTGCGCACCCAGGGGGCCTGCAGGAACACCGGAACAGCCACCAGAAGGGCCGCCACGAGGGGGAGGGGAGCCTGGAAGGACCAGCTCCGATCCGGGGCGACCGGGCCGCCGCTGACGCTGTAGGGGACCCCGACCACCAGGGATGTGAAGAAAGTTGGCCAACCTTAAGGGATCCGGGCTTGGCGGCCGCGCCCCGGCGCCATAGGGTCTGGCGTAACCGGCGCATCCCGATGCTCACCCTGGCCGTGGCGGCCGCCATCTCCCCCGCTGAGGCCTGTTGGCGCGCCCTGGTGCTGGGAGTGGTGCAGGGGCTCACCGAGTTCCTGCCGATCAGCAGCACCGCCCATCTCAAGGTGGTTCCCCTGGTGCTGGGCTGGGGCGATCCCGGCATCGCCTTCACGGCGGTGATCCAGCTGGGCAGCATCGGCGCCGTGCTCGCCTACTTCCGCCACGACCTGGCCTGCGTGGCGCGGGGCATGGGCCGGGCCCTGCGACACGGGCAGTGGCGCGATCCCGATGCCCGCCTCGGGGTGGCGATCGCCCTCGGCACCCTGCCGATCCTGGTGGCCGGCCTCGCCCTCAAGCGCTGGATGCCCGGCTACGAAACCTCGGTGTTCCGCAGCCTCACCTCGATCGCGGTCGTTTCGATCGTGATGGCCCTGCTGCTGGCCCTGGCTGAGCTGATGGGCAGGCGCCAGCGGCTGCTCGATCAGGTCACCCCCCGCGACGGCCTTTTGGTGGGCTTCGCCCAGGCCCTCGCGCTCGTGCCCGGGGTGTCGCGCTCCGGCAGCACCCTCACCGCCTCCCTGTTCGACGGCTGGGACCGCACCGCCGCCGCCCGCTTCTCCTTTCTGCTCGGGATTCCCGCGATCACCCTGGCCGGCCTCGCCGAACTCCGCCAGGCCTTCTCCGTCTCCAGTTCGAGCGTCAGCGGCACCCTGCCCACCCTCGTGGGGATCGTGTCCGCCGCGGTGGTCTCCTGGCTGGCGATCGCCTGGCTGCTGCGCTTCCTGCAGCAGCACAGCACCTGGCTGTTCGTGGTCTACCGGCTCCTCTTCGGCCTGGTGATCCTGCTGCGCTTCCGCGGTCTCGACGCCCCCGTGGGCTGAGCGGCACCGCGCCGCCCCCCAGGCCGCAGACTGGAGATCGGCAACCCCGCGCGCCCACGCCCTCACCACCGTGTGGAAGGAACCCTCCGCCGGCATCGCCCTTGCCGATGCCGACCAGACCGCCGGCCCGCGCCTGCCCGAGCCGGCCGTGGTGGCCAGCGTGGAGCCCGGCTCAATCGCCGAGGAGCTGGGCTTCCAGCCCGGCGACAGGTTGCTGAGCATCAATGGGGTGCGCCCCCGTGATCTGATCGATTTCCAGGTGCTTCAGGGCGAGGAGGAGCTCACCCTCGAGGTGGAGGATCCCGACGGCAGCCTCCATGTGGTGGAGCTTGAGAAGGATGCCGATGACAGCCTCGGGCTGGGCTTCACCGAAGCCCTGTTTGATGGCCTGCGCCAGTGCAACAACCACTGCCCCTTCTGCTTCATCGACCAGCAGCCGCCGGGCCGGCGCCGCAGTCTCTATCTGAAGGACGACGACTACCGCCTCAGCTTCCTCTACGGCTCCTACCTCACACTCACTAATCTCACGGCCACCGACTGGCAGCGGATCGAGGAGCAGCGGCTCTCGCCCCTCTTCGTGTCGGTGCACGCCACCGAGCCGGAGCTGCGCAGCCGCCTGCTGGTGAACCCCCGGGCGGCGCTCCTGGGCGAGCAGCTGAGCTGGTTCGCCGAGCGCCGACTGCAGATCCATGCCCAGGTGGTGGTGTGCCCGGGCCTCAACGATGGTGAAGCCCTCACGCGCACCCTCACCGACCTGGCCGGCCATGGTGCCGGCGACTGGCCCGCCGTGCTCTCCGCCGCCGTGGTTCCGGTGGGGCTCACCCGCTTCAGGCCCGCCGGCGATGCCCTGCGCCCCGTCACCCCGGCCGATGCCCGCGCCGTGATCGAACGGGTGGAGCCGCTGCAGCGCACCTTCGCCGCATCCCTGGGCAGCCGCTTCGCCTGGCTCTCCGATGAGTGGTATCTGATCGCTGGCCTGCCGCTGCCGCCGCGGGCCAGCTACGAGGATCTGCCCCAGCAGGAGAACGGGGTGGGCAGCATCCGCGCCTTCCTGGAGCAGCTCGATGCCGCCACGGCCTCCCTGCCGCAGCGGGTGTCGCCGCCGCGCCGCTACAGCTGGGTGGTGGGGCGCCTGGTGGCGGAGGCACTGCAGCCGGTGGTGGAGCGGCTCAATGCGGTGGAGGGGCTTGAGCTCCTGCTGCACGGGCTGCCCAGCCCCTACTGGGGCCAGGACCAGGTGGTCACCGGGCTGCTCACGGGTGAGGATCTGCTCACCGGCCTGGCCGGGCGCGATCTCGGCGATGGCCTGTTGCTGCCCCGGGTGATGCTGCGCGCAGGCGAGGAGGTGTTTCTCGATGATCTGCGGGTCGATGAGCTGCGCCGGCGCCTGCCGGTTCCGCTGCATCTGATCGGAGGGGCAGAGGATTTGGTGGCCGCCTGTCTGTCTGCCTCGATGCGCGGTGCCTATCCTTGACCCGTTGCGACAGATTCAAACGTGAGGCGCCCCCAAGTCCTGCTCGCGGCCCTTGCCCTGGCCGCGGGTGTGCCTCTCGATGCTGGAGTGCTGCACGCCCAGGCCGGTGCCGCCGCCGGCGCTGCCGCCGGCACCCCTGCGCCAGCTTCGTCGTCCGCCCCGGGAGCCACCCCCGTCTTCGCGCCTGTTCGGGCGCTTCCCGAACTGCCGCCGCTGGCTCCCGCGGTGAAGGGTGACAGGCCGAAGTCGGATCCTTCCGTGCTGCCGCCGGCCGCCACCAGCCTGCCCGCCGACCTCAACGACCTGAAGGCTCCGCCCTCCCTGGCCCTGCCGGTGAAGCCGGGCCAGGTCACCGTCACCCAGCTGCGGCCCCTCAGCCTGGCGGAGGTGGAGGTGCTGGCCGAGGTTGGCAACCCCAACCTCAAGTCGGTGGGCAGCCAGGTGGAGCAGGCCCAGTCGGCCCTGCGCGCTGAGATTGCCCGCTGGTATCCCCGCATCAGCCTCAGCGCCGGCAGCCTGCCTGCCTACGCCATCGGCGATCAGTTCCGCAGCACCAAGGTGCCCGGCCTGATCCCCGGCACCACCGAGCTTCAGGAAACCTCCACCTCCACCAGCATCTGGCGCTTCCAGGCGGGTCTTGAGGCCAGCTGGGCACTGATCGATCCGGCCCGCACGCCCAGCATCGCCGCCGCCCGCGATGCCTACGAGAAGGCCAAGAACGCCTATCTCATCGGCCTGCGGGAGCTCCGTCTGTCGGCCAGTGAGGCCTACTTCGACCTGCAGTCGTCCGATGAGCAGGTGCGCATCGGCCAGGAATCGGTGCGGGCCTCGCTCGTGAGCCTGCGCGATGCCAGGGCCCGTTTCCAGGCGGGTGTGGCCACCAAGCTCGAGGTCTACGAAGCCGAAACCCAGCTCGCCCGCGACCAGCAGCTGCTCACCAATGCCGTGGCCAGCCAGGCGATCGCCCGCCGCAGCCTGGCCTCGCTGCTGGATCTGCCGCAGACCGTCACCCCCACCGCCAAGGAGCCTTCCCGGGTGGTGGGGGTGTGGCTGCCCTCGCTGCAGGAGAGCATCATCGCCGCCTTCGCCTTCCGCGAAGAGCTCGATCAGTTCCTGCTCGACATCTCGATCGCGAACAGCACCGGCAATGCGGCCCTGGCCGATGTGCAGCCGATCCTGCGGATCTTCAACGTGCTCAACACCGGCCGCACCCGCGGCTACGACGGCGCCCGTGAGAATTTCACCAACGACGGCGACTACTCCTGGAGCGTGGAGAACTCCGTTGGCATGCGCCTCGACTGGACCCTCTTCGACGGCGGCGCCGCCCAGGCCCGCTACCGCCGCCAGAAGCAGGTGGCCGAGCAGAACCGCTTCCTGTTCGCCCGCACCCGCGACGACATCCGCCGCGAGGTGGAGCAGAGCTTCTACAACCTCGAGCGCAACAACCGCAACATCGCCACCACCTCCCGCGAGGTGATCTCCTCCCGCGAGGCCCTGCGCCTCGCCCGTCTGCGCTTCCAGGCCGGTGTCACCACCCAGCGGGAGGTGGTCGACAACCAGCGCGACCTCACCCAGGCGGAGGTGCGCTACGCCGATGCGATCGTGAACTACAACAAGTCGCTGGCTGAGCTGCGGCGCCGCACGGGCCTCGATCAGATCGCCTTCTGCAGCCAGCCCAGCCTGCCGGCCACCAAGCCCCGGGTTGAGGGCGCCAGCGACGTGCCCGTGGAGCCCCGCCCGCTCATGCCCGCCTGCAGCGCCGACCTCAGCAAGGCAGGCGGCTGATCGCCCCGTTCCACCCCCCATCCCTTGGCCTCCACGCCCCGCCCCGGCCTCTCCCTGGCCGACACCCTGCGCCTCGGCCTGTTCCAGGCCTGCCTCGGCTGCCTGGCCGTGATCTTCGCCGGCATGCTCAACCGCATCATGCTGAGCGAACTCAACTTTCCCGGCCTGCTGGTGGGCGGCAGCCTGGCCTTTGAGCAGTTCGTGGCCCCGGCCCGGGTGCTGTTCGGCCAGGTGTCGGATGCCCACCCGATCGGCGGGCGCCACCGGGTGCCCTACGTGCTGTTCGGCACCGGCCTGTTCTGCACCCTCGCCGTGCTGTCCATTCCGCTGATCTTCCAGGTCGGTCGCCTGCTGCAGGCCGGCAACCAACCCCAGCTGGCCCTGGGCATGGCCGCCCTCTGCGGCCTGTTCGCCTGCTACGGCCTGGCGATCTCCCTCTCCAGCACCCCCTACCTGGCCCTGGTGATCGATCGCACCAGCGAGCAGGAGCGGCCCAGGGCCGTGGGGATCATCTGGTGCATGCTCACCGTGGGCATCGTGGTGGGGGCGGTGCTGATCAGCATCAGCCTGCGCGGCCTCGATGGCATCGTGGATCCCGCCGCGATCGAGCCCGCCCTGCTGGCCTTCATGGCCCGGGTGGCGGCGGCCGTGTTCGTGCTCACCCTGATCGCCACCTGGCGGATGGAACGGCCCCGGGGGGCCGCGGCCCCGGGCGAAGCCGGCGCCGCCGCGCAGGGCCGCGAGGATTCCGTCAGCCTGGGCCAGGCCTGGAGCCTGATCACCTCCACCCGGCAGGTGCTCCTCTTCTTTTCCTTCCTGGTGCTGTTCACCCTCGGCCTGTTCCTGCAGGACCCGGTGCTGGAGAGCTACGGCGCCCAGGTGTTCGGCATGCCCATCGCCGCCACGGCCCAGCTCAATGCCTTCTGGGGCGTGGGCACCCTGGCCGGGCTGCTGCTGGCGGGCCTCTGGGTGGTGCCGCGTCTCGGCAAGCTGCCCACCGCCCGCCTCGGTTGCCGCCTGATCGCCGTTTCCCTGCTCCTGCTGCTGCTCTGTGGGCTCACGGCCAGTGTTCCGCTGCTGCAGGCGGTGATGTTCGCGTTCGGGATCGCGGCGGGCATCGGCACCAACAGCGCCCTGTGCCTGATGCTCGATCTCACCCTGCCCCAGGCCGCCGGCACCTTCGTGGGGGTCTGGGGCCTGGCCCAGGCCCTGGCCCGCGCCCTCGGCAAGGTGGTGGGAGGCGGCCTGTACGACCTCGGCAAGCTGATCCTTCCCGAGGCCGGATCCGGCTACCCAGCCTTCGCGCTCGTGCTGTTCGTGGAGCTGGTGGTGGCCCTGCTGGCCCTGGTGCTGCTGGAGCGGGTCAACGTGCGCCAGTTCCGCGAGGACACCGGTCGCAGCCTCGAGAGGGTGATGGCCCTGGATCTGGGCTGAGCGGGCCGGCCGGGCCGGCAGGATGGGTGACGTGGCCGCTCCGGCTTCCGCTGATGACCCCGGCATGAACCCTCCAGCCTCCCTTCTCGATCCCGGCCTGGATGCCCTGCTGGATCGGGTCGCCGAGCGCCAGCGCAAGGATTTCGGCCACATGGCCTTCGATGTGAAGGCGGATGGCTCCCTGATCACGGCCTGCGACCGGTGGAGTGATGGCGCCCTGGTCGAAGGGCTGGCCGAGCTGTACCCCGGCGAAGGGGTGCTGAGCGAGGAGGGGCGCCAGTCGGTGCCCACCAGCGAGGCCTACTGGGTGGTCGACCCCCTGGATGGCACCACCAATTTCGCCGCTGGCATCCCCTACTGGGCGATTTCCCTCGCCCGCTTCCACAACGGCGTGCCTGTCCTGGCCGTGCTCGATGTGCCGCCGCTGCGCCAGCGCATCGTGGCGGTGCGGGGTCGGGGCGCCTGGCGCAATGGCAAGCCGATCGTGCCGCCCTCCTCCCGCGACCGCCAGGCGGGCTGTGCCTCCCTGTGCAGCCGGTCGATCCATGTGCTGCAGCGGCTTCCCGATCGGCGCTTCCCCGGCAAGATCCGCCTGCTCGGTGTGGCCAGCCTCAACATGGTGAGCGTGGCCATGGGGCAGACCATGGCGGCCCTGGAGGCCACGCCCAAGATCTGGGACCTGGCTGCGGCCTGGCTGGTGCTGCAGGAGCTCGGCTGTCCGCTGCACTGGCTGGTGCGATCACCCGAGCAGCTGGAGCCCGGCGCCGACCTCGGCCACACCGACTACCCGGTGCTCGTTGCCGCCAGCAGCACTGTGCTGGAGCGGTTCCGGCCCTGGGCGGATGTGCTCGCGGCCGGCATCCGCTCCTGAATCGGAGGCCTGATCCGCCCACCCCTTGCGTGCGTCCCGGGCTGTTGTGCTACCTTTTTGGGTCTGCGCGGGAAACCGCGCGGC
>VFQS010002660.1_pt1 | contig 14386 bp, 12 predicted proteins | sample 3512361 | NCBI WGS metagenome assembly VFQS01 (sample SAMN10412375, study PRJNA504923) | tailings metagenome | isolation source: Relicate 1 Philex TSF3 active mining | place: Philippines
TTAGTGTCTGGTTCAATTTTTTTGACTAAATTGTTTATTGCATCCAGTTGGGTTTGAACCAACGATGTTCTTTCGAAACCGCATTATGAGTGCGGTGCAATCGACCCCTCTGCCATGGATGCGGTTTATTTTTTAAAAATTAAAAAAATAGTGAAAAAAATTAATGTCTCTGACTTTTTAATTTTATTAATTGGTTTTGTCTACGGGAATCTTTTTGTAATTAATTATTCTAATGCAAATTGGAATTTTTTACTTATTTTTTTTATTATATTTTTTGTTGAATTAATCAATAAATCTAATTATTTTATTTTTTTTAAAAACTATACAGAAAATAATTTTTTTCTTTTTAATTTTATTAATACAATTAGAAGAGGATTTCTTTTAGGAATCTTCGTAGAAGCTTTTAAAGTTGGAAGTTAACAAAACAAAAAATAGATGATTGAAAGTTAAAAAACTTTCAATCATCAAAAAAAATATAATTAATAAGCTAATGCCATACTACGCGTTGTTTCAGAACCTAAATAGACTCTGACACTTAAAAAATCTGTAGGACAAGCAGATTCACAACGTTTGCAGCCTACACAATCTTCAGTTCTAGGAGCAGAAGCAATTTGATTAGCTTTACAACCATCCCAAGGAACCATTTCTAGTACATCTGTTGGACAAGCGCGAACACACTGTGTACATCCAATACATGTATCATAAATTTTAACTGTATGTGACATAATAAAACTCCGTTTGAGTTAATTGAATCTCAAGATTCAAGACAAAGCTTTAAAAGATTGAAGATATATTTTGTAGTATTTTACAGTAAAATTCAAAAAAAATCAATTTTCTATCTCCCCAGGTAGGACTTGAACCTACGACCAATCGGTTAACAGCCGACCGCTCTACCGCTGAGCTACTGAGGATTTAATTTTATATAAATTATATCATATGTTAAATTGTTTTTCTAAATTTATAATTCATCTAAGTAGTTTCATATAACTAAATAGATGAATTATAAAAAATTATTATTCTTCGCCAAGAAAAAATTCTTGAAGTTTTTGAAACATGCCTTTTTGCGGACTACTTAAATCAATAAAATAATCTTGTTTCCCAATTAGTCTTCTGGCTGCATTTTCAAATGCAATACCTGAAAGAGTCAATTTTTTATTTAAAACTAATGGTTCACCACGATTTGTAGAAATAATAACATTAGTGTCTTCTGGAATAGCTCCTAATAAAGGGATTCCTAGCATTTCTTGAACATCTCTAACTGACATCATATCATTTTTTTGAATCATATCAGGTCGAACTCTATTTACTATAAGTTTCACGTTATAGATACCATTTGCTTCCAAAAGACCAGCAACTCTGTCAGCATCACGAATAGCTGTAATTTCTGGGGTAGTTACTATAACAGCTTCTTGAGCTGGTGCAATAGCATTAATAAAACCCACATCAATACCAGCAGGGCAATCAATTAAAATAAAATGGAATCCTAATTCTTTAACAGAATCTATTAAATTCTGCATATTTTTTCTGGTTACATTATATTTTTGCCTATTTTTCGAAATTGCTAATAATGCTAAATTTTTCCACCTTTTATCTCTAATTAGGGCTTGATCTAATCGACATTGCCCCTCAACAATATCCATTGCTGTGTAAAGAACACGATTTTCTAATCCTAATAATAAATCCAAATTCCTTAATCCAATATCAGCATCAATTAAGGCAACACGATAACCAAGACGAGCGATTGACATTCCTAAGTTAGCGGTCGTTGTAGTTTTGCCAACTCCACCTTTACCGGAAGTAATTACAATAACTCTTTCTGATAAATTTTGCTTGTCAATGCCGGTTGATTTCAGTTCCAATCTTTGCTGATTTCCGAAGTCACTTTCAGGACCGATAAATGTATTATTTTCTGTCATAATAGTAAAGAGAAACAAAAAATAAAATAAAGTACTAAATTGATGACATAACCTCGTTTTTTTGGCTTTGGTTTTCGTTTATCAGTAATGCTTTTTAATTTTTATTCTTCTAGTAAAAATTTTAATAAAAAATTATTACTAGAAATTTTTGGAAACGTAACATTCTTAATCGTGTAATTGACTGTTGAAACGAAATCAAAAAGAAAACAAAATTTTGTCACCAATTAGTTTAGGTTTTCCTAAAAAAATTACAAGGATATATACATTTTCCTGTTACCACTAGTTGGACTGCAACAATATTCTTGTTTTAACTTTAAATTTTTTTTTGTAAAACAATAAGTAGTAAAAATAAATAAAAAAGTTATATATATTATACTTTGCATTTTTTACTTATGCTAGTATTTCTTTACTATTTTGTTGAAATTTTTGAATTTCTGGGATTTTCTAATCGGGCAAGGAGGGATTCGAACCCCCGACACCGTGGTTCGTAGCCACGTGCTCTAGTCCACTGAGCTACAAGCCCAAACAAGTATTTGAAGGAAAGTATATACTTTCTTTTCCTAGGTTGCAAGACTGTAATTTTAAGTTGAAATTTTTATTCCAATTACAAAAATGCTTATATGACTTTAAAAGAATTTTCTAGCATGAAATCTACTTTTCTAGTCTTTCTTTAAACCAGAAAAGTAGAAAACTGCTTATTTCTAAAACTTTTATGCTTTTACAAGTTGGTTCCACCCTAAAGTTTCTAAGGCTTTATTTCTTCGTAATGGTCGTGTAACGAGCTCTAAAATATCTCTTGCGTTTGTAAAACCATGAATTTGGGCAAAAGTAAATTCAACTGACCACTTCGTGTTAATACCTCGAGCCTCTAAAGGATTTGCATGAGCCATCCCAGTAATAGCTAAATCCGGTTGTAATTCTCGAATACGCTGGATTTGATTATAATTATCGGGTTTTTCCACAATTCTTGGAATAGATACATTCATTTCATGACAAGTTTTTTCTAAAAATTCTAATTCAGCTGCTTGAAATCTTTTGTCTAAATAAGGAATCCCTATTTCATAAACAATCATACCACATCTAACTAAAAATCGTGCTAAAGAAATTTCTAATAGATTATCGCCCATAAAAAAAACCGATTTCCCACGCACTAATGTTAAATAATCTTCTAACGTTTTCCAAATTTGTTCTTCTCGTTCTAACAAACCCGTAGGACTTACCCCAAAAACTGAACAAATTTTTTCTAACCATGCACGTGTGCCGTCAGGTCCAATTGGAAACGGAGCACTGATTAATTTACATTTTCTTCGACGCATTAAAGTAGTCGCAGTGCGACTTAAAAATGGATTTATTCCACAAACATAGACATTTTCATTTAAAACAGGTAATTCGGCATATCTTGGAGAAGGTAACCAACCAGAAACTGTAATCCCAAATCTTTGAAGTTCTAAAATTAACTGTGTTGCAACATTAGTAGGTAATGAACCAAATAAAACAAGAGCTGGTTGCTTCAAGTCGTTTTCAACTGAAATGTTTTTTGTTTGGTCACTGGATTTTTCTATTTGTCGAATTGGACTATTAGGACAACGCTGAACCATCGCCGATAAAACAGTGTCTTCACCTTGTGTAAAAGCATAATCTAAGCCATTTGCTCTAGCAACAACAATTGGAATATTAATTTCCGCTTCCAATCGAGGTGCCATTCCTTCTAAATCCATTTTAATAATTTCAGTTGTACAAGTTCCAATCCAAACAATTACACTTGGATTTCGATCTTGTTTAATTTGTAAACACAGTCTCTTTAATTCTTTATAATCATTTAATTGGGCTGAAATATCAGCTTCTTCAAGTTCTGCCATAGCATAACGCGGTTCTGCAAAAATCATTACACCTAGAGCATTTTGAAGAAAATATCCACAAGTTTTAGTTCCAATTACCAAGAAAAAACTATCTTCGATTTTCTGATATAACCAAGCAACACAACTAATTGGACAAAAAGTATGATAATTACCTGTTTCACAATCAAAAGTTAATGTTTCATTTAATTTTGAGTTAGTCATAAATTTTCCTTTAAATAAAATTTATTAATTTTTTAAACTAATAAAAAATCCAAGTCACTATTTGTCTCAAATTGATTGTCATTTTCTTTTTGTGTAACTGATGAAGTTTTTGGGGTTTGTGTTAAATAAAAAGTAGAAAGGAGCGTAAAAAGTTCGCGATCTTCTAATTCTGTTGCAATAACACCTTCTGGATTTGTCAAAAGTTGATCTGCAATATTTAAATAAAAATCACAGATATAATTTAAAGTTGGTTCTACTTCAGCCATTTCAAAAACAGTTTTACCTTTTACTCTTGAAACCCTAATATCTTCAATAAGAGGTAATACTTCAAGAACTGGCATTGGACAAACTTCAACGTATTTATCGATTAGGTCACGTTTTGAAGTTCGATTTCCAATTAAACCGGCTAGTCTTAAAGGATGGGTTTTTGATTTTTCTCGAACCGAAGCAACAATTCTATTTGCTGCAAATAGCGCATCGAACCCATTGTCGGTTACAATTAAACAATAATCAGCATAATTTAATGGAGCAGCAAACCCACCGCAAACTACATCACCTAAAACATCAAACAATATAACATCATATTCATAAAAAGCATTTAATTCTTTTAATAATTTAACTGTTTCACCAACTACATAACCACCACAACCAGCACCTGCTGGTGGTCCGCCAGCTTCAACGGAATCTACTTCACCGTATCCTTGATAAATAACATCTTCAGGCCATACATCTTCATAATGATAATCTTTAGCTTGTAACGTATCAATAATGGTTGGAATTAAAAATCCTGTTAAGGTAAATGTACTATCATGTTTTGGATCACATCCAATTTGTAATACTTTTTTACCTCTTCGTGCTAATGCAATTGAAATATTACAACTTGTCGTAGATTTCCCAATGCCACCTTTACCATAAACAGCTAATTTCATAAATCACTTATCCTTTCTTTTTTTAATTTTAATGAATTTGTAAAAATTTATATAAAAAGTAATCTATTTTTTAGATTCATTTTTAGTGTACTTTAAACTAATACATTGAAAAAATATATGTTTTTATTTTTAATAAAAAAATAAAAATTTTGTAAACAAAATTAAATAACCTATAATAAATAAAAAGATAGTAATAGCCAAAGAAAAAATAAAAAAGATGATATTAAATATTATAGGAATAGAAAATTTATGTTCTAATAGTTGCTTTATTATTCTATTTTTAACGACAATTTATTATTGGACAAAATTTATTTTTAGTTCAGAGATTACTTATTCTCAAACGGGATTACTCGGGTATTCAAGCGCAGCTTTTTTATTGACTGTACAACTCCTTCTACGTTGGGTTGATTCTGGGCATTTTCCTTTAAGTAATCTTTATGAATCATTATTGTTTTTAGTCTGGTGTTTATTAATTTTATACCTTTATATCGAAAAATCAATAAAAACACTTTTTTTAGGAGTTCTGACATCCCCAGCTATTTTATGTTTAATCAGTTTTACTGATTTTCTTTTACCACCAGAATTACAACAAACTAGACCACTTGTCCCAGCTTTACAATCTAATTGGTTAGTTATGCATGTAACTGTTATGATTGCAAGTTATGCTGCATTATTATTAGGTTGTTTAGTTTCAATTGCTTATCTTATATTTTTTAATTATTTTCGATATGAAAAAAAACAATCTCAACAAGTAGAAAAAAATTTTTCATTAATTAATTCCGTATCAAATTCTTTTTTAGAAACAGATAATGGTTTTAATTTTTTGCATTTTTCTGAAATCAAAAAAGAAAACGAGACTTTTTTAAACTTTCTTGATAATTTAAGTTATCGTACAATTGGAATTGGTTTTTGTTTTTTAACATTAGGCATTTTATCCGGTGCTGTTTGGGCAAACGAGACCTGGGGAAATTATTGGAGTTGGGATCCTAAAGAAACGTGGGCTTTAATTACTTGGTTAACTTTTGCAAGTTATTTACATATTCGTTTAATCGGAGGTTGGACAGGTTATAAACCAGCGTGTATTGCTAGTTTCGGTTTTATAATTATTTGGATTTGTTATTTAGGTGTAAACCTTTTAGGTCAAGGTCTTCATAGTTATGGTTTTTTACAAATTTAAAAATAATTTGAATATGATTTTTAGTTTATCTTTACGAGTTTTTTTGTTTAGCTTATAATAAATTTACTATGAATAAAATTATTCAATTAATTTTTAAAAAATATCGTTTTTCAGATATTTAATTTTTCGAAATAAGGAGATTTTTATGGCAGTACCTAAAAAAAGAACATCAAAAATGAAAAAGAGATTAAGAAAAGCTGAATGGAAAGCTCAAGCTACAAAAGAAGCAGCTAAAGCTCTTTCAAAAGCTAAAACAGTTTTAAAAACATTATTAACAGAAAATTCACTAGAAACTGATTAATAAATCAGTCTGTTAAATATTTTAAATTCTTTTCTAATCAGTTTCAAAAAGGAAAATTCTTATTCTAAAAATTTTCCTTTTTAGAATTTAGTTAAGAGTCTAAGTTCTTGAGAAAAAATTATCGATTAGTAAAATGTTCTTTTATTTCTATCAAACAGTATTTTGCTTCAATAATAAGAAGAAAATTTTGAAAAACTAAAAACTACTAATTATACAATTTAATTTTCTAACTGTATAATTTGAAAAATTTATGAATAATATATTCTCCAATTTTTTCTTAAAAATAATAAAGTATTATGAAAATCTAATTCTAATAATGCATCCATTTAAAGGAATTTATTTTAATAAACAAATTTCAATGAAATTTAATTTCATAAAAAACTTTCTTTTAGTGTTTTATTTCTTTTTTCTTTTAATTTTGCCCTTATTAGTCTTATTTATACTAATAATGCAAAATAATTGGAATGAAATTTTTAAAAAAGCTACCGATCCAATAGCTGTTTCAGCTTATTTATTAACTGTTCAAATGGCTTTTTATGCTGCCGGGATTAATACTTTTTTTGGTTTTATCATTACTTGGATTCTGACACGTTACAATTTTTCAGGGAAACAATTTCTTGATGCTGCTGTTGACCTTCCTTTTGCTTTACCTACTTCAGTGGCTGGTCTGACATTAGCTACTGTTTATGGGGATCAAGGTTGGATTGGGAGTGTTTTTAATTTGTTTGGAATGCAAATTGTTTTCACTAAAGTTGGTGTTTTACTAGCAATGATTTTTGTTTCCTTTCCTTTTGTTATTAGAACATTACAACCAGTTCTACAGGAAGTTGAAAAAAGTTTAGAAGAAGCTGCTTGGTCATTAGGTGCTTCTTCTTGGCAAACTTTCCTTAAAATAATTTTGCCAACATTGTGGCCAGCTTTATTTACAGGGTTTACTTTAAGTTTCTCACGTGCATTAGGTGAATTTGGTTCGATTGTTATGATATCTTCTAATTTACCTTTTAAAGATTTAGTAGCATCGGTTTTAATTTATCAATCATTAGAACAATACGATTATTTCGGAGCATCTGTTATTGGTGCTGTTGTTTTATTAATTGCTTTAGTTACTCTTTTATTAATTAATGCTTTTCAGTCTTTGAGATTTCGAGTATAAAATTTTTTATCTAAAAAAAATAAAATTTTTATTTTTTTATTTACTAATTTCTAAATAAGAATTGTTTTAGATAAAAAATTTTGTAAGTTTTACCTAGTTTTTTTATTTTTAATTATCATTTTTTGAAATGTCTATAGAAAACCTATATTTTTATGTCTTTTGTAACCACAATTCGAGATTATGTAGAAGTTTTAAATACTATTAGTGATTCACTTGGTAGTGATTTTACGTTTAATAAGTTTATTTCTGAAAGTTTTGTCTATATTTTTCAAACACTCCGTTGTTGGATTTTATACATTATAACCTTTCAGTGGATTCGTGATTTTAGTTTATTACCAATAATAATACCACAACTTTCATCTGCAATATTTAAAGAAAGTTTTTTCTTACAAACCCCTTCAAGAGTTTTCTTTGAATTTTTAGAAATTCCTGATTTAAACCAAAACAAATTTGTTTTAGGTTTTTTTAATAGCTTTTTTTTAAGTTTACCTATTTCCGTTGTTCATATTTTATCTATTCGTAGACTTCTAATTCAAGGAATTCCAGCTGGAATTTATTCCATTGGTGGATATATTTTTGGCCAAGTTATATTTTTAAGTTTAACTCTTTTCGGAGTTCGACAACTTCTTATTCCATGGTTGACTTTAGAACCTTTAAACTATATTTTAGGAATTATTGTAATTTTCCGAGTAATTTATTCAATGACTCAAGAAAATTTAAAGGAATTAAATGGCTGGGTTTTACCACAGTATAAAAGTTATTTTTTAACTAGTCTTTTATTAGCGTGGTGTGAACAAAGCTCCATTTTTCAATATCTTGGGAATCTTACACTTAGTTCAAATGTTACCATTTTAGAAAGTTTTTCAAGTAATAGTTCTCTTTCTAGTTTTTTGACTCACTTTTTTTATATTTTAGGTATTTTTATTGGATTTTTAATTTTTACATTTATTTGGGGAGTTGTTTTTTTACAATTAAAAAATTGGTGTATCTTATACACACCTCTCTTTTTAAGTTCTTTTATTCAATTGATTAATAAAACTAGTTTTATAATTACTTTAGCTTTAAGTTTAAGTTCAATTCCATTTTATGGTTTTGACTATTTAGTTACAGGACCCTTAGGTTTTGTTTCTCAAGATACTGTCTTTAAAAATACAGTATTTGATCAAACTCGTATTAAAGATTTGGGCGGTATTGGATTAATGTCAAGTCCAGAAAGTACCTATAAATACGTGGATATTGATGTATCAGTTTTTGATCGCGGTGAATATTTGACAGCTCCTGATGTTCAACAAGCTTTAAGTTTTGAAGATTTAAATTATCGAGGTGAATTTGATTGGACAACCAGAAATGATAAAGTATCTGGTATTAGTGATTCACGAAGTGGTTTCTTTACTTTATCTAAATTATTTAAAAAACAGAAAAAAAATCAGCCAGAACTTTCAAATCAACCACTAGTTACTGAAAAAACTGATTTAAATAATTTAATTTCCGAAAAAAGGGAAGGTTTTGACTCCACTCTTTTAGATACAAATTCGCAAATCACAAAAAGATTCATTGATTGGTACGATTTGATAGATCAAGATTCAGAAAATTTTGATATTGTACAACCATACCAAGAACTCTATAATGTAAGTTTTCCGTCAGACTATCTTCGAAATGAACCATTAGCAGAAAAAGAAATTGAACAAAAATTAAAAGCTAAATACTATTCAAACCCTGTTTATAAAACTTTATTAAATTTAGATATTGATTTATTTTTAAACAGACAACCCAAAAACTTTCAATTAAATGCTGAGCAAGAAGTAGATTTATATACAAAAAGAAGAATATTAGAGTCCTATTATGATTCTTTAAGATATTACTCTCAACTTCCTTATTCTGAAACATTTGATGAATTTTTTGAAGGTACGAAAAGTTTTTCTAATAAAGTTTATAATCAACAATTTAAAGGAACTTTACGTTCAGTACGTCGATTATTCTCATTAACATTAGATTCTAAATCTGATCCAACTGGAAAAATTCAAAAAGTTTTAAAATTTGATCAACCTTTGTATGAATTTTCTGAAAAACAAAAATTTTCTACATATCATGAAGAATTGAGTTCGCAATCAAAACAAATAAAAGAAGATTTGAAAAATGATTTTTTCATAAAACCACTCTACGCTGGTTGGGATGAAACTTTACGAAAATTTGTAATTACAAATAAATTTCTTCCAAGATCACTTGCAGGGTATAAAGTTAATGTTGATAACGAAGCTCGTCAAGAATTTTTCGAAAATTCTAGTAATAAAAAATTACAGAAGATTAAATTTACTGCATGGCCTATTTCAATCCAAAAAGTTTCAGGATCTAAGAAACAATCTAGTATTCCATATGTCACTCTTTTTGAACCTCTTGACGAAACGACTAAAGAATCTTTTGGTGAAAGTTTTTCTACACTTCCAGCAAATCTTGAAACCTTTAAACGTTTACAAGTAGAAAAAGGACAAATCCAAGAAACAAAATCAGGAGATATATTTGAGTCACTAGCTCCTCAACGTGGTGGTTTTATTTGGCCTGGCAATTCAAAATTTAAATTATCTTTTCCTATGAACTAAAATCTTGGATTTAAGTTTTTAATAAATTCTATAAAAAAAATTTTTTAAGCCGTTATTTAGTTTAATTGCCTAAATAACGGTTAATCCATGTTTCTGAAAATTTTTTAAAAAAATTAGTTTTTTAATTAAAAAAAAAAAAATTACTTGATAACTTCTCAATTAATTGATTATACTAAAATTAACAAATTAAAAATTAATTTTGGGAAAAATTCCTTATTAGGAAAATACAAACGAGGTTTTAATTATGACAGCAATTTTAGAAAGACGTGAAAGCACTAGCCTTTGGGCTCGTTTTTGTGAGTGGGTAACTAGCACTGAAAACCGTTTATACATCGGTTGGTTTGGTGTATTAATGATTCCTACTTTATTAACAGCAACTTCTGTATTCATTATCGCTTTTATCGCAGCTCCACCTGTTGATATCGATGGTATCCGTGAGCCTGTTTCTGGTTCTTTATTATACGGTAACAACATCATCTCTGGTGCAGTTATTCCTACATCTAACGCTATCGGTCTACATTTTTATCCAATTTGGGAAGCAGCTTCTCTTGATGAGTGGTTATACAACGGTGGTCCTTACCAATTAATCGTTTGCCACTTCTTCTTAGGTGTTTGCTCTTACATGGGTCGTGAGTGGGAATTATCTTTCCGTTTAGGTATGCGTCCTTGGATCGCAGTTGCATACTCAGCACCTGTTGCTGCAGCTACAGCTGTATTCATCATTTACCCAATCGGTCAAGGTTCATTCTCTGATGGTATGCCTTTAGGTATCTCTGGAACTTTCAACTTCATGATCGTATTCCAAGCAGAACATAACATTTTAATGCACCCATTCCATATGCTTGGTGTTGCTGGTGTATTTGGTGGTTCATTATTCTCTGCTATGCACGGTTCACTTGTAACTTCTTCTTTAATTCGTGAAACTACTGAAAACGAATCAGCTAACGAAGGTTACAAATTCGGTCAAGAAGAAGAAACTTACAACATCGTTGCAGCTCATGGCTACTTCGGTCGTTTAATTTTCCAATATGCTTCTTTCAACAACTCTCGTTCATTACACTTCTTCTTAGCTGCTTGGCCAGTTGTTGGTATTTGGTTTACTGCTTTAGGTATTTCAACTATGGCATTTAACTTAAATGGTTTCAACTTCAACCAATCAGTTGTAGATTCACAAGGTCGTGTAATCAACACTTGGGCAGACATTATCAACCGTGCTAACCTTGGTATGGAAGTAATGCACGAGCGTAACGCTCATAACTTCCCATTAGACTTAGCAGTTGTTGAAGCTCCAGCTATCAACGGCTAATTATGTCTTCTGATTTGAAGTTCAAATTTCGAACGAGTTTAAACTCGTTCGAAGTTTTTTATAAAAAATAAACATCAAATAAAGATAAATTTTATAATTAGCGCGACAAATAATTCGTTTCTTTTTTTTGCTCAGTTCTATAATTCTGGACCTCATAAATTTTTGCTACACTAAACATTTTAACAGAAGAAAATCACGTAAAGTCTGATTTTTTAAAACCGTTATGGAGTTTGAGAATAAAAAATACAAATACTATAAAAACATTATTTTAATTTTTTAATAAACCTAGATAAATATTTAATTGTTTTGTCGCTCACGAAGATTAAAATTAAAAAAATAAATTATAAATATGGAAACTAAATGAATGACTACATAAAAATGAAGATAAAGTGCAACAGGAGAATCAGAATAGGTTTCTTTTTTAATTTAGGATTAATAAATAACACGGAAAAGAACGGTAATAGCAAAATCACCTCCCTATCTAGCAACCTCACAGCGGAGCACACTAAATTCTCCTATAGCGGGCAATCATTGCAAAAATAACTTTAAAACTAGTAATTTTATTTCGTCGTGAGCACGGAAACTAGCATTTATATTAATAAGGACTGGTTTTTTGCATTTTGGTTGGTATTTTAAAATCCAAAATGCTGATAAATAAATTGTTTTAAATTACCAACTAGACTTAACTACTCCTGGTAATAAACCTTCTAAAGCATATTCGCGTAAAACATGTCTAGATAGACCAAAATCACGAAAATATCCACGAGGGCGACCAGTAATTGTACAACGATTATGATATCGCACAGGCGCACTATTTCTTGGTAATTGTTGTAATTTTCTATGTAAAGCTAATTTTTCTTCCATAGAAGATGCTTGTTTTATTTCAAGAAGTAGTTTTTCTCGTTTGGTTGCATATTTTGTAATTAAAATATTACGCTTTCTTTCGCGTTCAATCATGCTTTTTTTCGCCATAATTTTTTTCTAACCTCTATATGTTAAAATTAATAAAAAAGTATCTTTAAATTTTAGAGTTTTACTATTTTTTTTTCAAAATTTAAAAGATTTTCATATAAATTTCAAAAGGAAATATATTATTAAATTTAATTTATTTTAAAAATTATTTTTTGTTAATGACTAACAAACTAAAAAAAACTTGGTTTTTTTCTAATCTATCAGTACTTTTTAGTTTTTTTGTATTGATCATTGTAAACATATCGCTACTATAAATAAAAGTAAACGACTTTTATGGATCTTAGAGAAAAATTAAGGAAAATGAAAAATTGCCTGTGAAATTGAATTCACAGGCAAAAAAAGAGAACGACTTAAATGTTTAGTTAAAAATTAAAGAGTATCGATAGTTTCGAATTCGAATTTAATTTCTTTCCAAACTTCACAAGCAGCTGCTAATTCAGGACTCCATTTACAAGCTGCACGAATTACATCGCCGCCTTCACGAGCAAGATCACGACCTTCGTTACGTGCTTGAGTACATGCTTCTAAAGCAACACGGTTTGCTGCTGCACCTGGAGCGTTACCCCAAGGGTGACCTAATGTACCACCACCGAATTGTAAACAAGCATCATCACCGAAAATCTCTACAAGAGCTGGCATGTGCCATACGTGAATACCACCAGAAGCTACTGGCATAGTACCCGGTAAAGAAACCCAGTCTTGAGTAAAGTAAATACCACGACTACGATCTTTTTCTACATAGTCATCACGCATTAAGTCTACGAAACCTAAAGTAACTTCACGTTCACCTTCTAGTTTACCTACAACAGTACCAGAGTGTAAATGGTCACCACCAGATAAACGAAGAGCTTTAGCTAAAACACGGAAGTGGATACCGTGATTTCTTTGACGGTCAATTACAGCGTGCATCGCACGGTGAATGTGTAATAAAAGACCGTTATCACGACAGTAGTGAGCTAAACTTGTGTTTGCTGTGAAACCACCAGTTAAGTAGTCGTGCATGATAATAGGTACACCTAAATCTTTAGCACACTCAGCACGTTTTAACATTTCTTCAGAAGTAGCTGCAGTAGCGTTTAAATAGTGACCTTTAATTTCACCAGTTTCTGATTGAGCTTTGTAAATAGCTTCAGCTACGAATAAGAAACGATCTCTCCAACGCATAAATGGTTGAGAGTTTACGTTTTCATCATCTTTAGTGAAATCTAAACCACCACGTAAACATTCGTATACAGCACGACCGTAGTTTTTAGCTGAAAGACCTAATTTAGGTTTGATTGTACAACCTAATAAACCACGACCATACTTGTTAAGTTTATCACGTTCTACTTGAATACCGTGTGGAGGTCCTTGGAAAGTTTTTACGTATGCTGGTGGAATACGAAGATCTTCTAAACGTAAAGCACGAAGAGCTTTGAAACCGAATACGTTACCTACGATTGAAGTAAATAAGTTAGTTACAGAACCTTCTTCGAAAAGATCTAATGGATAAGCAATGTAAGCGATATATTGGTTTTCTTCACCTGGAACTGGCTCAATATCATAGCAACGACCTTTATAACGATCTAAGCTAGTTAAACCATCTGTCCATACAGTAGTCCAAGTACCCGTTGAAGATTCAGCTGCTACCGCTGCACCAGCTTCTTCTGGTGGAACACCTGGTTGTGGAGTCATACGGAATGCTGCAAGAATATCAGTATCTTTTACTTGGTATTCAGGAGTATAATAAGTTAAACGGTAATCTTTAACACCTGCTTTAAAACCAGCACCTGCTTTAGTTTCAGTTTGTGGAGCCATTCTAAAAAATTTTTCATGGTTTACGATCTTGCAATCTGCCCGAAAAAAGCTTAAAATTAAAAATTTTGTCTTTTATATAAAATGTTATCATAATTTTTTATTTTTAACAAATTGAACAATATGAAACCCAACTGGATGCAATAAACAATTTAGTCAAAAAAATTGAACCAGACACTAA
>VFQS010002664.1_pt1 | contig 14376 bp, 16 predicted proteins | sample 3512361 | NCBI WGS metagenome assembly VFQS01 (sample SAMN10412375, study PRJNA504923) | tailings metagenome | isolation source: Relicate 1 Philex TSF3 active mining | place: Philippines
AATTAATTTAATGGCTTCAGAATGGCACAGCGAAGAATATGCAACGCCAATCATCTACATGGATGATGACTTTGAAGCCCCAGCAAATGTACATATCCAATGCTTTCAATGCGATAAGCAAATGTATGGATATATGGACGGAACATTGAACATGTTAGAACTAATGGTTAAAGCATGTGATGAATGTTCAGATAGTTAATCACTTTCCTAACTGTGAAAATAAGAAAGATATAATTGGATAGTGGTAGAAGAAATATATTGGTGTGAACCATGCGATTCAGTCAATTGCCCTATTCACAGGGGGCAGTTGATTGGATGGGTTGAACACGCTGATGCAGGGGTAGATGAAAAGGTTATACGACAGTAGGCAGTACAGACAGAACAGGGCAATAGTCCTTAAACAGGCTAACTATGTTTGTTGCTTCTGTGGTGGTACAGCAACGACAGTGGATCACATAGTTCCTAAGTCAATGGAAGGTTCATCCAACAAGATTGGAAACCTTCGTGCCATGTGCATCAGTTGCAATTCAAGTCGTGGTAACGAAATATGCAATAAGAAGCGTAGAACCACACGCATAAACAACAAATGGTTCTGAATATCCAATATGGGCGTTTTTCTGAGTATTGCTGTTCACCTACGCCCACATGCTGAAAAATTTTTTCGCAAGGAAAATGAGATTCAGCCAAACAGCAGGAAGAAGGTTTTATGACGCAAACAACTGGATTTGGTAAGGGTAGACCTTCCAAATTTGAACTGATTTCTACGGATAATCCGCTAAATTCTTTTCTAAATTCAGAAAAGTCACTAGATGAAGCAATTTTGGACGCAATCAATAGTGCTGACTGGCTAGGTGCTGAAGATGAAGGTTCTGCACTATTGGCAGTACACCTTGCAAGGCAATTAGTCCTTCAAGAACAGCGAACACATCAGATTGCACCTGTTCTGATCTCCCTATTGGGAAATTTGGGACTTCTTTATGGCACACGCCAACAGTCATCATCTGATTCAGTAGATGACTTCCTACAAGAATTAAGGTCAAATGAAGTGGCTTCCAACTAGGTATACAAAACCCCTAAGTGAAGATTTTCCCACTTCAGGCGATACTGTCATTGGTATTGCTGAAGCCTTCATAAGACTGCCTGAACGCAACAATGACAGGTTGGTTCTTACTGAATGGCAGAAGTGGCTTATTAGGTCTGTATTGGAGAGATACCCAAAAGACCATCCTGATCCTGAAAAGGCAGGAAGACTTAGATACAAACAGGTAGTTATTTCCATTCCAAGAAAGAACGGAAAAAGCCTTCTTGGTTCGCTATTTGCCCTATATGGATTGATCGCACATGAATCAGGTGCAGAAGTTATATCTGTTGCATCTAGTGCAGATCAAGCGAACATTGTTTATAGAAATGTTCTTAATCAGATTCTTAACAGTAAGTACCTAAAGCCACGCTTTAAGAAGGCTACTGAAGGCAGGGGCATCTACACATCAGATGGCACTGGTCGCTATATCGTCATGGGCAATCGTGCTACTTCAGCACAGGGAATGCACCCTTCCATGGTCATCTTTGATGAATTGCATGTGGGTAAAGCAGACCTATGGACAGCAATGGCACTTGGTAGTGCGACAAGACTTGATGGCATTGTCTTTGGTATCACTACGGCAGGTGATGACAATTCAGAACTTTTGAACAACCTATATGCCAAGGGTGATATAGCCATGACAGGTAATCCTGACTTGGAACGCTTTGGATTCTTTGTGTGGGAAGCACCAGAAGGTTGTTCCTTAGATGACAGGGAAGCAGTAGAAAAAGCAAACCCAAATTTGGTTGAAGGACTTCTTCAGTGGACAAATGTGAAAACTGAATTAGCCACAATGCCTGAATCAGATGCTAGACGCTACAGATTGAATCAATTTGTACCTTCATCAGATACATGGATACCAAATGGACTTTGGCAGGGTCTTGAACATGGGGAAGTAGATAAGACAAAGCCTGTTTGTATTGCCGTAGATAGAACCATGTCATGGGATCACGCTTCCATAATGGTTGGTCAGAAGACTGAAGATGGATATGTCACTGAATTGGTGGCTTCAATTTCAAGACCTGACAAGAAGAAATTGCTTGATGTATGCCTTCAATTGGCATCAAGTCATCAGGCTGTATTTGCCATAGATGGATATATCAATGCGGAATTGGCATTTGAATTGAAACAGCGTGGAATCAATGTTCTTCAAATGTCGCTTAAAGACCATGTACAGGCTTCCAATATGGTCTTTGCAAACATTGTGAATTCAAAGATTAAGCATTCGCATGATTCGTTGGTGACTAATCAAATTACCAACGGTGTTCGTAAGAATGTTGGTGATTCATGGCGAATCACTAGGAAAGACAGCATCACAGATATGGATGCGGCTATTGCAACAGTCATGTGTATTTGGGGATCTGACCAAGAAGTGTTTGCACAACCAATGGTGCATTGACATTTCAGAATTAAGAAATAAACAGCGGTATAATAGGTATAGGAATATGGGAATCTTTAACAATTTATTAAATAGAAAATCAACGGTAACGGAAGAAAGAAGCGTTAGTGCTTTTATACCCAGCCGTTCGGCAACAACCATCACAATGGATACAGCACTTACTTTGGGTGCTGTCTATCGTTGTGTAAATATCATTGCAACATCAATTTCACAGTGTCCAGTGCAGGTGTTCAGAAATGAAGTGACACCCATTTCCATTCCGTCATTCATTTCACAGCCAACCCTAGGAACAAGTCAGAGAAGTTTTCTTTTCAAGACTGCCACAGGTCTTGCGTTAGATGGTAATGCCTATTGGCTTATCACACGCAAGCCTGATGGTTCACCTATCAACATTGAAGTACTTCCAGTTGGACAGGTATTTGTAGAAACACTTGCAGACGGTTCTATTCGTTATGTATACAACGGTCAGACACTTGATCCAGCCAACCTTCAACATCTGAAACTATGCGACATTGCAGGAAGACCTACAGGACTTGGTGCTATTCAAGCGGCTAGATTAGATATTCAGAACGCTATAGATATTCGTAACTATGCAACAGAATTCTTTTCTGATGGGGCAGTTCCTTCAGGGATTCTGTCTACAGACCAACACTTGAATGGGGAACAGGCTGAATCACTTAGGGATAGATTTGTGGCTACACAGTCCAAAAACACCCCTGCAGTTCTAAGTAATGGCTTGGAATATCAGCAACTAACACTTAGTCCTAGGGACTTACAGTGGCTTGAAGGAAGATCATTTTCTGTTCAAGACATGGCAAGAATCTTTGGTGTCCCAGCAAGTTTCTTACTTGCTTCAAGTGGGGACAGTCAGACTTACGCAAACTTAGAAACAGTAAATAGGGCTTTCGTGAACTTCACGCTTATGTCTTACTTTGGCGTTATTGAAGATGCCTTTTCTAGTTTGCTTCCAAGGGGTACAACAGCGAAGTTTTCGCTAGATGCATTCCTGCGTGGTGACACTTTGACACGCTACAACGCATACACACAGGCATTGAATGCTGGGTGGATGACTATTAATGAAATCAGGGCATTGGAAGGTTTAGAAGAAATCACTGATCCACAACCAAGCCCTGTGGAGAAGACAAACAATGCAGATGGAACACAGAGAATTTGAAGTTCGCCTAGCGAATGAAGAAAATCGTGAAGTAACAGGGATTGCCGTTCCCTATAACGAAGTAACAACAATTGGGCGAATGAAAGAACGCTTTAGCCCCAATTCAGTGGTGACAAGCAAATTGCCCAAGTTGTTCTATAACCATGATGAACCAATCGGCAGGGTTCTAAGTCTTGAAGAAAAGGCAGATGGCTTACATGTCACAGCCAAGATTTCTGACACCAGATCAGGTCAAGATGCATGGCAATTAGTTAAAGATGGTGTTGTTAGAAGTTTTTCAGTCGGGTTTATACCTGTTGAACATTCACTAGATGGTGATGTTGTGGTTAGAAGCAAGATTGATTTGAAAGAAATATCCCTAGTGGCATTACCTGCCTATGACGGGGCAGTAGTTACTGAATTCAGAAATGAACAGCCTACTGAAGACAAATTAGGAGAAACAGAAAATATGGAAACACAAAACACAGAATCTGTTGATCTGACACCTGCAATTGAAGACTTAGACCGTCGCTTGGCAGTAGTTGAATCAACAAAGATCCAAACACCTTCCTATTCAGTCCGTTCATACGGTGATTATGTAAAGGGCTTAGTAAATGGGGAAGAAAACGCAAAGATGGTTCACCGTGCACTTACAACAGTGTCGGATGTATCAAGCATTGTTCGTGACCAGTGGATTAATGACATTCAGGGTATTGTTGATTTAGGAAGACCTGCAGTTAATGCATTTAGTTCTATGTCATTGCCTTCTAGCGGAATGTCCGTTCACTATCCAAAGATTTCCCAGATGCCAACAGTAGGCATTCAGGCAAATGAAGGTGACGAACTTTCAAACACAGAATTCACAATCTCATCAGGCAGTGCAAATGTGAAGACAATTGGTGGTGCTAATTCAGTATCCCGTCAGGTCATTGAAAGATCAGACCCTTCTTACATTGATGCACTATTCCGTATGCAAGCAATCGCATATGCGAAGAAGACTGACCAAGAATGTATTTCAGTACTTACTGCCAATGAAGCAGACTTCGGAAATGCTTCAGCATCTGCAGGTACAGCCAATGCTTACCTAACTGCAGTTGCTGACCTAGCAGTCCATATCTACAAGAATGGTGGTCTTCAGGCTAACTTCATTCTGGTTTCAGGTGATGTATTTAAGGAACTTGCAGGACTTGTAGATGGCGTAGACCGTCCATTATTCGCCGCTTTGAATCCTTCGAATGCACTTGGAACTTCAACAATTTCAACGCTTCAAGGAAACCTATTCGGACTTCCTGTAGTTGTTGATCCAAATCTTGGTGACGGAAAGATGTATGTAGCGTCTTCACAGGCACTGACAAACTGGGAATCATCAGGTGCACCATTCAGAATCTCACAGGATGATGTTTCTGCACTTACTAGCGATTTCGCTGTTTATGGATACATGGCAACCACCCTTAACAATGTTAATGGAATTGGTTTAGTCACATTTTAATTATTTAGGGGTTGGATTATGACTTGGGAAGATTTGAAATCTTATGTAGGTGCTACAGACGGTGATGATTCATTCGTTGAAACATGTTGGGATGAAGCCAATTTTCTTGTCAATAACTTTGCAGATGCTGATCTAGTACCTGAAAAGTTGATGGGAAGGGCTTACCTTGAATGTGGTTCTGAACTTTATCACCGCCGTTCTGCACCAAATGGAATAGCACAATTCACAAGTTATGACGGTTCTCCAATGAGAATCGCAAGGGATCCAATGACACCTGTTTATGCATTACTTAGAAGGTATATATCACCACTATGACCTTAAATGTATTGACGCAATCAAAGGCTGACCTTGCGAATCATCTTGAAGATGCTGGAATCAAAGCGGAATTCTTTGTTCCACCACGCATAACCCCACCCCTAGCAATCATTTCCCCTAATTCACTTTATGTGCAACAAGGGGACACCTTTCAAAGTTTTGAAGTAGGAATTGAAATCACACTGATTGCACAGACTGCTACAAATGCGAAAGCGACAGAAAGTTTGGATGAAGCCATTGTCACTGCTATAGGTGCAATTCCTGCTTCATGGAATATCGCAAGTGTTGAACAACCTTTTGCCTTGCAAACAGGTAACGCAGAATATCTAGCAACCAGACTAAGCGTTACAACACAAATATCAATTTAGGAGAATTACACATGGCATCAAGCACAAGAATTAAGGGCAGAGATCTTATTCTCACCATTGACGGTTCCGACATTGCAATGGACGCAAGTTCAATTACATTGTCTAACGAAGACAAAGATGGGGAAGTAAGAACATTCGCTGACATTACGCCACCTAAGCAGTGGTACTTTGAAATTGAAGCAATACAAAGCACTGACACAAGTTCATTTTGGTCAGCATTATGGGATCTTGACGGACAAGAAGGTATTCCTTATGTCTTCAAGCCACATGGAAATGTTTCACCAACATCATCACAACCACACTTTTCAGGAACTGTGACTATCAAGGGTAAGCCACCTGTTGGCGGATCTGCAGATACAACCTTTACATTTACCTATCGTTTGGATTGCGACCAAGAACCACTGATTGATAGGGACTAAATGTCATCAGGCGTTGTAAAAATTGAAAATCTAAACAAGATTCTTTCAGGTTTACGCAAGGCAGGCGTGAATGCACAAGATTTGAAGGTAGCCACTACAAAGGCATCCGCACTTGTGCTTCCACCTGCTAGGGCACTGACTCCTGTTAAGTCAGGTGAATTGCAACGCACAGTGAAGGCTTCTAAGGCTAAGAACAAAGTAGCAATTTCTGCAGGAACACCCTCATCAACCCCATATGGGGCAGTGGTGCACTGGGGATGGAAGAAAAGAAGCATTGAACCAAATCCTTGGCTATTGAAGGTCAGGGATCAATACGAAGATGAAGTAGCATACATATATGTGACTGAACTACAGCGATTAATAGATGAAAACTTAGATGGGATTAAATAGTGAATATTGAAGAAATTACATTGGCTGAAATGGCTGAAATTGAAAAGAAGGCAAATGCCCCTATTGCTTGGTTATCTGATGATGACAAGCCAAAGGCAACACTTCTTCAGGCACTGAACTGGGTTGTACAGAAGCGAACTAACCCAAACTTTACCTTTGAAGATGCAGGCAAGACACCTTTGAATGAAATTAACAAACTACTTGAAATATCAGATGAACTAAAAAAATAGCAGGTGCTGAAACTTCAGCACAGCGACTAGCAAGATTTTGCTTGGCAACAGGCATATCACCTTCAGAAGCAAAGAATCTGACGGTACTTGAATACAACGCATTTATAGATGCATTAGGAGAACAACAACATGGCTAAGGGTGCAGTAGCAAAAGTAACCTTCGTGGCTAACGCCAAGTCACTTGTTGGTGCTACTAAACAGATCAATAAGAACCTAAGTTCATTAACTTCTAGTTTCAATAAAGTTGCAAAGATTGCCAAGGCTACCTTTGGGGTATTCGTGGCTAATCAAGCCATCAGTGGCATCAAATCCATCATTCGTTCAGGGGAAGAAGCAGTAAAGTCCCAAAAGCGACTACAGGCTATCTTTCAAGCCCAAGGACTAACTGGAACGAAGGTCTTTAGGCAATTAAGTAACGAAGCAAAACAACTATCCCTTTCATTGGGCATTGAAGATGAGGTCATTGCAGAAGTGCAGGCTAAGTTAGCCTTGTTTGGTCGTGCATTCACTACTGGGACACAAGGTGCGAAAGACTTCAAGACGGCTACAGAACTAGCCTTTGATTTTGAAGCGGCTGGTCTTGGTGATGCACTGAAGGGTGCAAAGGTTTTAGGACAAGCACTTTCTGACCCATTAAATGCGGCTGAAAAACTGAAGAAGGCAGGAATTCTTCTTACACAAGAACAGATCAAGGAAATTGAAACCTTGGTTAAACAAGGCAAGATTGCAGAAGCACAAGCAAAGATTCTTCAATTCATACAGGGCATCATTGGTGGAACGGCAGAAGCAACAGCATCCGCATCAGCCAAACTATCTATTTCTATAGGTGAAATTGTTGAATCCATTGGTGTTCTACTTCTTCCACTACTAGACCCTTTAGCCAAAGGGATAGGTAATTTCAGCCTTGCAGTTACAAACGTCATTGATAAATCAGGTGGTTTGAACGGCATTTGGAATAACTATCTTGTTCCTATAGGTAAGTCAGTAATCACGACCCTTGACAGTCTTAGAAATAGCCTAGGTCTTACTAATACATTCTTTAGTGCCGTATGGGACATAATTAAGATTGGTCTTGGGGTTCTTGCAGAACTATTCCAGTCAATCTTTGGAAACAAAGCCCTAAATGACACATTCATTTCTACACTTAAAAGCCTTTGGAACATGTTTGAAGCATTGTTCCTGTATCTTGCTAAATACTTCCTGCCTATCCTTGAACAATTATTGAAGATCGTTTTGCCCCCTTTGGTCTTGCTATTCAAAGGTCTGATTGCGGTCATACAGTTCCTAATAACTGTTGTTCTGAATGTCGTAGGAACAATTGCTGACTTCATTACATTTGTTGCAAGGGCAATCGTGAAGATGGGCGAATGGATTACCCAATCCAAGACCGTCACAGGGTTGCTGAACTTCCTTGGTGCTGGATTCTCAGCCTTGAAGAACTTCGTTTTGGAAGTTGGTAAAGCATTAGGTGGGGGATTCATCCTTGAAGTTATCAAGGCAGTCACAGGTGCAATAGGAAAGGTGTGGGACTTGTTAAATCAAGTCAAGGACAGAATTGCGAATTTCTTTAAGAATCTTTTCAATGTGGGTTCACGATCAGATTTCACAATTACCACGCCAAACCTAGGTGGTCTTCAAACTACTGTAGATAACAGTGGTCAGTTGGTTCTGCCTGATGTTGGGACATTCATGCCACAGGTGACACCTACGCCAAAGCCAACACCTAAGACAATCGTGAAGGAACTTCCAACAAAGACTAATGCATCTGCAAGTAAGGCTTCCATCACAAACAATTATTCAGTAACAGTACAAGCATTGACACCTACACCTGCCGTTGGCAAGGCAGTAGTTGATTCAATCAAACAGTTCCAACAGCGTTCAGGTGGTGCATTACTAGCCATATGACAGCCTTAAAGAACGCAGTACGACTTCAATTTCAGATAGGTGAACCCAACGGCTTCATCCTTAGTCAGACACCCCTAGGAAGCACACAGAACAGAATCGCAGGTCTAGAAGACTTCAGACTGGACTACAACGCAACCCTTGATGCGGATCAGTTAGATGGTGCAAAGAACTATTGGCTTAATGTCTTAAATGACACAGCAACCTTAACTATCCAAAGGGGTATGGCTATAGGTGCTGGGGGACAACCACTCCCAGTTGCAGGGTCACTTACAGCACAGATTGCATCACCTGAAATCGACCCCTTTAACAGCATTCAGTTCAGACCAAATATCAATGTCCGTTGTCAGGTCTATTTCCAGAACAAATGGCAGAACCTATTTACAGGCAGATTGCGTGAAATCAATTCCCAATATGATGTTGATGGAAATGTCCTTGTGGATTTTGAAGCCACAGATGCCATTGATGATCTGAATCAAATCATTCTGGATAAATTTGAAGTTCCTGCAGAATCAACAGGGGAACGAATTTATAGGGTTCTTCGTGAAGGTGGATTCAATAGATCCTTAGTACCTGAATCGTCACATCATTCTTTTGATCTTCAGGCAGAAGAAATCAATCAAAACGCCCTAGATGCCTGCCTAGATGCCGTAACCCATGAAATGGGAAGCATGTTTGTAACAAGAGACAACAAAATCCAATTTTTGAAATATGGGGAAACAAATGAACCGCAACTTTCTAATCCAGTCTTTACTAACACTGACATTGATAGCAACAATCAAATATCTATGACAGGCGTTCAAATGTCTTCAGGTAAAGAACTGTTCTTCAACAAGTGCATTGCAACAACAGCAAATGATGACAATATCTATGTAAAGCAGGGAACAATATCCATTCAAAGATACGGACTTCAGGTTTATGAAAACCGTACATTGAAGTTTGATTTGGGGCTTCCATTAGATGAAAACGGTGATCCCATTCCACAACTGGGTGCTGGTCAGGCAAAGGCCTTTTCTTGGTTAGACAAGTTCCTTTCAAGATGGGCAGATACGCCACAGGAAATCACTTATGTGGGTACAAGAAGATACCCAAGGTCTGTAGATGTAATTAACAGAACTGATGACTTCAGATACCCAATAGTTGCGGAAATTGGGGATGAAGTAGAAGTGGACTTCCACACCCCATATGTAAATCTGAATCAGAAAAGCATGATTTTAGGTATCAGACATTCACTTAATCCAACACAGTGGCTTAGTTCGTTTGATCTAGTGCCTGTACCAAATTCTTAGGAGAAAAAATGACATATAAAATATTTGAAGCAGGTGAAACACTTTCAGCCAATGATGTGATGACCTACTTTATGAATCAGGTGGTCACGCAAGAAGCCACCTTTGCAGATCTATCAGAACTATCTGCAGACATTAAGACAGCATGGGTAGCAGAAGATGACAGTTTGTATATTCGTTCAACTGCAGGGGCATGGGAAAAGATTGCCCTAGTTGATGACATTCAAAGTGCAATTAATGACCTTCTAGATGGGGCACCTGATGCCTTGAACACGCTGAATGAATTGGCAGAAGCGATTCAGGGAACAGAAGGTGGTTTATCAGCCTTCGTTACAAAGGGCACATTTACCACAGTAGGAGATTTGCTTTATGCATCAGATGTTTCCACACCTGTTCGTCTAGGTATAGGCACAGAAGATCAAGTTTTAGCAGTTAGTAATGCAGGGATTCCTGAATGGACAACCTTGCCAAGTGGTTATTCCTTACCATCCCAAACAGGAAATAGTGGAAAGTATCTATCAACAGATGGAACAAATGAATCATGGGAAACCGTAACCACTTATTCAGCACCCACATTGGGAACCACAGTAATTGGTTCAGGTGCGACAGTTACTACTATTGCCGATCTAAATACGGACTATCCAACATTAAAGGCACCAACAGAAATCGCAAATATTGTTGCTTCAGGCGCAACAGGTACTATAAATATTGATTTAGATACTTCATCAGTTTGGTATTACACAGCAAATGCAACAGGTAATCACACCTTAAATTTCAGATTTGATAGCAGTACTTCTTTGGATTCAAAACTTTCAGTAGGTGAAGCAGCATCATTTGTTTGGCTTAATACAAACGGATCTACAGCATATTACCCAAATGTGATTCAAATTGATGGGGTAACACAGACTGTGAAGTGGTCAGGTGGTGCAGGACCAACTTCAGGAAATGCATCTGCAATTGATGCATATTCATTCACAATTATTAAGACAGGCGTAACGCCAACATATTTAGTTATAGGGGGACAGGTGAAACTAGCATGACACCATTATTGACAGGAATACCATTTTCAGGTGGTGGAGACATAGGAAAGGCAATAATTTCTTCCTATTCAGGATCTCCGTCAATTGATACAACATCAAGATCAGGTAAAACCATCTACAAATTTACTGGATCAGGTTCAATCACAATTGGAAAAGCAGGATATGCAGAATTAATGATTATCGCTGGTGGTGGTGCTGGTGGTCGCCAAAATACACCTAACGATGCAAAAGGTGGTGGTGGCGGTGCAGGTGGACTTTTGTATAAAAGTTCAGCATTTCTCCCAACTGGAACATTAACTGTCACAGTTGGTGGCGGTGGTGGTTCAGGTTTTTCAGGTGCGTATGGTGCTTATGCATCACCAGGAACGATCAGCGCAGTAGGCGATTGGTATTCAGTAGGTGGTGGTGGCGGTACCTGTAGTGGTGCAAACGGAAACTACAACGCACAGGCTGGTCAAGGCGGATCAGGTGGCGGTGGTGGAACGATTTACCAAGGTGCTGGTTATGGTGGACCTGCAATAAGTGGGCAAGGAAATTCTGGCGGAAACGGAAATGAAAGTGCTTGTGGTGGCGGTGGTGGCGCAGGTGCAGGTGGCAATAGTGCATCAGCAGGTAATGGTGGCGCAGGTGGTGCAGGTGCATCCAATTCAATAACAGGAACTGCAATTACTTATGCAGGTGGTGGCGGTGGTGCAGGTGGTACTACAGGTGGTGCAGGTGGTACTGGCGGTGGTGGAAATAGTTCTACAACAAGTGGAACTTCAGGAACTGCTAATACTGGTGGTGGTGGCGGTGGTTCCCGTCTAAATAACGGTTCAGGTAATGGTGGTTCAGGTTATGTAGTGGTGGTGATTGGATAATGGCGCATTTTGCAAAGATTATAGATAATAAAGTTGTAGAAGTTATTGTCATTAACAATGAAGTAATTATCGACAAACATGGACAAGAACAAGAACAATTAGGAATTGACTTCTGTAAGTCACTATACGGTGAAGATACAGAATGGGTTCAGACTTCATACAATGGAAAATTTAGGGGCACCTACGCTTGTATTGGTATGAACTATAATCAAGAAGCAGATACCTTTGAAATTCCTGCAGTAGAAAATGATGCAACAGGCACTGAATAGCCTGATTCCTTTTGTTTTAGGTGGGGCTGGTTACAAATTTATCAGCCTCGCCTATAACAATTAGTACAGAACCAAGGGTATTGAAATGCAGATCATTGAAGAATTACGGGCAGAAATAAAGGAATTAAGAAACAGGGTAGATTCAGTTCAGCATGAATTAGACACCTTTAAGCGTGATTTCTATGTTCTTATGGAGAAATACCTAGGTATTGTCAGGGATTAGTCTTACGATTCGTCTATGGGAAATTTGCTTTCTAGACCAATCAGTAAGGGCGAACACGCAGTCCACATCCTTTTATCACTTGCCACAGGGTTTGTTTGGCTTGCTGTGTACATTGCAAGAATTCTTTTCTACAACCAGTCAGTTAAGAAAAACCCTTCAACTTCCAAGGATCGCATCATGGAAAAAGTTGAACAGGTGAATGCAAAACAAAAGACACCTTCAGGTTCAGTGACTTATAAGAAAAGAACTTTTGCTTCTGAAGAAGAAGCAGAAGAAGATGATTGGTATGAATACGCAGAACCATATACTTTTGAAATCGTTGGGGAATCGTATAAGCGTGACAAGTTGCTTTCTATAATTGAAAAGCACAATGCCTTCCAAGCAGGAGAATTAGAATTAGAAGCAGTCATAATGATGGAATCAGACAACAAGTTTGACCCAACGGCTGTAGCAGTGACCATTGAAGGTAAGCCTGTTGGCTATATCCCATCTGACTATTCGCTAGATGTTACTTCTTACATGGATGACCTGAATGTCACTTCAATGAAGGTGAAAGCAAGAATTGGTTGGGATACATCCAATCCTGATCCTGCCATTGGGGTAAGGCTAGATTTTAACTTCTAATCAATTTCACTAATGGGTAAAAAGAATCAGCGTTTAGATCATTCTGTTGCTGAAGCAGTGATGCTGAAGGCGAATCTAAGACCACTTGAACCATATACAAGTGCCCACATTAAATGGAAATGTGAATGTTTGATTTGCGGAAGTATCGTTGAACCAAGATACGCCAATGTTCAAAGTTCAGGTGCGGGATGCAAAACCTGTAGATCTAAAAGGCGTTCGCATAATGCTTTGACTTTGGCTGATGTAATTGAAGTTGTTGAACAGCGTGGTGGAAAGGTACTTTCGCAAGAATATATCAATTCCGAAACACCCTTAGATTTTGAATGTTCAAAAGGTCATCTGTTTACAAATAGGTTTTCTCATATTAAGCGTGGGCAATGGTGTCCAACTTGCAACAAAGGTTCAAAATCAGAAGAAATTGCTAGAACAACTTTTGAACAGATATTTAAGTTAGATTTCCCAAAGGTTCGTCCCAAGTGGCTAAAAAATGTCAGGGGCTTTCAAATGGAGATTGACGGATTCTGCAAAGAACTGAATATAGGTTTTGAATATCAAGGAATACAACATTTCTCCAAGCAATTATTCGGTGGCGATTTAGATAGGAGAATTGCGGATGATGTTCGTAAGGCAGAACTATGTAGTGAGAATGGCGTTCATCTTTTCATTTTGACACATGAAATGAAGTATGAAGAATTCCCCATGCAGATTGCTAAGCAAGCAAAAGCGTTTGGTTTAGATATGCCTACTGGTTGGGAAAGTATTGATATAGATATTAATCAAGCATATATTCGTGAAGACAGAATAGAAGAATTACGTCAAATTTTGGGAAAAAGATTAATAGAAGTAATTTCACCAAAGTATTTGGGTTCAAATGAATATCTTGAACTTCGCTGTCTAAGATGCAGACATATTTGGAAGGCAAAGGGAAATGCATTTTTCAATAGTCGTCAAACGGCTGGATGCGATAAATGTGCTAGACGAAGGGCTGGGCTACTAAATAAGTTGTCTTTATCTGACTTGCAAGATTTTGCTTCAAAGAATGGTGGGGAAGTACTAAGTAAAGAATATATAAAAAGAAATTACTGGTACGAATGGCGTTGCAAACTGGGTCACGAATTTGAAGGGAACTTCAATAACATGGTCTTCAGAAAGCAATTTTGCCCAACATGTGAAGGTCGTGTGATTCGTAAAAGGAAGACTAATTAGTTAGACACTTTTTAGCCTAAATGGGATCACATTTTCAACCTTTTCAGTAGGGGTAGGCAAAGAAGGTACTGATGCTTCAAGATCAAGGGCATTAACCTGAACATAAACCTTCATAGTGGTTT
>VFQS010002665.1_pt1 | contig 14369 bp, 11 predicted proteins | sample 3512361 | NCBI WGS metagenome assembly VFQS01 (sample SAMN10412375, study PRJNA504923) | tailings metagenome | isolation source: Relicate 1 Philex TSF3 active mining | place: Philippines
TGCAAGGTGCAGACTCACTGCAAACCAAACCACTTAAAAATGTTAAAATTACGCTCCTGCGTGCAGGTACTACTGTCTATTCCAACGAAGATGGCACCTTTGAAATCCTTTTGGGAAAGCAAAGCCCAGACACTTTGTTGTTTGTGGCCAAAGGTTACCGCTCGGACCGCTTGGTAGTTACCCGCTCTGATCGTTTTGCAGCACTCAATGTAGTGCTGGTCTCGGGTCAATTGGTTCAGGATATCGTGGTGGGCGGCGCCAAAAATGCACACGGTATATCTAAAATGAAAACCCTGCATGTGGAAGAGCTCACCAGCGCCGAATTCCGCAAGGCTGCTTGTTGTAATTTATCCGAGTCTTTTGAAACCAATGCCACTGTCGATGTCAGTATGTCTGATGCCGTTTCTGGTGCCAAAAAAATACAGTTGCTGGGGCTCGATGCCGCTTATACGCAGTTGCAATTTGAGAATATTCCTTTTTTGCGCGGCCTCGAGAGCGCCTATGGCATGAGCGTTATCCCGGGTACTTGGCTGGAGTCCATTCAAATTACCAAAGGCACGGGTTCGGTGGTCAATGGCTATGAATCGATGGCCGGCTTGGTCAATTTTGAATTCAAAAAACCCAAAGACCTCCCGCGCTTGGGGCTCAATGTATATCAAAACCGCTTTGGCCGCACCGAGCTCAATTTGCAGGGTGGCCAGCGGCTCTCTGAGCGCTGGCACATGGGCTTGTTTGCCTCTGGCGCAGCCATTTACGGCCAACAAGACCACAACCAAGATGGTTTTAGAGATCAAGCGCTGTCCAATACCATTAACTTGCTGCAGCGTTTCAGTTACAAAGGCCCCAAAATGGAGGCACAGTTCGGTTTACAAGCCTACACCGACGACAAAACGGGTGGACAGCTGACCTTCAGTAAACAATCACCTATAGGTTACGGGATGGGCTTGAATAGCCAACACCTTTCGGTTTTTTCAAAAACCGGTTTTTTTGGCAAAAAACCCGCACAAAGTTTGGGGATCATTACGCAACTCAAAGCCCAAGACCTCAACGGCTTTTATGGCCCCCGCAACTTTCAGGGCAAAGAACGCCGCCTGTACATCAATGCCATTTACGACGACATCATTGGCAATTCAGACCATAAAATCAAAGTCGGGGCTAGTTTTTTGGCGCTGCGGATTTTGCAGTATGCTGGTCAGCCCTCGGGCGCAGCACAGCTGGGGCTGACGCGCACTGAAATCGTACCGGGCGTATTTGCCGAGTATACCTACTCGGGCAACCGCCTTTCGGCGGTTGTAGGTGCGCGCTACGATCAACACAACCTTGCCGGAGGCCAATTTGCACCGCGCGCGCACCTCAAATACGCCCTAAGCCCCCAACTCGACCTACGTCTCACTGCCGGCCGTGCGTGGCGTATGCCCAATTTTGTTATAGACAACCTTTCTTTGCTTGCGAGTTCAAAAACATGGCTGGCCGATCAAGCCTTGCAACCAGAAATTTCCTGGAATGTTGGGGCCTCGTTGGTACAAGGATTTAGTTTCAAGAAACGCAAAGGCAGCCTTAGTTTGGATGTTTACCACACGCGTTTTTCGCAACAGCTCGTTGCCGACCGCGATTCAATTTTCGACATGGTCATTTTTAAAAACCTAGCCGATAATTCCCAGGCAACCGTACTTCAGGCCGAGTTTGCCTACGCGTTATTGCGCGGCCTTGATGTGCGCTTGGCTTATAAATTTCAGGACGTCCGCGCGTTGTACAACGGTCAGCTTCAAAATCAAGTCTTGTTGCCGCGCCAGCGTTATTTTGTTAATTTGGCATACCAGACACGCAATAAGCGTTGGAATTATGACCTCACTTATTCGCGTTACAGCGCGGTGCGTTTGCCGCACCATGGCCATAGCACGCCTTGGGCCTTGCTCAATGCGCAAGTTACCCGAAACTGGAAGCAACTCGAATGTTACCTCGGTGGTGAAAACCTCCTCAACTTTACCCAACATGCACCCATCATTGATGCGGCCAATCCGTTTGGTTCGTCTTTTGATGCCACTCAAATTTGGGCGCCCATTATGGGGTGGAATGCGTACTTTGGGTTGCGCTATACACTGAAATAATTTTATTAATGAATCAAAAACACACAAAATGAAAAATAGCCTCTTATTCTTTTTACTCTCCTTGAGTACCTCGATTTTTGCGCAAAAAGCAGCAGTCGTTTCTGTTCAAACCAACGCCCAGTGCGGCGATTGCAAAGACCGCATCGAAACGGCGCTCAATCAAAGCAAAGGCGTGGTGTATGCCGAGCTCAATTTAGAAACCAAAGTGGTAGAAATCAAATACAACAGCAAGAAAACCGACGTAGCTACCCTCAAAAAAGCACTGAATGCAATCGGCTACGATGCCGATGATCAAAAGGCAGATTCGGCAGCTCAAAAGGCATTGCCGCTGTGCTGCCAGCCAGGGGGTCATTGATCAGATTCGCCCAAATGCCTGTGTCCAAAAGCGTAGCCTAAGCTCAGGCTTGCACTCGGAAATACACCGAAATTGCGCAGCAAGTTAAGTTGTGTAGAGGCACTTGCCAATAAACCAAAACGGGTGTAGTAGCTCAGCTTTACACCCGCTGTTGCGTTGTAGCGCAAGCGCTGATCTTCTGCCGGATTGTTACTCATGACAAGCCCTAAACCCAGCGGATTGACATACCCAGATAAGTCCAGTCGGTAGGCCACAGGGTAATGATACGCCACGCCTTCTGGTATCAGGGCTGTGAGCAAGCCAACGGCCAACGAACCAAAAAAGTCGCTGAGCGTGTATGAATTCTGGGTTAAAAAACTGGTGACAGGTCCAACGGCGTAGAGACTCATGGGCAAATGAAGATAGCCTTCGTAAGCACTCAGGCCGCATATTTGGTAATTGTACAAAACACTCCAGTTGGAATTGATGTGTAATTCGCCATTAAGACCCATTACAGGAGCAAATTGTTTTTGATATAAATTGGTGCCAAGCACCACATTAAGATCTAATTTGGAATAATCTGATTGCCCAGAAACACACAATGGCAAACTCAATAGGATAACGAGAAGAAATTTTTGAATCATTAGCTTTCGATTTTATAAGACAAACCGATACCGATCACAGATTTGAATTGAGTCCGAGGACCAATATTTCCATTTGCATCGGTGATTTTGATGTCGTCGTCGTAAATGAGGTTCCACTGGGCCGATGCCGAAACCAACGAATTGACCCGAAAGAGCAAGAGCAATTCGGTGTTGACATCGATGTTCTGTGGGTTGTTGAGGTAGTTGCTAAACAACTCAAGCTTCGATTTCATTTCAATATTTTTGGCTAAAGGGCTGTTAAATTTCATTTTTAGATAAGCGCCGTATTCTTGACGGTAACGCATGCCTGGCTCTACACCAAAAGAACCTTTGGCACTCAGTGAGTCGTCGAGCACAAAAGTTGATTTAATGGCAATTGACGAAAAGAAGATGTTAAAGTTGTCCGATTTTCTAAAGTCGGCACCGAGTGCTAGATTGAGGTAGCCGGGCGCCATGAATCTAGAAACGGGAATGGAGTCGTTGGGGTAGGCATAACCATTAATGCTTTGGGTCCGAAACGTGGAGGCAAAAGTCAGGAAGAAGCCTTTGGAGAGCTGCATACCAAAAGTGCTCGACAAATCGAGGCGGTCGTCCGTTTTTTGGGCGCCGATTCCTTTGTTGTCAAAATACTTGATGCCCCCCAAGGCAAAACTGGCGTCGTTGGTCCATTTGATGTTTTCGCGGGTGTAGTACGCAGAGGCGTTGGCGGACCCGATAATCGAAATGTTATTTCGCCCACCGGCGTTCCAATTGACAAAAGAGGTCTGTGTCCCACTTAAGGAATACAACGACTTGAACTTCCAATAAGCAGTAGAATCTTGGGCCCAAGTAAAATGCTGTAGCCAGAGGCCAAACAATAGTGTTAAAAATGTGTTCCTTTGTAATCCAAACATTTCGTCAGCAAAAATAATGCGTTTTCTAAGCTTTCTATTCGTGTTTCTACCGATTCTTTCAACATACACTTATGCACAAAGTCCGATAGACTATCGTTTATCAACAAATTGGGCAGCCTTACCTCATCAACTGCCTTCGGGTTTAGCCGAGCGCTGCACCGACACCAGTCTTTGGGCAAAAGCAGATGTTTTCTATGTATATCCAACGCTCAATACAGAAAATACGGACAAACGTTGGAATGTACCCCTCGACGACGCCAAGCAACTCAAAAAAATCATGGAAACCGCCCTTCCTTATCAAGGCAGTGCCTTTGTAGAAGCGGGTCGGTTTTACTGCCCACTTTACCGATCGGCGCATTTGCGCGCTTATTACGTCTCTGATCCAAAGGGCAAGGAAGCGCTCGAATTGGCCTACGCAGACGTGCGGGCTGCTTTTTTATATTACCTCGAACACCACAACAACGGCCGTCCCATTATTTTGGCAGGCCATAGCCAAGGAAGTACGCACTGCGGTTTGCTCTTGCAAGAATTTTTTGACGGCAAACCACTACAACAACAGCTCGTGGTGGCATATTTACCTGGTATTGGCATTCTTCCATCTGACCTGAAGCAAATCCCATTACTCACCGCTCCTGCGCAAACCGGGGGTTATGTTACCTGGAATACGTTTAAAAAACGCCTCGATAAAAAAGCATACGAAATGTGGTACAAAGGCAGGGCGGTGGTTAATCCAGTCACTTGGTCCCTCGCTAAAGAAGCGCCCAAAGAAGCGCACAAGGGATTTCTCTATTTTGATGAAAAAATATACGCTGGGCTCTTCCAAACGCATTTAATAGATGGCGCCATCTGGATAGACAGGCCCCCAGGCAAGTTTTTTTTGATGAGTCTAACGATGCGCAATTACCACATCGGAGATATCAATCTTTTTTGGCAAGATATCCGAGAGAATGCACGTCTGAGGGTTCAAGCATATGTCTCTGCAGTTGAAATTGAATAAATTAAGTTGTTGAATCGTTGTTAAAGTTGAATAATCATTTGTTTCCTTAATTGGAAACATTTAACTTTAACACAATTCAATTGGACAAGAAAAAATTCATCATCAGACTCTTAAAAGATGCGGCTGATTTCATTGAGCAACAAGAGGCCAATGCACAAAGAAAGATATTATATAACATGGCAAAAGCACAATATGTGAATGACCCTGTTTTGTTCAATAAGTTGAATGAGCAAATTTGGGAATTTCGAACGGTTTATCGAAGAAATTACTATCGCATTTTTGCATTTTGGGTGCGTGGCTATTCAGAAGCGCCTGTCGTAATATCTACGCATGGAGTAGTGAAAAAAAGTAAAAAAATTGATAAAAATGAAATTGTCAAGGCGGAGAGCACAAGATTACGATATCTTGATGTAATTGACTTAAATAAATAAAAGCGTATGGAAACAGAAACACTTGAAAATCTTACAGATCGCTTAATTGGTAAGGTTGGGACAAATCAAAGAAACGCATTCGAAAATGAATTGAGACTGGATTTACTTGGTGAGGCAATTCGCGAGGCGAGATTGAAGAGAAAACTGACACAAACAGAGCTTGGTGCGCTTGTTGGCGTACAAAAAGCACAAATATCAAAAATCGAGAACAATACCAACGCTGCGCGGTTTGATACCTTGATAAAAGTATTCAATGCACTCGATGCAAGTGTCTATTTTCGACTAGAATTAATGGCACATCATGCATAACTTTTAGTAACTTTGTAGACCCAAAATCGACAACACACATGACACCTTTTGAAAGACGCCACATTGGCCCAGGAGCAACCGAAGAAAAAGCAATGTTAGCAGCAGTAGGCGTAGATTCGCTCGCTACGCTCATCGACCGCACTATTCCCGCTCAAATTCGCCTCAACAGAGAATTGCGCATCGATGGCGCGCTCTCAGAACAGGCTTATTTAGAGCATATTACTGCTCTTGGCGCTCAAAATAAAGTAAACAAATCTTTCATTGGTTTGGGTTACCACGAAACCATCGTTCCTTCGGTTATTTTGCGCAACGTCCTCGAAAATCCAGGATGGTATACCGCTTACACGCCTTATCAGGCAGAAATTGCACAGGGCCGCTTAGAAGCGCTGCTTAATTTCCAAACCATGGTCATTGAACTCACCGGCATGACCATTGCCAATGCTTCTTTGCTCGACGAAGCTACTGCCGCAGCAGAGGCGCTCATTATGTTCTATAACTCGCGCAGCCGTGCCGATATCCAAGCGGGGCGCAACAAATTTTTTGTCGATCAAAATGCGTTGCCGCAAAGTATCGACGTCATGACCGGACGCGCTCTAAATTTGGGTATTGAGCTCATCGTTGGCGATGCCGCTACCTTTGCGCCAGACGCGGCTTATTTTGGTGTTTTTGTACAATATCCAAACGCCAAAGGCCACATCCAAGATTGGAGTACCGTTATTGCCAACTGGAAAGCCGCTGGCATTCAAGTTGCAGTCGGTGCCGACTTGCTTTCACTTGTGCTCCTAAAGTCTCCGGGCAGCATGGGCGCAGACGTCGTGGTGGGTTCTGCTCAGCGTTTTGGTGTGCCAATGGGCTATGGCGGGCCTCACGCTGCCTTCTTTGCCACCAAAGAAGACTACAAGCGCAACTTGCCGGGCCGTATTATCGGTGTTTCCAAAGATGCCGACGACAACCAAGCCTTGCGCATGGCTTTACAAACCCGTGAGCAACACATCAAACGCGATAAAGCGACTTCCAATATCTGTACAGCGCAAGCGCTTTTGGCTGTCATGGCCTCCATGTATGCCGTTTATCACGGCCCAGATGGCATTCGCAGTATTGCAACACATGTGCATCAGTTGGCAAGTAGCGCAGCCGCTGGCCTACAAAAAGCGGGTATTGCCATCGGTTCGGCTCACTTTTTTGATACCATTCACGTTCAAGGTGTAGACTGCGCGGCTATCCGCAGCAAAGCTGAAGCCGCTGGCCTCAACTTCCACTACATATCAGATTCAGAACTCAGCATTTCTTTTGGCGAACCCCATACGCACCAAGACCTCGCTGCTGTATTAAATATTTTTGGTGCGCAAGCTCAAGAAGCCCAAGCCGCAATTCCAAGTGCCCTCCAACGCACCGAAGCTGTACTTTCACATCCTGTTTTCAATTCATATCATTCTGAGTCGCGCATGATGCGCTACCTCAAGCGCCTAGAGAACAAAGACCTTTCTTTGGTACACTCCATGATTCCGCTTGGTTCTTGCACCATGAAACTCAATGCAGCCTCAGAAATGATGGCCGTAACCAACCCGCAGTTTGCCAACATGCACCCGTTTGCGCCCCTAGACCAAGCTGCTGGTTACCACGCCATGTTCGAGCAACTTGCCAAAGACCTCTGCGAGGCCACCGGTTTTGCAGCTGTCTCTTTGCAACCCAACTCTGGTGCTCAAGGCGAATACGCCGGCCTCATGGTCATCAAAGCGTACCACGAGTCCAGAGGTGATTTCCAACGCAAAAAAATGATCATTCCGTCGTCTGCGCATGGCACCAACCCAGCCTCTGCCGTCATGGCTGGCTTCGAAGTGGTGGTAACCGGCTGTGACGAGAACGGTAATATCGACATCGAAGAATTGCGTACAGTGGCTACCGAACTCAAAGATGTTTTGGCAGGTATCATGGTGACGTATCCATCTACGCATGGTGTATATGAAGAAGGCATCATCGAGATCACCACTATTATTCATGCAAACGGCGGTCAGGTCTACATGGATGGCGCCAACATGAACGCCCAAGTTGGTCTCACCAACCCAGGAAATATCGGTGCCGACGTCTGTCACTTGAATTTGCATAAAACCTTTGCTATTCCGCATGGCGGTGGTGGCCCGGGTATGGGCCCTATTGGTGTGGCTGCGCACCTCGCGCCGTTCTTGCCGAGCAATCCGCTCGTCAAAACCGGCGGAGACCAACCTATTCACGCCATCTCGGCTGCGCCTTACGGATCTGCGCTTATCTTGACTATTTCATACGCATATATCAAAATGCTTGGCGCCGAGGGCTTGCGCCGTTCTACCGAAATAGCGATTCTAAATGCCAATTATATTGCTGCACGCCTTAAAGGTCACTACGACATCCTTTACACCGGCGCTAACGGTACTGTGGCCCACGAAATGATCCTCGATTGCCGCGACTTCAAGAAAAATGCTGATGTAGAAGTAGCCGACATGGCCAAGCGCCTCATTGACTTCGGTTTCCACGCACCAACGGTATCATTCCCAGTTGCCGGCACCCTCATGATTGAGCCTACCGAATCTGAAGACAAAGAAGAACTCGATCGTTTTTGCGATGCCATGATCAAAATCCGCGAAGAAATCCGCGAAATTGAAAACGGCCACGCCGATAAAGTCAACAACTTGCTCAAAAATGCGCCGCATACCGCAGATTGCATCATCAATAAAAACTGGACTTACCCATACGCTCCTCAAGAAGCGGCTTATCCGCTGCCATACTTACTCGAGGCTAAATACTGGGCGCCGGTTCGCCGCGTAGACAACGCCTTCGGCGATCGCAACTTAGTTTGTAGTTGCCCAAGTGTGGAAAGCTACGCCAATGTTCAATAACACATGAAATTAGATATCCTTGCTTTTGGTGCCCACCCAGACGACGTCGAACTCTCTGCGGCGGGCACTATTTTGCACTACATCAAGCAAGGCAAAACCTGTGGCATCATTGATTTAACGGAAGGCGAACTCGGGACCAGAGGAAACGTCGATACCCGCTACCAAGAAGCTTCTGCGGCCGCCACTATTTTGGGCATTCAGCAACGCACCAATTTACGCTTGCCCGATGGTTTTTTTGAGAATAACCAAGCCGCCAAACTCAAAATCATTGAGCAAATTCGCTTGCACCAACCAGAAATCGTTTTGGCCAACGCGCTCCACGACCGTCACCCCGATCATTCCAAAGCAGGTCAGTTGGTTGCCGAGGCATGTTTTCTTGCGGGTTTGCGCAAGATTCATACGACGCATCAAGGACAAGAACAAACCGCTTACCGTCCAAGATTAGTGTTGCATTACATCCAAGATTACCATCAGATTCCGTCATTTGTACAAGACGTCAGCCCATATGTGAATCAAAAAATTGAAGCCATCAAAGCCTATAAAACCCAGTTTTTTGATCCAAATTCGGCTGAGCCAACCACGCCCATATCCGGCGAGCTTTTCTTTGATTTTTTAAAAGGCCGTATGCTCGAAATGGGCAGGCCTGCGGGCTACAATTACGCCGAGGGTTTTGTGGTCAACCGTTGGTTTGGCGTTCAAGACATCTTTGCTTTAGACTGAATTCGTCGCCAGCCCACAAAAAGTACGGCTCCAATGGCCACCCCAATTGCGTTTGCTACTATATCCAAGCCAGAAACATCTCTACCGGGCACAAACCCTTGCAGCCATTCCAAACTGGCACCAATGCCCAGCAGCACGAATATCAAATAAAAAGAGTGTATTTTACTTTGACATTTAAACACAAGAAATGCAGTCAAGGAGAGTGTCGCATAACCTATAAAATGACCCAGTTTGTCGTTGAGCTGCACATTGACCCCGCCTTGTGGGCTTTTTAAAGAGAAATAAACAATAACCAATAACTCGAGCGCCAAAAGTACGCGCAGTAATTTTTGGATATTATTCATAAAGCAAGGTTTTGTCTTTAAGGGTAGCGGGTCGTCCGTCGGTCATCCATTTTGGAGCGGGTGCATCCATCAGATAGTGGTCAAAAAATTGGCGCATGCGTATTGATAAATCGTATTTGTTGGCCAATTTAGTGAGGTTGTGGTCGTCTTCGTTGTAATTGAGCATCCAGCAGGGCTTGCCAAGTCTGCGCAAGCCATTGTAGAGTTCAATTCCCTGATACCATGGCACGGCGCCATCTTTGTCGTTGGCCATGATCAAGAGCGGCGTTTGTACTTTGGGTAAATGGAACAAAGGCGAGTTTTCTACGTATAACTCGGGTTTTTCCCAAATAGTAGCACCTATCCGGCTTTGGGTGCTTTCGTACTGAAATTGTCTGTTGAGGCCGCTGCCCCAACGAATGCCACCATAGGCCGAAAACATATTGCTCACAGGGGCGCCAGCCATGGCTGCGGCAAAGCGCGGGGTCATGGTAATGAGCATGGCACTTTGGTAACCACCCCAGCTTTGCCCTTGCAAGCCCATGCGTTTTTCGTCGATCGGGAAATTCTTGATGAGGTAGTCGGCAGCACTCATAATGCTATTGTAAGCACCTTGTGCTGGCTTGCCGGGTTTGTAGCGGATGTCCGGAATAAATACCAAGTAGCCGCCGCTCGCGTATTCAGTAGGGTTGATGATACTTGCCGATGGTTTTGGTGCTTGGTAGTTGTGTAAATTATCCGAATTGAGTTCGTAGTAATAAAATAACAACGGGTATTTTTTGTTGGGGTCGTAGTTTTCGGGTTTGTATAATAAGCCTTCTAATTGTTGGCCATCGTAGGCAGTCCATTTGACGGTTTCGACCGTAGCCCAATTGTAAGTACTTTGCTGCGGATTGGCTACTGAAATACGCTTGGCGTTGTCGTAGTTGTAGTCCGGAAGCAACCAGAGGTCGGGGTAAGTACTTACGTTCATGATCCGGATGAGCGTTTGATCTGCATTTGTCGCTTTTTGAACCGATGAAATACGGTAAGGAATTTCAAAAGCTTTGCTCAGCCCATCTTCCTTGTAATAGTAGAGGCTTTCTTTTTTATCCGCTTTGCGGAGCCCAATGAAATATCCATCTTTTAAATCTAAAAAGGCGGAGTCGCGGTGGTTGCGCTCAAAACGCAGTTCTATTTTGTCTCTAGTGGCGCTTTCATTTGAAATACTCTTCAACGTTTTTGCTGCGATATCGTAGCTCCAGATATCGTATTCAGACTGAAAACAAACTTCTTTGGCATTTTTAGTAAAACCCAAGTAACCAACAGGCCCAGCCTCCATGGGTTGACCATTGAGGTCTTCTTGCCAAACGATGTCTTTACGGCTGCAATTCATGCAAGTGTGCTGTTGCTTTTCGATGTCCAACAACATCCATTTTTGTCCTTCGGCTAAATAATACGTAAAGTAGCGCCCATCGGCAGAGAGTTCGCTGGTGTGCGCCCATCCTTTGCCCAGTAAAACCGTTTTTCCGGTTTCTAAATCGATGCGGTAGTAGTCGCTCTTGGAAGGCGCTTTCCATTGGGCTTCAATTAAGTACGGGTCCGGATTGCGCGCGATCAGAAAAGGCGCTTTCATTTGCTTGTCGATATTGACGCGCATGGTGTCGTTTTCGAGCGCAACTAAGCGTTCGGTTTGCAGGTGATAAACATGAAGGGTGCCCCGTTTGAGGTCTTGGTCTTTTTTAAGGAGTTGTTGCGGCTGAATTTCTAAATCTTGGTAGTGCCAGATGTCGAGGTTGACTTTTTCGCGCTCGAGCAAAGTATCCTTGCTTACTTTTTCGCGTGGGACAATCGCAAAATAGAGAAGCTGGCTGTCGTCGCTAAATGTTGGTTTACGCCCCGTGGCAAGCGCTTGGTACCTGCCGTCTGAACCGAGGTCAAAATCAGTGGAGTCGCCGAAATTAGTGGTCTTGAGCTGCGCTAAGTCAAAAAGCGTGAGTTGCAAGTTTTTGACTTTTGCGGTATCGGTACTATATAAAAAGACGAGTTGTTGGTTGTTTGGGCTCCAGGCGAGGTCAGATACCAAGGGCTGTGCCTCGAATTCCTTGAGTAATTTGAGGTCAGAGGTCTGGTAGATGCGCACTTGCATGGAGTCTAATTTCATTTTACGCTGTTTGACGACCGCAATTTTGGAACCGTCTGGGCTCAGGGCAAATTGGGTAATGCTGTCTAAATGGGGAAAATACTGTTGCCCCGATGTATAGACCAACAATCGGTGCCCTTCGGTCTTGAACGGATTCACTTTTGGTTCGGGCGTTGGTTTTTTCCAAAAGCAGTATTTCTCCCATTTTTTGGGCTCGACTTTTTCTATTTTTTTTGGGCTGAACTCTTGTAGAAAAGCCAAAACTGGTGCTTCTTGAGCTTGTTGTACTTGTTTGAGTTTGTCGAACTTGAAAAGCGTGTCTTGGGCCAAATGGTAAATGAATAAGGAATCTTTGGGCCATTTCTTTTTATCGACTTTATCGAGTTCAAGCTTGCGCAGGCTGTCGTAGTCTGGGCTTCGTTTCCAAGCGACGAAACTTTCGTCAGTTGCCAGCAATGCACCGCTAGCACGTTCAATTGAATCGTGTTTTTGAGTGGCTGCATAGTAGAAATGCAAAACCGGGTTTCCTTTTAATACCGTGAGTTCATAGCTTATGATTTGCCCCTTAGTAGAAATTTGTTCTTTTTCGAGGCGTTTCCAGGTGTCATACGCTTTGAAGTCGAGTGCAGGTTTTTGTGCCAGCAACCAAGCACAATTACAAAAGAAAAGAAGTAAGATAAATCGTTTCATCGTTTAGATTTATGAAAAGAGACCAAATAAACACCCATAAAAATAAGCAACATATACAACAGGCGTTCTAAAGTAATGGTGTTGGTATAGTTGGCGGCCCAGCCCAATGCGGCAAATAAGAGGGTGAAAAGGATCACCATGATGGGTTGGGTGTAAATATAAGCTGCAGATACGGTGGCGCTGACATATTTGAGGCCAAAAATGGTCAGTAAATAGGTGAGAAAAGTGACGCCCACTATTACATAAATAATTTTGTACCACACCGAGGTAGGGATGTCATTCCAATTGACTTGTGTCAAACCATTCCAAGTAGGAGGAAAGAGGAGCAACAATAAAAATCCGATGCTGAATACATACGTAATGACTTGGATTGGGCTGTATTTCAGCAAAAGCGGTTTGGAAAGAACGAGGTAAAATGCATAGCTCAGGGCATTGATCAATAAAAAAAGATCGCCCCGTGCAGAGGTGCCAGGTGTTTGGCCTGAACTTATGGTCAGTAGAATTGCGCCAGTGGCGCCAATAAGGACCCCAATTCCGTTGGTCATGTTCATTTTGTCTTTTGAAAACAATACAGCCAAAACAAATACCATTAATGGATTGAGTGCCATAATGATGCCCGCATTCAGCGCCGTTGATAAATTGAGTCCATGAAAAAAGAAAAGCTGATTGACCGCAACTCCAAAAAGACCAGCCGCAGCAAAGCGCCAATAATCTGCGCGGTCTACGGGCTTCCGTTTTTGAAAAAGCAAAAGCAGCCAAAACAAGGCTACAGCACCGCTGACCCGCAATAAAATAAAGGTAGTTGGGTCTAAAAACTGAGGCATAACACCTTTGGCCAAGACGTGGTTGGCACCGTAAAGCAGATTGACGACGAGTAGGGCGATATGCGCCTGGATTATTTGCGTTTTAGACACAGCGCAAAGGTAGTTATTCTGTATCTTTGTTAGGTGCACTTAGCCCATCTACATTTAGTCAATTACAAGAACTACCCCGACCTCGAGCTCGATTTCGTGCCGGGGATCAACGGAATTGTAGGCCCAAATGGCGCGGGTAAAACCAACATCCTAGATGCGGTGTACTACCTCAGTATGTGTAAAAGCTACCTGAATGTCAATGACCGCCATAACCTGCGCTTCGAACAGGCTTTTTTTTCTATTGCTGGACAGTGGCAACTCGACCAAAAACAACACGATGTTCAGGTTGCCTATAAAGCAGGTGTCAAAAAGCAAATCAAATGGAACAAAAAAGCCTATGACAAGCTCACGGCGCATATCGGTAAGCTCCCGGTCGTATTCATTTCACCCTACGACGGCGACCTCATCGCCGAAGGCTCTGACTTGCGCCGCAAATGGATGGACGGCATTTTATCTCAACTCGACAAACAATACCTCGAAGAAATACAGCGCTATACGCGTTTATTGGAGCAACGCCATGCACTATTGCGCAACATGCACGAGCACCGTTTGTTTGACCCTGACGCCATCGAAGTTTGGGATGCCCAGTTGGTGCCATGCGGCCAATACATTCATGCCCAGCGTAAGGCATTTTTAGCTGAATTTATCCCCGTTTTCAAGCGTTTTTATGCAGAAATCGGCCAAAATGCCGAAGAAGTCGATATCAGTTACCGCAGCCAACTCTCCGATGCCGATTTTACCACCCTTTTGGCCTCTTCCGCAAAAAAAGACGCCCTGACCCAATACACCAACGTCGGTATCCACAAAGACGACCTCTTATTCAGTATCAAAGGTCATCCGGTTAAAAAATTCGGATCTCAGGGGCAACAAAAATCGTTTATCATTGCACTGCGCCTTTCGCAATTCGACTGGCTCAAACAGCACAAAGGCCAAAAGCCTGTTTTGCTCCTAGACGATATTTTTGATAAACTAGACAACCAACGCGTTGAGCGCCTCATTGCGCTTGTGAGT
>VFQS010002667.1_pt1 | contig 14361 bp, 15 predicted proteins | sample 3512361 | NCBI WGS metagenome assembly VFQS01 (sample SAMN10412375, study PRJNA504923) | tailings metagenome | isolation source: Relicate 1 Philex TSF3 active mining | place: Philippines
GACGCGAAAACGAATGGGCCGCCACCGAACACGTCGCGATCTCTCCGACACCGAAGAAGGTCATGGTGGTGGGGGCTGGTCCGGCTGGGCTCCAGGCCGCGATCGCCGCGGCACGCAACGGGCACCGCGTCACCGTCTACGAGAAGGAAGCTGTGGCCGGCGGTCAGGTTCGTTGGGCGGCGAGCGTGCCGAATCGCGCCGAGTTCGGCGACATGATTCGCAATCAACTCAACGAGTGCAAGCGGCTCGGAATCGACATCGTGTTCGGCACCGGCGTGTGGCCCGGCCTCGTCAACGAGAAGCGTCCCGATCACGTGATCGTGGCCACCGGTGCCGAGCCCACGCGACCGTGGTGGGTGGCCGATCCCGATGCCGACGAAACCGCCCGCCGAGTCGTCGACGTTCGCGCCATCCTCGACGGTTCGGCCCCGCTCGGCGGACCGCAATCCGGTGATTCGGTGGTCGTGATCGACGAGATCGGATTCCACCACGCCACCTCGGTCGCCGAGTTGCTCGCCGACCGTGGATGTGCGGTCGAAATCGCCACGCCGGGAATGGTCGTGGGTCAGGATCTCGGCATCACTCTCGACATGGAGAACTGGTGGATCCGGGCCGGTGCCAAGGGAATCGTGCAGTCGACCGATCTGGTTCCGATGGGATTCGCCGGCGGCGAACTCACACTGCTCCATCACCCCACCGGTGTCGATCAGACGCGTCGACCCGACTGGGTCGTACTCGCCGTTCCGCCGAGTCCCGTCGAGTGGCTCTACAACGATCTGAAGTCGGCGGGAGTGAGTGTCGAACGAGTGGGTGATTGCGTCGCGCCGCGTCGTGCCCATGCCGCTGTCGTCGATGGTGAACGCGCCGGTTCGTCCGTCTGAACGAACCGGTCGTTCGGTCTCGGTCGATTAGAGTCGGCTCGTGCTCGCCGCGTGGGGACCGATCGACGACCTCACCGAATGGCTGAAGGACATCTCGGGCAACTGGTGGTTCCTCGCCCTGATCCTCGTCATCGCGCTACTCGACTCGGTCATTCCCGTGGTGCCGAGCGAGACCACGGTGATCATCGGAGGCGTGGCCGCCAGTGCCGCGGGCGATGCGCCATATCCGGTGATCTTCGTGATCGTGGCCGGTGCCATCGGAGCTTTCCTCGGCGACAACGTGTCGTATCAGATCGGCCGCAGTTTCAGCGACAACGTGCAACGACGAGCGGAGAAGAAACCGTCCACCGCCAAACGTCTGGCCTGGGCGGCCGATCAGATCGAGGAGCGCGGCGGTCTGCTGCTGATCACTGCGCGGTTCATTCCGGGTGGACGTACGGCCTTGACTCTCTCGAGTGGCCTGACCCGCCAGCCTCATCGCTGGTTCGCCGGCTGGGTGGCCGTCGCTGCCTCCATCTGGGCCTCGTATGCAGCGATCCTGGGTTTCACCTTCGGCGAGAGGTTCGAAGACGATCACACGTTGGCCTTCGTCCTCGCCTTCACGGCTGCGTTGGCCATCACCGTGTTGATCGAAGTCGTGCGCTGGTTGCGCAAGAAGCGCACCAAGGCTGCCGCCGACCGCACTGCCGTGTGATGGTCGATCAGCGCAGGCTGGCGATACTGAGGTTGATCTGCACGAGGATTCCGATGACGGCAACCGAGACCGTGATCAACGATCCCGCCATGAATCGAAGCGAGGTGTTGATCCGGACGAGATCCTTTTGGACCCACTTCATGTCGGTCTTCAACTCGGCCACATCCGACTTCAGCACCGCAACATCGGTCTTCAACTCGGCCACATCGGTCTTCAGCACCGCAACATCGGTCTTCAACTCGGCCACATCGGTCTTCAACTCGGCCACATCGGTCTTCACGTCCTCGAGGTCGGACCGGAGAGCGATGATGTCGAACTTCACCGCATCGAGATCTTCACTTCGCGCCACCGAGTCCCAGCCATCGGCCGGGAACTCCCCCATCAGATCGTCGGCCAAATCACCTCCCAAGAACTCGGCAAGTCGCTCACGCAACTCGTCCCGTCGACGCTTGTCGTCGCTCACCATACTCCTCTCATCACGTTCGTTGTCGTGCTCGTTCCCGACGATTGTGGGTCCGACCGGCCCGTTGGCGGGGGCGCTCCCCTAATCTTTCGGTGATGGACGCCGCGGTCGGACTGCTCGCAGTGGTACCGGTGCGCGATGGCGTCTTCCCGTCCGGCGGCCTCGAGGCCGTCGCTGAGGCCCGTGGGTTCGCAGTTCTGGTCGGAACCGGTCTCGACGACGCGATCGATCACGCACGCGGCGTCGCGACCCGCCTGATCCTCGCCCCCACGACGTCGTGTGCGCCTCGGATCCTGGCCGACGCAGCCACCATGGCGGTCACGACTCACGGCGCCGCGCACTCGGTCGTCGTTCCGGCTTCACCCGACGGTCGCGACCTCGCTCCACTCCTCGCTCGTCGTCTCGATCGCACTCTCCTCGCCGGCGCGACCGAAGTGTCCGAACACCGCGTGCGTGCCGCGCGACGTGGAGGACTCGCCATCGCTCAGTTCGAGGTGCATCGGCCCTTCGTCGCGACCCTGCAACCGGGGATCCGCGGAGTCGAACCACGGCCGAACCTCGACGTCGACATCGTCCACCTCGACGCCGACACGCGGTCGACGACCGCCGTCACGACCGTCGCCGTGCTTCCCCCCGACGTGTCGACCATGGATCTCGCCGAGGCCCCCCGCATCATCGGTGGTGGTGCCGGACTCGACGGCGCCGAAAGATTCGCCCGGTTGGCCGAGGTGTCGAAGTCGGTCGATGCGTCGATGGGAGTCACCCGTGTGATCACCGATCGCGGCTGGGTCTCGCACGAACGTCAGATCGGAACCACTGGCGTCGTGGTCGATCCACGGCTCTACATCTCCTTCGGAATCAGCGGAGCTGTCCAACACACGAGCGGGCTCGGACAGCCCGACCACATCATCAGCGTCAACACCGACGCCCACTGCCCCATGATGCAGATGTCCGATCTCGCGATCGTCGCCGATGCCAATCTCGTCCTCGACGCATTGGCCGCGAAATTGAACGCCGACTCTCAACGAGGAGTCGCATGAATTCCGTCGACCGCTCGCTCGATGCCGATGTGATCGTCGTCGGTGCCGGTCCGGCCGGATCGTGCGCCGCACTGCAGTTGGCCCGCGCGGGTCGACGGGTGATCCTGATCGAGCGTGGCCCCTTCCCCGGTTCCAAGAACATGTACGGCGGCGTGGTCTATCCACGCATTCTCGACGAGTTGATTCCGTCGTGGTGGGAGACCGCTCCGATCCAGCGTTGGGTGGTGCGTCGATCCACGATGGTGCTGTCCGACACCGGCGCTCTCACCATCGACTATCGCAATCCGTCGTGGGGGCAACCCCCGTACAACGGGGCCACTGCGTATCGACCCGACTTCGACAACTGGCTCGCCCGGCACGCGGTCGATGCCGGAGCCACTCTCGTCACCTCCACGACGGTGACCGGTTTGCTCCGTGATGCGAACGGGCGCGTGTCCGGCGTTCGTACCGACCGACCCGACGGCGATCTCACCGCATCGGTCGTCATCGCGTGCGACGGAGTCAACAGTTTCCTCGCCAAGGAAGCCGGCCTGTATCCGCACACCGATCCGGCCAACTTCACTCTCGGCGTGAAAGAAACGCTCGCTCTGCCCAAGAGCGTGATCGACGAGCGTTTCAACGTCCGCGACGATCAAGGTGTCGACATCGAAATCCTCGGTGGTACGTCCGGAGTGAACGGCGGAGGGTTCGTCTACACCAACCTCGACACGGTGTCGCTCGGTGTCGTGCTCAAGCTTCCGAAGTTGGCCGCGCAGTCGAAGCGTCCCGAAGAGATCATCGCTGGTCTGAAGAGCCATCCAGCGATCGCTCCGCTGATCGACGGCGCTGAGGTGAAGGAATACTCCGCTCACGTCATCCCCGAGGCCGGACTCTCGATGATGCCCACCATGGTCGCCGACGGTCTTCTCGTCGCCGGTGACGCCGCGGCCTTGTGCCTCGCGGCGGGCATCTGGCTGGAAGGCGTCAACTTCGCGATGGCGAGTGGGATGTACGCCGGTCAAGCAGCGCACGATGCACTCGCCCGCAACGACGTCTCGGCGCGCGCGCTCGGCACCTACACCGACCGACTCAATGCCACGTTCGTGTTGGGTGATCACAAGAAGTTGCGCAAGATTCCGGGCCTGGTGCTGTCGGATCGAGTCCAGCAGAAATATCCGACGTTCGTCAGCGGAGTGGTCGAGCGGGTCTTCCGAGTCGAGAATCCGCATCCGAAGCCCGGCCTACGACGCATCGTGCGCGAGGAACGAAAGAAGGCGGGTATTCGGTTCGTCGACCTGCTGAAAGACGGTTGGACCGGTCTGCGAGGATTCGGCTGATGAAGATCTCACGAGACACCACCTGGCCCGAGATCTCCTTCGAGGAGCGGATCGGTACGGCCGAGTTCCGTATTCACGAACGGGCTCACATCGTCGTCGACGGCGACTCGTGCCGTGGTTGCTCCACCCGTGAATGTGTGACCGCGTGTCCGGCCAACCTCTTCGTCCCGACGAGTGACGGTGGCATTCTCTTCAACTACGAGAACTGCTTCGAATGCGGAACGTGTTACATGGTGTGCAACAAGGAGGGTGCGATCAGTTGGACGTACCCCGAAGGCGGCTTCGGCATCGTCTTCCACCGGACGTGATCCCGTGACCGTCGCCGTCTGCCTCAAGTGGGTCACCCCCGTCGGCCGAGAGGACGACCGGTTCGCTGGCGTGTCAGCCGCCGATCAAGCCGCTCTCGAGTCCGCCCTCACCTGGGGTGAGCGGACCGGTGACGACGTGGTCGTCGTGACCGTGGGTCCATCGGGCGCCGAACGCGCACTGCGTGACGCTCTCGCGTGCGGTGCCACTCGTGCGATTCGAGTCGATGCCGACCCTTCGGCTCCGAGCATCGAGATCGCTCGCGTCGTCGCACCACACGTGTCGTCGGCGTCGCTCGTCTGGTGTGGGGACTACTCGCTCGACCGTGGATCCGGTTCGTTCCCGGCCTTTCTCGCCGATGCACTCGGAATCGATCAGGCTCTCGGACTCGTCGACCTCGACCACGAGCACGCCGATGCCCTCCGTGCCGTCCGACGTCTCGACGGTGGACGGCGGGAGATTCTCGCGATTTCTCCCCGCGCGGTGCTCTCGGTCGAGGGTTCGGTCGCCCGCCTGCGTCGCGCCCCGCTGCGTGCGCTACTCGCGACCGAGACAGCGTCGATCGAAGTTTACCGTGCATCGGTGATCGGCGAGGAAACTGCTCTCGTTCCGTATCGCCCACGCGCTCGCGTGCTGCCGGCTCCTGCCGGTTCGAGTGCCCTCGACCGTGTGCGCACTCTCACCGATGCCGGCGGAACGCCGTCGCGATCCGAGACCGTCGAGCTGGAGCCTGATGCCGCTGCCGACCGCATCCTCACCGCCTTGCGGGAGTGGGGCTATCTCGCATGACATCGGCCGAGGTCGCTGCGCTCGACTCGCCCGTCCTCCTCGTTCCGGTCGGATCGTTCGAACAACACGGCCCACACCTTCCCCTCGACACCGACACCCGAATCGCCGTGGCGTTGTGCACGGCGGTGTCGGGAAGTCTCGGCGTCGCAACCGTCATCGGTCCACCGATCACGGTGAGCGCGAGCGGCGAGCATCGTGGATTCCCCGGCACGCTCTCGATCGGAACGGATACCACGACGGCCGTGCTCGTCGAACTCGTGCGTTCAGCCGATTGGGCACACGGTGTCGTGTTGGTGAACGGACACGGAGGCAATGCCGAGGCTCTCGACCGTGCGCGATCGGTATTCGCCCGCGAAGGTCGCAAGGTGTTGATCTGGTGGCCGACGGCCACGGCCGACGACGATGCACACGCCGGACGAACCGAGACATCGGTCATCGCTCACCTCGATCCGGGGGTCGTTGACTGGGACCGCGTGACCACCGGACGTACCACTCCCTTCGGCGAACTCGTGTCGGAGCTGCGCTCACACGGTGTGAAAGCCGTCAGTGAGAACGGAATCCTCGGTGACCCGTCCGACGCCAGTGCCGAGCGCGGAGGCGAGATCTTCGAGCGTTGGCACTCCGATCTCCACGACGCGATCATTCGTTGGAGTGCATCGTCGTGAGCACCCGGTACCGCCTCGACTCGTCGTGGTGGCGTCGCCGTTCCTCCACCGCCTCGTCCGCGTCCGGTGGCGCAGTCGACGACACCCTCGTGGCCGGATCTCCGTTGCGACTCTTTCGACTGGGCTCGGCAGGAAGTCGGTTGGCCGACGTGCTCGAGTCCGATGGCTCGGTGCCACCCGGAACCGAATCACTGGCCGAACGATTCGTCGATGCCGGTGTGATTCACCCGGTCATCGAGGCCGATCCGAGTCCTCCGTACGACGACGTCACGGTGGTGATTCCCGCGCACGACGAGCGCCATGCGGATCTGTCCGCGCTCGTCGTGTCGTTACGTGCCGATGGGTTCGACGAGATCGTCGTCGTGGACGACGGATCGCGTTTTCCACTCGCACCGATCGACGGCGCACTCGTCGTCCGACGTGATGCTGCGGGCGGACCGGGCGTGGCACGCAACACCGGCGCCGCGATCAGCACTCGCGAAGCGATCCTCTTCCTCGACGCCGACATTCGTTGGACAGCGGGGAGCCTCGGGGTCTTGTGGCCACATTTCGCCGACTCACGAGTCGCCGTGGTGGCTCCCCGAGTTGCGAGTCTTCCCGGCGACGGCCTGATCGCCACGTACGAGGTCGACTCGTCGCCCCTCGATCTCGGTTCGGAGCCGGCGCGGGTCCGTCCCTCGACGAGAGTGTCGTACGTACCGGCGGCGGCTCTGCTCGTACGCCGCTCAGTATTCGACGAACTCGAAGGGTTCGAACCATCCATGCGTTTCGGCGAGGACGTCGATCTCATCTGGCGTATCGCCGATCGTGGCCATGTCGTCCGCTACGAACCGTCGTGCGTGGTGCACCACCTACCTCGCCGGAGCCTCGAGGCACTGTGCCGCCAGCGCTTCGGCTACGGATCGGCCGCGGCGCGTCTGGAGTCACGACACGCCGGTGCCGTCCGGCCGTTACGTATCAACCGATGGAGCGCGGTCTCATGGGGTGCGATCGGTCTCGGTCACTCGATCGTCGGAACAGCGATCGGTGTCGGTTCGACGGTCGCCCTTGCCCGCAAACTCGGCGAGACACGTGATCGCTGGCTGGTCGCCGGTCGATTGGCCGGTCTCGGCAACCTGCACGCCGGTCGACTCGTCGCCTCGGCGATCACGCGCACGTGGTGGCCGATCGTTCTGCTCGCGTCCCTCGCCTCTCGCCGAGCCCGCCGAGTTCTCGTCATGGCCGCCGTCGTCCCGAACGTATGGCGATGGTCGCGCCGCAAGCCGTCGATCGATCCGATCCGATACGTCGCTTTACGCGTGATCGACGACGCGAGTTACGGAGCCGGCGTGTGGAGTGGTGTGTTGGCCGAGAGGAACCTCGACGCGATCACGCCGCGTTTCGATTGAGCCGTCCGGTGATATCGGCACACTCGAGGCAGATGCTCTCGGGGATCACGCCGAGCCTGATCAACCCGCTGAACATCACGCAGCCGAGACACAGGCCGACGAAGGCTTCGAGACTCGCGGCGACGAGCAGCATGGCGATCACGACGACCGCAGCGCCATCGGCTCCGGCGAGTTCGAGGATCAGGGCCGTGACCGAGAAGACGACGCCGATTCCCTGAGCGAATCGCTTGGGCGGACCGGGGACCCACTTCGGCTCGCGTCCGAGCCGCGGGACGACGACCTTGGTGACGAGCAAGCCGAGTGGACTGAATCGCGGACCGCTGGCCACCCGGGCGAGGAAACCGAAGGCGAGAGGAGCGAGCACCCACCATTCACGCACGACGAGAAAGAGGATGCTCTGAAGGACGACGCCGGTCGCGACCAGACGGGCCGAGAGTTCGTTGACCGGACTGGGGAACGAGAACACTCCTGAAGCCATGGCCGCAGGCTAGGTCCGAATTCCCGACCTTCCAAGTCGTATTTCCCCCCTGCCACTCCCACGACCTGGTGTTCTGGGTCTGGGATCGGACGCCAGGCGTCGTTTTCTTGACCCAGAACACCGCAGGCGGGGCGGGGTGAGGAGTCGGTAGGGTCGATTCGTGACCCTGGTACTCGAGGTCGACCGTTCCCGCTGGGAGTCCCACCTGGCCGCCACGGTGGCGCAGGTTCCCCGCCTGATCCCCGTCGTCAAGGGAAATGGCTACGGCCTCGGCCGCGACTGGCTGGCCGCCCGAGCCGCTGCTCTCGCCCCGGCCCTCGCCGTCGGCACCATCCACGAAGTCGCCTCGGTCCCGCTCGGTCGCACGGCGATCGTCCTCACTCCGGCCCTCGATCTCGACCCGCTCGACGAACGGTCGGTCGATCTCGACGACGTGATCCTGACCATCGGATCGCTCGCCCATCTGACCGCTCTCGGCTCACGGGCTCGGCGCGTCATGGTGAAGGTCCGCTCGTCGATGCACCGCTACGGGATCGACAGCACCCACCTCGCCTCGTTCATCGACGCGACGCGCTCCGCTGGGCACACCATCGACGGCGTCTCGATTCACCTTCCCTTGCACGGCGATCCCGCCGAAGCGTCGCGTCTCGTCGACGCCATCGACCCGTCGCTCGCCATCCACATCAGCCATCTCGCCATCGAACACTTCGATGCCCTGGCGACGAGTCACCCGCGACGTTCGATGCACCTACGCCTCGGCACCTCGTTGTGGCATGGCGACAAGTCGGCGATGACGTTGCGCGCCGATGTTCTCGACACCGAGCGCATCACTGGCGGAACGGCTGTCGGATATCGCGCAATTCCCGTCCCACACGATGGCACTCTCGTCATGATCGGTTGCGGTTCGTCGCACGGCGTCACCCCCCTTCCCGACGGACGGAGCCCGTTCCATTTCGGACGCGAGCGCATCGATCTCGTCGAAGCACCGCACATGCACACCTCGATGGGCTTCGCTCGACTCGACCAGCCGACTCCGTCGATTGGCGATCGCGTCGACGTTCAGCGCCCCCTCACGCAGACATCACCCGATTCCGTCGAGTGGATCTGAACGTCGTGCCATGACCGCGCACGAGTTCGACCGACCCGCTGCCCCTCCCACGTCGAGCGGACGTCCGCGCGTCATCGGCCTCGACGTCGTACGCGCCGTGGCCCTGATCGGCGTGGTCGCCATGAACTACGTCGGCGCCCTGATCGTTCCCGGCTCGGATCGTGGATTCTGGGGAAGGGTGTTCGACCCTCATAGCGGAGTCCTCTCCACGCGATTCGCGGCGACTTTCGTTCTCGTCGCTGGAATCGGAATCACTCTTCTCACCGACACGGCTCGTACGACCGACGACGCCATCGAGATTCACCGAGCCCGACTTCGTCTCGCTCGACGTGGCCCCCTGCTCTACGTCGTGGGATTCGTCCTCGACTTCAACTGGCCCGGCACGATCTTGTTCTATTACGGCGCCTATTTCCTGCTCGCCGCCGTTCTCTTCCGACTGGCGACCCGTTGGTTGATCATCATCGGTGCGGCGGCCGGAGTGGCCGCATCGTCGGTCGCCACGTGGTCGGCTTGGAAGTGGAACCGGAACGAACCGGTGACCTGGCTCGGATTCGACCGCGTCGACTCACTGCAGGACCTCGCCGTTCGCACCTTCCTCGACTACACCCATCCGGTGCTTCCGTGGATCGCCTTCCTGTGCGCGGGCATGGTGATCGGGCGTCATCTCTCGACGTTCCGGCACTGGCGTCGATCCTTGACGGTTGGCGCGGTCGGAATCGTCGTGAGCGTCTACGTTCTCGCAACTGGGCTCGACGCGACGTCGTCTCGCAACGGTGTGATCGTCGGACACCTCACGTCTCTGCAGACCTTCGACCGAGGCCTTCTGTATCTCGCGTCGACTCTCGGGATCGCGATTCTCGCCTTCGTCGTCATCACCTCGATCGCCGAACGGTTCGCGACCACATCGTTCGTCGTCGTGTTGCAGCGGGCCGGCCAACTCAGCCTCAGCCTGTATCTGCTCCATGTTCTGGCCTTCTCCATGGTCGTCAACTGGTTCGGCTGGATCGATCGAGGCTCGCTCTCGACTGCGCTGACGTTCGCGGCCTGCTTCTGGGTCGTCGGGATATCACTCGCGTCGTGGTGGCAGCACCGCATCGGACGCGGGCCAGCCGAAGCCGTCTATCGCATCTTCGGCGGCTGACCGACGGTCAGCGACCGCGGCGGTTGAGCCCGCGCCAACCCACCGCAGCCGCACCGATCAACGGACCTTGATCACCGAGACGGGCCGGCACGATGCGTGCTCCCCGTGAGAACGACAACTGACACTCGGCGTCGAGCACTTCTTGAGCCGCGGCGAAGAACGTCGGTCCGAAACCGAGGGCGACCGATCCACCCACCACTGCGAGTTTCAGGTCGAACAAGTTGCACGTGCTCGCCACGGCGACACCGACCAGACGTCCGGTGCGCTGCATGGTGTCGTACGTGGGCTCGGTGGCTGGTCGACCGGTGATCGCCTGGATCGCCGTACCACTCGCCTCGGCTTCCAGACAGCCGCGGGCACCGCAGCCGCAACGATGCCCGTCCGGATCGACGATCACGTGTCCGATGTGACCGGCATTGCCGGTCGCTCCGTCGAGCATCTGCCCATCGACGACGATGCCGCCGCCGATACCGGTGCTCACCACCATGCCGATGAAGTTGGCAACTCCACGTGCCGCACCGAGCCACCCCTCGGCCAGCGCGAAGGCCTTGGCATCGAGATCGCCGTACACCGGCACCTCGGCTCCGACCGCCCGGGTCACGACCTCGCCGGCCGCTTCTCGCAGTGGGAATCGTTGCCAGGCCGGAATGTTGATCGGAGAGATCGACGCGCAGTCACGCTCGATCGGACCGGCCGATCCGATCCCGACCACGGCGATTCGTGATCCGTGCCGTTCCACGCCACGCTGGATCTGCCGGGTGATCAGAGCCGCCAATGACTCGAACAGATCGTTCGCGTTCTTGTTGCGATCGGTTCTCACCGACTCGCGGTCGATGAGCGAACCTCGACGATCGACGAGTCCGACGGCCATCTTCGTTCCGCCGATGTCGATGGCGAGTGCGAGTTCGCGTACATCGGGTTCGGACAGCACCTCGGACACTCGGGCGAGGCTAATCGCCCCCGTTCAGATCCTCTCAAGAACGAGCCGGTATCGACATTCGGTGACGCGAAACCCACTACGGTCACATCGGCGGTTTCCAGGGTCGACCCGACCCGACCGTCACGAAGGAAACGTGAACTCATGAAGACCAAGTTCGGATCGATGATCAAGGTCGGCGCAGTCGTCGCCAGCCTCGCTCTCGTCGGCACCGCGTGCGGTGGCGACGACGGCAGTGGCGGAGGAGACGGAGGCGTCGATCGCGACGCCGCCCGCGCCGAGCTCGAAGCGATGATCGGTGAAGACGGCATGCCCGAAGAGATCCTCAACTGTCTCGTCGACGCTGCTCTCGACACCTTCGACGATGCCGACCTCGAGTCGGTGCTCGACGGTGGCGACCCGAGCCAGGAAGCCGAAGATGCCTTCACCGAGAAGGCCATGGAGTGTGCAGGCTGATCTCAGCCTGATGTGATGCGGTGACGTTCAGTCACCGACGCGTCGTGCGTCCTCGATGAGGTTGATCTGATAGAGAACCTCATCGAGGGCGTCGGCTGCGCTGATCGCCGAATACCGCTGCGGAGAATCCGGTGTGCAGCAGGACGGCACGGGCGACAGAATCGTCCAAGGGCGGGGATGCAGGAACTGCACCACGCTGTAGCGCTCCCCTTCGAATCCGGGAGACGCGATCACTCGATGCCAGCCGACGGGGATGATTCCGTTGGTGAGACGCTCGAGCATGATCCCGGTGTTGATGATGACCTTGCCGTCGGGCGGGATCGCATCGATCCATTGTCCGTCGACTTCGACCTGCAACCCGGGCGCGGTCGCGCGCGGCAACGCCGTGATCAAATTGATGTCACCGTGCGCACCAGCCCAAATGTGCCCGCCGGCGGGAGCATCCTTCATCGACGGGTAGCGAATGGCTCGGGTGAGCGTGGGACCGTCCTGCACCATGTCGTCGAAGAACGTCTCGGCGCAGCCGATACCGAGCGCGATCACGCGCAGGAAGCGGCGTTGCAAATCGGCGATCGCATCGTGGAACGCGTACAGCACCTTGGAGATTCCAGGAACGACCTCGTCGGGCAACAGCTGATCGGGGTACGAACCGGGATACTTGCGACGCAAAGGATGACCGGCTGCGATGGGTGACGCCCAATTGACCATTTCCTTCCAGTCGGGCTTGTCGCTCGACGCCGCTGTTTCGACGAGGAGACCGGTGTAGCCGGTCTGACCGTGCGCGCCGGGCGCAACGAATCTCTGCTTGACCTCCGGTTCCATCGAGAAGAACTCGGCGAGCATCCCGTAGGCCGAGTCGAGCAGGTCGTCGGAGAGATCGGAACTCGTGTACACGAATCCGGTGACCAGACTGCGCCGCACACCGTCGACCACCGCTCGGCGCATCGACTCCGACCCGCGTTCGAAGGCCAGGAGATCGACGTCGAGAATCTGATCGGTCATGCGCCGAACGCTAACGGGTCGCGGCCAGAGCCTGCTCGATGTCGGCCCACAAGTCCTCGGCCGATTCGAGTCCGACACTCATCCGAACGAGCCCGGGATTCACCCGTGCGTCACCCGGATACTTCTGGCGCCGTTCCCAGGTGGTTTCGACACCACCGAGACTCGTGGCCTCGACGATCACCCGCGACGACGCGCAGACACGATCGGCGGCCGCGGAACCACCCACCACGACGAAGCTGATCATCGGTCCGATGTGGCGTACCGACTCGATCGACGGGTGTGCGCTCAAGCGTGATGCAAGCTCGTCGGCCGTCCGCCGTGACGCTTCGTAACGGATCGGCAGAGTGCGCAGTCCACGGAGAGCGAGGAACGCCTCGAGTGATCCGGGCGTCGCTCCGTGCACGACGCGCACTCGTTCGAGAGCGGTCATGATCTCGTCGTCGTTGGTGCACACCAATCCGATCATGAGATCGCTGTGTCCGCCGATGAACTTCGTTCCCGAATGAAACACCACGTCGGCTCCACTCGTGAGAGGTTGAGCACCCATCGGACTGGCGAACGTGGAGTCGACGACGGTCCGGATTCCACGGGCCGATGCTTCTCGGCACAGACGGGGTAGATCGGCTTCGTCGAGGGTGGGATTGGTGGGCGTCTCGATCCAGAGCAACACACCGTTGGCCCCGCGCGTCGCCGTACGTTCAGCACGTTCGAGAGCACCGACCACGTCGAGGGTGTTCTCGATGGCGACCTCGACAGTCGTGAGGGTTCCGGCATCGGTGAGGTCGCTGAGCAGTGCCCGCACACCGAGGTAACTCACGCTCGGAACGACCACGATCTGGGGGCGGAGCGCGTGCACGATGGCTGCGGCCGCGGCCATACCCGAGGCGAACGACAAGCAGCGTCCACGTTCGAGAGCACCGACCGTCGTTTCGAGAGCACGCCAAGTGTCGTTGCCGTGCGTGCGCGCGTAGTCACCGACTCCGCGGAAGTTGGAGGCGAGGACGATCGGAGTGTTGAGTGGGGCGCCGTCGTCGCTCGGACGACCGCCGGTCACGGCCAAGGTGCGCGGCGACAGTTCACGTTCGATCATGGCGGACGAACACCTCCGGATGGCCACCCGTGTGGATGAAGACCACATGATCTCCTGGCGACCAACGCTCGACATTACCGAGTAATCCAGCCATGCCCTTGGCGGTGTACACCCCATCGAGCACCCAGGCTCCAGCGGTTGCACCCCACGCTGCAGCCGCCACCGAAGCGTCGGTCGGAACGGCGTAGTCGTCGCCGAGCCAACGCGCGTCGACTTCCACGTCGTCAGGTTCGACACGTCCCGGGAGGCCGGCATACTCCAGGGCACGGTTCGCGAGTTCACGCACGTCGGGAACGTCGTTCACGACACCCTTGGCCACACCGATGGCCAGCACCGGCGGTGCGGACAATCCGCGCTCGCGACGCCATGCTCGGCCGGCGACGAGTCCGGCATGCGTACCACCGCTCGACGACGTGAACACGATCGCTCGTGGTTCGACGTCGCACTGTTCGATCAGTTCGTCGTACGCCGCGATGTAGCCCACCGCGCCCACGTGGGTCGATCCGCCGATCGGAATCGAATACGGACGACGGCCGTCGGCTCGCAGTCGTTCGGTCAGTTTCTCTCGATCGATCTCGAGCCGTCCCCATTCGGCCGGACCGGCACC
>VFQS010002669.1_pt1 | contig 14356 bp, 11 predicted proteins | sample 3512361 | NCBI WGS metagenome assembly VFQS01 (sample SAMN10412375, study PRJNA504923) | tailings metagenome | isolation source: Relicate 1 Philex TSF3 active mining | place: Philippines
GAAGGTGGTGTCTTCTTTGACGTCACCGGATTGCAGCTCACTGGTGATGACGGGAGCGTCATTGGTGCCGGTGATGGTGAAGATCACCACATCGGTATCGGTGGCGCCGTTGTTGTCGGTGGCGGTGACGGTGTAGCTGAAGGTGATGGTTTCACCCTCGGCCAGGAAGTCGAGGTCCAGTCCGCTGGCGTCGTAGCTCCAGGCGGTGCTGCCCGGAGCATCAGCACCGCTGACGCTGGTGGAGAAGCCAGCCACCAGGGCGTCCGCCAGGTCGCCATCGAGCGTGCCGCCATTCCAGGCGATGTCGTCATTGGCGGCAAAGGAGATCGAAACCGTGTCGTTGGTATCGATATCGCCGAAGGAGACGGTGCCGGAGTCGCTCAGGGTTTGAGCGGCGGCATCAGCTGCCTCGATAAAGCCAGACGAATCGGTAGCCGAGACAGTGGGAGCATCATTGGTGCCGGTGATGGTCACCGTGACGGTATCGGTATCGGTAGCGCCGAAGGAGTCTGTGATGGTGACCGTGTAGGTGAGCTTGATTGTCTCGTCTTTGGCGAGGAAGTCGAGGTTGGCGTCGTTGACGGTGTAGGTCCAGTCCACCGAACCCGGTGCCGCCACATCGGTACCGCTGATGGAAAAGCCAGCAGCCAGTTGTGTGGCCAGGGCGGGATCGATGGTGCCGCCACTCCAGGTTACAGCGGAGGTGACAGAGGAGGTGACATTAATGATGTCGGCGGCATCGATGTCATCGAAAGAGAGTGTGCCGCTGGAAAAGAGATCCTGAGCTGAGGCATCACCATCTTCTGTGAAGCCGAAGTCGTCAATCGCTCCAGTAATTGTTGGCGGATTGTTAGTTATCTCATTCAGAAAGTCGTCACACTTGTCACTGCTGGAATTGTAGATCTCGCCGTTTTTGAAATAGCTTGAAGTGCTTGGACTGAACGACAGTACATAGGCAATGCTGTCGCCTATTATTTCTGTTTGCGGGTTGTCTGGAATCCACACATACAGGCCTTCGGCTTTATTGCCTGGTGACTTGACTGGTCTTGATGCTACGCCCTCAATTTCGACAACTTTTCCAGTCTCGTCATTGTAAGCGATAATCCCATTGACATTGTTCCCTGAAAAGCCATCTACATCAGGCTGATAAAACGTAAAGTTGCTGCCACTCACTCTACCTCCTACCTTGAAACGGCTTGTCTCTTCCCCATAGAAGCCGGAGCGTTCAAACAGAGCTGCATCCGTCAAGCTCAGTAGTTCCGTGGCCGAGATATAAGCAAACTCTTTGGCTGCATTGCTATTGGTGACAAAGACGGTCGTCGGAGTCTCAAGTGTATATATTTTGTTAGCAGTGTCTCCGCTGAGAATGATTGTGTAATCCGGAGCAGAAGATGGTGGCTTTCCGTAGATTGCATATCCTTTTCCGGTTTGCTCTGGCGTTAGCAGAACTATCCAGCTCGGCTTTTCGACTCCTTTTTCGCCAATCTTAAATGTTACTTCGAATCTATCCGATTCAGTGCTCAGATCATAGTAAAAGGGTAAGCCCTCGGTGGCGCGTTTAACTTCGATCTCTGCCCCGCGTGGAGGCTGGATCTTATTGGCAACTGTAAAGTTGAGGATCGAGTCTGCGTCATTGCCACTGAGATCCTGAATTGCCCTCGGGTCGTCTTGCCGTGTCGGATCTGCATAGCTGACCTTGATGGCCTGACCATTCTTGATGACTCCCTCGCCCATTTCGAGTATAATACTATCCCCTAGAACTTCGATTCCTGTTGGCCTGAATGAGGGGTTGATGCCGTCCATGCTTACTGCGAACTGACTCACGTCTGCCGTTATCGTCGACAATGCTTCATTGAATTTCAGCGTGATTGTTCGACCGATATCATCTGTTTCAGCGCTTGTCAGTTGTGGTGGCGTCCGATCCGTTGGCACGGCCTTACTCGCCAGCTCCAGCGAGGTCCTCTTCCCATCGATGCTTCGCATGGCGACATCGTTCGCCTTCAACAGTGCACTGAGCTCCTCGGCGTTGAGTGCGACCCCTCTGAACAGGGCGCTGAACAACTTCCCTTCGTCTCCCTGTGTATCGCGCTTGCCATTGAGGACCGTGTCGAAGGCATGGCCGATCTCCTCCAGGAGAACGGCGCGAATCTCATCGGCACTGGCGCTCTTCAGCCAGTCGCCATTCAGATAAATCGTGGGCACCGCATTGTCACCCCTGGCTGCATAGCCGCTCAGCGTATCCTTCAGCTCCGCATCAGTTTCCACCTCAACGCGCAGGCCCAGTCGATCGCCAGTCCTTAGTCGATTCGCCAGCTTCTCAGCCTGCTCTTGGCTTGCTGCTGGAAAGACCCGACGCAGCAGTTCTACAAATGGTTGACCACTGGCTTGGCTGCTCAGCTCGTCCCATACCTGCTGGAGTAATGACTCCAGGCGAGGCAGTAGGTCCTTTTCGCCTCGCAGCATCTCCTGGTCTTCAGGCTGATCGGCGATGTTGCTTGAAGGTCTCACTGGCTTTTGGCTCTCCAGAAGTCCTTTCCTGCTGTTGCTTATCTTTTTGTTTTGATTGATGCCAGCCATTGCAGTCTCCACTGTGGTGATTCATGACCACAGGCCTGCACGCCAAATCCAGCCTTTTTAGTGGCAAAGCGCGTCGCTGCACCTGAGAGTGCGGCGTTTCAGTGCTGCGTTGCGTTGGTGAGTGTGTGGCTGGTTGTCTGCTGTGGAATGCCGATCCTGTGATGTTGTGCAGGGCGAGCAGTCGAGGCTTCCCTGCTCACACGCTGCTGCTGTTTCAGTCACCTTCGGGGAGGCGAAAGCTGCTCAGATCGAGATCGGCTTCACAGCACCTAGCTGAATGTGATGCTCACACTGATGCGTCGTGGCTGACAGCGCTGCATCGGGTCGCATTCATCGCCAATGCCCTCAACTTCTCAGTTCTGCCTTAACTCACTGGAGAGAATCAGTAACGCTCGTGTATCAGTGATTAACTGCCGGTGTGTCCACACCGGCAGCGCGATGGCGGGGCCGATCGGCAGCCGTGCCTGCCAGCCGGGGAACACGGTGAGGTCGGTGCGGCAGTAGTAGCTGCGGCAGTCCACCGTCTTGAGGGTGGAGAGGTCGGCATCGAGCCGGCGCAGCAGGGCGCTGCCGCGTTTCATGTCGGCGATGCCGGGCAGGAGGTGGCCCGGCACGGCTTGGGCAGCCCAGGTGCCGCGCTGCGGGCTGCCCACGCAATGGAAGCGGCGCGTGCGCCGGTGACCGCCCAGCAGCTGGATCCAGCTGCGCGCGATCACGCCGCCCATCGAAAAACCGAGCAGGTCGATCGGCTGCTCGCTGCCGAAGGCGGCTTCGATGTGGCTGTTGAGCAGTTCCGCCAGCTCCAGCAGCCCAACGGCCCCCAGCTGGTGCGGCAGATGGGGGATCAGCAGGGGTTGGCGCCGCTCCCCCAGTTCCCGTTGCAGTCGGTTGAACAGCCTGGGGGTGTCCCACAGGCCATGCACCAGTACCAGGGGCGGCATCATTCAGGCCAGGGCGGCGGCGGAGCTGGCGGGGGCTTCCAGGCCATGGAGCATGGCGTACACGGCTACAGCCGCAGCGACGAGTGCGCCACACCGGCCAGCACCAGTCCGGCGACCGCCGGTTCCACCACAGCTGCGGGACAGTGCCGGACTGGTGGGCGAATCTCACGCACCGCTGGGCTCATTCTGCAGGCGCTGGCCCGATGCCGTCCTCAGATCGACTCAGCCGCGCCGCGGCCGGCGGGCTCAGCTCGGCGGGGGGGCATCTGGGGGAACGGGATGCCGTTGCTCACAAACAGCTGTCGCAAGTCGTTGCGCACGCGGTTGCGCAGGGCCTGGTACTCGCTGCGCTCCTGCTTCGTGCAGCTGCGCAGGGCGTCGGGGTTGGCGGCCCGGCTCACGCAGTTCTGGCTGCGCTGCAGGATCGCGATCCGCTCCTTCTGCTCCTGCAGCAGCAGGGCCTTGCGGCCAGGGAACAGCTTGCGTTGCTGCTCAGGGGTGAGCTTCTGGATTCGCAACACGTTCTCGTTGCCGCGGTTGCCGGGACCGGGGCCCTGTGGGGCGCTCTGGGCCAGGGCAGGACTGCCGGCGAGCAGCAGAGCTGCGGTGAGAGCAAGGGTTCGAGACATGGGGGCATCCCATCGGAACCGTTGCAGCCTTGCGCCCACCTGTGACTGAACCATGACTGCAGCCTGTGGAGTTACGACAAGCCATGACCGGCCGGCGCTGCGCCGCAGCCCAGCAGCACCACAGCGAAGCGCTGCGGGGCCTCGGGACTGGGGCTGAGGCTGCGGCGCTCCAGCCAGCCGCCGTGGGCCTGGGCCACCTGCTGGGCGATGGCCAGCCCCAGCCCGCAGTGGCCGCTGCCGCCCCGCGCCGCATCCAGGCGCTGGAAAGGTTCGAGCGCCTGGCTCCACTGCTCGCGGGCAATGCCGTGGCCGCAGTCGGCCACGCCAATCCCAAACCCTCGCTGGCCGAGCTGGGGGGCGGGCTCCAGCCACAGATGCAGTGGCGGAGCGCCGTGGATCAGGGCGTTCTCCGCCAGGTTGCGCACGGCCCGCCCCAGGCCGATCGGCCGCACCGCCCGTTTCAGGGGGGTGAGCGCCAGCGTGATCGGGGCCTCCAGCCCGGCCACCGCCTCGCCCACCAGCTCGTCCAGCTGGAGCAGCAGCGGCGTTTCGGCCGCTGCGGGGGAGGCAAAGATCTGGAACTGGCTGCTGATGCGCTCAAGCGCATCCAGATCAGCCATCACGCGGCGTGCCTCGGTGGCCCCCAGGCGGCGGGTTTCCGCCAGGGCCAGCCGTAGCCGCAGCCGCGTGATCGGCGCCGCCAGATCGTGGTTGATCCCGGCCAGCATCGTGGCGCGCTCGCGCTGGGCCGCGTTGAGCCGCGCCACCATCGCGTTGAACTGATCGCTCACCCGGCGCACCGCCGCCGCCCCCGCGGCCGGTATCGCCGCTGGGGTGTGGTCGGGATCCACGGCTTCCAGGCTGCGCTGCAGCCGGCGCAGGGGCCGACGCACCTCCAGGTCGAGGTAGAGCGTGGTGGCCACCAGGGCCCCTGCCAAGAGGGCCAGGCTGAGCACGGGGGGTCGCGGCGGCCAGAGCCGGGCCTGCGGCAGCGGGGTGAACAGCCAGGTGGATTCCAGCGCGTTGGGCAGCTCCACCCACAGGCCGGGCTGCGGCATGCCCTGGCGGCTCACGGCCGGGCACGCCCCCAGCTGGCGGCACAGCTCCCGCTCCAGCAACTGGCCCTGGCGCCGCACTCCCGCCGGCCACCCGTCTCCCATCGCGGCTGGAGTCGGCGCCAGCACCAGGCCGCTCTGTTCGGCCACCGCCTCGCGCGGCAACCGCTCCAGGGCCACATCCGCCAGGCGCAGATTCAGGGCCGTTTCAGTCGCCAGCCGCTGCGTGGCGGCCCGCTCCAGCCGGCTGGTCAGCAGGCCCTGGAGCACGGCGGCGGTGGCGGCGCCGGTGGCCAGGGCCACGCCGCCGTAGGCCAGCAGCCTCGGCAGCCTGCCCCTCATCGCCGCGGCTGGCCGTCGGGCACAAACACATAGCCGTAGCCCCACACCGTCTGGATCCAGCGGGGCCGGGCCGGATCGCTTTCCAGCAGCTTCCGCAGCCGCGACACCTGCACATCCATGCTGCGGCTGTCGGTGAGGCTGCCCGGGCCGCGGGCCAGCTCGATCAGCCGCTCGCGCGACAGCGGTCGGTGCGGATGTTCGGCCAGGGCCAGCAGCAGGCTGAATTCGCCGCTGGTGAGCGTGAGCGGCTCCTGGCCGCGCCGCAGCTCCCGTGTGGCCGGATTCAGGCTGTAGGGCCCGAAGCGGATCGGCTCCAGCCCGGGCTGGGGGGCACCGCTGGGTCGCAGCCGCCGGCGCCTGAGCACCGCCTCGATCCGGGCCGTGAGTTCGCGCGGCAGAAACGGCTTGGCCAGGTAGTCATCGGCGCCCTGCTCCAGTCCGATGATCCGGTCCACGCCATCGGCGCGGGCGGTGAGCATCAGCACCGGCAGGTCGTCGCCGCGGTCGCGCAGCCGTCGCAGCAGGGTGAGGCCGTCGTCGCCGGGGAGCATCAGATCGAGCACCAGCAGATGGGGCCGCTGCCGCTCCAGCCACACCTCCAGCTGGGACCCGTTCTCCAGGCAGCGCACCGCGTAGCCCTGGCCGCTCAGCAGCTCAGCCAGCAGCTGGCGCAGCTCCGGATCGTCGTCGACCACCCACACCGTCGCCCGGCTGGTGGCGGCGCTCACGGGGTCATCGCCTGGCTTCACACCATTGTTTCGGGCTGCACCAGCGCATCAAAGCTGGCCGCGTCGATCTCGCCCAGCACCAGGGCCGCCTCCCTGAGGCTCAGCTGGTGGTTGTGGGCGTGCTTGGCGATCGCGCTGGCCCGGTCGTAGCCGATGGCGGGGGTGAGCGCGGTCACCAGCATCAGGCTCTGGTCGAGCAGGGTGGCGATCCGGGCTTCGTTGGCGCTGAGCCCCTCAATGCAGAAGCGGCGGAAGCCATTGCAGCCGCCCGCCAGCAGGGCGATGCTCTCCAGCACGTTGCGGGCGATCAGCGGCTTGAACACGTTGAGCTCGAAGTTGCCCTGGCTGGCGGCCATCTGCACGGCGGTGTTGTTGCCCATCACCTGCACGGCCACCATCGTGAGGCTCTCGCACTGGGTGGGATTCACCTTGCCCGGCATGATCGAGGAGCCCGGTTCGTTCTCCGGGATCACCAGCTCGCCCAGGCCGCAGCGCGGCCCGCTCGCCAGCCAGCGGATGTCGTTGGCGATCTTCATCAGCGAGCCCGCCAGCACGGTGAGGGCGCCATGGGCCGCCGCCAGGGGTTCGTGGCCCGCCAGGGCCTGGAACTTGTTCGGAGCACTGGTGAACGGCAGCCCGACGCGCTCGGCCAGCCGTTCAGCCACCGCCTCCCCGAAGCCGCGGGGCGCATTCAGGCCGGTGCCCACCGCCGTGCCGCCGATCGCCAGCTGCAGCACCTGGGGCATGGCGGCCCGCAGGCTCTCCAGCCCCAGCTCCAGCTGGGCCACGTAGCCGCTGAACTCCTGCCCCAGGCTCAGGGGCACCGCATCCTGCAGGTGGGTGCGGCCGATCTTGATGATTGCGGCGAACGCGTCGGCCTTCTCGCGCAGGGCAGCGATCAGTCCCTCCACCGCCGGGATCAAGGTGCGCTGCAGCTCCACCGCCACGGCCACATGCAGGGCGGCCGGGAAGGTGTCGTTGCTCGATTGGCTGAGGTTCACATGGTCGTTGGGGTGCACCGGGCTCTTGCTGCCCAGCACCCCGCCCGCGGCTTCGATCGCCCGGTTGGCGATCACCTCGTTCACGTTCATGTTGGTTTGCGTGCCCGAGCCCGTCTGCCACACCTTCAGCGGGAACTCGGCATCCAGCGCGCCGCTGGCCACCTCCTCGGCGGCGGCCACGATCAGCGCCGTCAGCTCGGGGCTGAGCTTGCCCTTGGCCTGATTCACCTCAGCGCAGGCCGCCTTGAGCTGGCCGAAGGCATGCACCACCGCCAGCGGCATCGGTTCGCCGAAGGGGAAGAACTGGAGCGAGCGCTGGGTCTGGGCGCCCCAGTAGTGGGCGGCGGGCACCGCGATGGCGCCCATGCTGTCGGTTTCGGTGCGGGTGCTCACTGGCTTGCTGCTCACTGACTCACCACCTCGGCGTTGAGTTCGTTGAAGCTGCGCAGGTTGCCGCCAGCCAGCTCGGCGGGCAGGGCGATGCCGGTGGCCTCGCTGATCGCCTCGTTGATGGCCAGCAGCGGCACCGGGCCGCTGGCATCGAAGAGCACCTGGCCGCTGGCGCTGAACACCACCACCTGGGGCAGCAGACCCTTCCAGTAGTGGGCGGGATCGCTGGGGCCGCCGTCGGGGCGGTTCTGGAGGCTGTCGGTGGTGAGCGGAATCAGCTCGATCTGATTGCCCCACAGCCGCTGCAGCTCCGACACCACCGGCGAGAACTGCTTGCTGGCCGCGTCGTCGTCGAGGTAGTAGATCACCACCGCCGGGCGGTGGGCCGCCAGGGCCTGTTCCAGGCTGCTGCGGGGCGGCACCAGCGAGCCGTTGCCGGCGTAGAGGGCGTAGATGTTGCCGTCGTAGCTGTTGGTGGTGAGGGCCGCGTGGGCGGGTGCGGCGGCCAACCCCAGCTGCAGCCCCAGCGTCAGCAGCAGAACCAGAAGCGGGCGCAGAACAGCGGCAGCAGCGCGGGGCAAGGGGCCGAAGCGGGTGGCGCCATTGTGGCGCTCGCGGCGTCAGCCCTTGCTGAGGCTGCGGCCCATGCCCTGCACCACCCCGCGGCCCACCAGGCCGATGGCCCGGCCCACCACCTGGGTGAGCACCACCACCACCAGATCGCCCAGGCCCTTCACCAGCCGCCGCAGCTGGGGGCCCAGGGCGTCGCGGGTTTCCAGGGTGAGCGTGACCAGCTGGGGCAGCCAGCCCAGCTGCCGCAGTTCACCATCGCGCGGTTCGGTGAGGGTGATCGGTTCGATGCGGCCGTCGCTGAGGCTCAGCAGGGTGCGGCGGCTCTCGTACAGCTCCACCGGCCGCTCGAACCACAGGCTCCAGCGGCTCTGGGCGTTGAGCTGGTTGCGCAGCCGCTCCAGGTTGCGGGTGGCCAGCAGTTCCGGCCGCAGCAGGTAGCGGCGCAGCTCGGGCCAGCTGCTGCTGCAGGCCAGCACCTCGGCGGCGATCTGTTCGGCGCTGCGCAGCAGCCAGTTGGCCACCAGTTGCTCGAGATGCAGCACGGCCCTGGGTTCATCGGGGGTCACCAGCTGGCCGTCCACGACCAGGGGCCGCCCCTGCACCAGCGCCGCCAACAGCGGCTCGGGGTCGGGTAGATCGCCGGGTGGTGTGTCGAGATCGCTGCTGCGCAGCAGGGTGTCGGCCACCGGCTGCAGGCTGCCGTCCAACGGCAGCTGCACGTAGGGGCTGGCCATGGCACGCAGGGCCTGGCGGCGCAGTTCGGGCTGCAGGCGCTGCCACTGCTCGGCCAGGCTGGCTTGCAGGTCTGGATTCTGGGCCAGTTGCTGGCGCAGCAGGGCGAGCTGCTGCATCAGGGCCAGCAGCAGCTCGGCGCGGCGCTGGGGTGCCAGGCCCTCAAGCGCCAGCAGCTGGCCGCTGGCATTGGCCACCCCGGCCTCCACGGCCGCCTGCAGCCGTGACTCGATCGTGCTCCAGATGGCCTCGGCGCTGCGCTGGGACAGGGTGAGTGCACCACCGGCGGGGTGGTGGGTGCTGGTGGCGGGCTCGGCCGCCTCGCCCCAGGCCAGGCTCACCGGTCCCCACAGCCACAGCAGCAGCTGGCGGGCCACGGCCAGCTCCCGCAGCCGCCCTTCCAGCACCAGGCGGGTGAGCGGCCCGGGCGGCGGCACCAGCAGGCGCTGGCACAGGGCCCGTTCCGCCTCGATCTGCTGGAGGCCGCTGAGCAGCAGCCACTGGCCCAGTCCCAGACCCACGCCGGCCCTGGCCCTGGCCGCCTCGGTGTCGCTCACCGGCCCGGTGTGGGCCAGCTCCACCACCCGGCCGCCCCCCTCCAGGGTGCTGATCGCGGCCAGCAGCCGTTCGGGGGTGGGGGCCTCCAGCACCCCCATGGCCGGCAGCGCCAGCAGTTGCTGGCGGCTGAGCCGGTGGCCCGGGTTGAGCAGCAGGAGCAGCGGTGCCGGTTGCCAGCGCTCCTGCAGGCGTTGACACTCCCATCGCAGCGCCAGCGCTTCGATGCCGGTCTCGGGCTGCCAGAGCACCAGCTGGGGTAGGGGCCCTTCGCTGTCTCGGCGGCCATCTCGAACCCTGCAGCCGGGTAGCTCGGCCTGCAGCAGGCGGGCCAGCCCCTCAGCTGCGAGGGGCTCGGCGTAGAGCAGCAGCGTGAGGGTCAATGGAGCTCAGCCGGGATCACGGCGGCCATGTTGGCCGACCCTATGAGACCCTGCCGTCTTTCCAGTAACGGATGCGTCAGACGAATGGCTCAGCAGCGCGGCCGGCCGGTGAGATGGAGCGTGTAGCTCTCGATCGCGTAGCCGGTGTGCTCCTCGATGGTCTGGATCAGCTCGGGCGGCAGCTCCACATCCAGATCCTGGATGGCGCCTGTCTGGGAGCAGGTGAGATGGCTGTGGGGGTCGCTGCGGTAGCCGTAGAGGCGGCCACTGGCCCGATCCAGGCATTCGATCACGCCGGCCGACTGCAGCGCCTCGAGGTTTTGATAAACGGAAGTGTGGCCGATGTTGCGGCCCAGGTTGTTCAGCTTCTCGAAGATGTCGCGGGCGCTCAGGTGCGCCTTCTCGCGCCAGAGCAGGTCGAGCACCATGCGGCGCTGCTTGCTCAACCGCATCCCGAGATCGCGGCAGCGCCGATACACCTCATCCACACCGGTGGCGGCGGCACTGGGCTGGGTGGTGGCTGGGTTGGGCTGACTCAACCAGCACCTTCGGGAGTGGCTGGATCTGTTATAGGCCAACTCGCAGGCGTTCCGCGTTTGAGTTGGCAGGGCCTGGCCTGGGCCGCAGTTCAGCCCACTGTGGCTGCCACGGGGTCCTGCAGGCGGCCATCGCCGATTGCCTGCAGCGCTTCCGCCAGATCCACCCGGCCGTCGTAGAGCGCGCGGCCCACGATCACCCCCTCCACCCCCAGCGGCTGGAGGGCGAGCAGCGACAGCAGATGCTCCAGGTTGCCGATGCCGCCGGAGGCGATCACCGGCACGCTGCTGGCCTCGGCCATGGCGCGCAGCGCCTCCAGGTTCGGGCCCGCCAGGGTGCCGTCGGTGGCGATGTCGGTGCTGATGATCGCGGCGATCGGCAGGGCGCTGAGGTGGCGGGCCAGTTCGGTGGCCTCCACCGTGCTCTCCTCGATCCAGCCGCGGGTGGCCACCTTGCCGTTCTTGGCGTCGATGCCCACCACGATCCGGCCGGGATGGCGCTGGGCCAGGGCCGCCACCAGCTCGGGCTGCTCCACCGCCACCGTGCCCAGGATCACGCGATCGAGGCCGCAGGCCAGCAGCTCAGCGGCCCGCTCGGCGCTGCGCACCCCGCCCCCCAGCTGCACCGGAATGCTCAGGGCTGCGGTGATCGCCTTCACCACCGCATCGTTCACGGGTTCGCCGCTGCGCGCCCCATCCAGATCCACCAGGTGCAAGCGCTCGGCGCCCTGCTCCTGCCAGCTGAGGGCCTGGGCCACCGGGTCGTCGGAGAAGCGCGTCACCTGGCCGTAGTCGCCCTGGTGCAGGCGCACGCACTGCCCATCGAGCAGATCGATGGCGGGAATCACCTGCATGCTGGGGCGCAGTTGCTGCCAGCCAGGCTGCCAGAGGCGCCGGTCGCGCAGCTGCCGCAGGGGTACCAGGGGCCGCACACGACGATCCAGCACCGCTTCCAGTTCTGCCTGTCGATCGGCGCCCTTGCCGCGCAGGCCCAGCACCGAGAAGTGGCGATAGCCACCGGCGCTGCGGCTGGCGGCGGGCTGGGCGGTGAACGCCTGACCGGGGCGGATCATGCCGCCAGCGGTCTGTTGTCGTGCGCCATCGCCTGCTCTGGCCCTGTTGAATACGCCGCAGTCTGGTGGGCCGCAGGGCCCCTGCACGGATGAAGATCCTGGTGATGGGCGGCACCCGCTTCGTGGGCAAACCGCTGGTGGAGCAGTTCCTGGCCCAGGGCCATGCCCTCACCCTGTTCACCCGCGGCAACAAGCCGGCACCGGCGGGGGTGGAGCACCTGATCGGCGATCGCAGCGATCCGGTGGCGCTGAAGCAGCTGCAGGGCCGCGCCTTCGATGTGATCGTCGACAGCTCCGGCCGCACGCTGGATGACAGCCGCGCCGTGATCGAGTGCACCGGCGCCCCCAGCCATCGCTTTGTGTATGTGAGCTCGGCCGGCGTCTACGCCGACAGCGAGCTCTGGCCGCTCACGGAAGACAGCCCCACCGACCCCCAGAGCCGCCACGCCGGCAAGCTCCACACCGAGGCCTGGCTGCGCAGCCAGGGCATCGCCTTCACCAGCTTCCGCCCCACCTACATCGTGGGCCCTGGCAATTACAACCCGGTGGAGAGCTGGTTCTTTGATCGGATCGTGCACGGCCGCCCCGTGCCCCTGCCGGGCGATGGCAGCACGATCACCCAGCTGGGCCATGTGAACGATCTGGCCGCCGCCATGGCCCGCTGCATCGAGGTGGATGCGGCTGCCAACCGCATCTACAACTGCACGGGCCGCCAGGGCGTCACCTTCCGCGGCCTGGTGCACGCCGCCGCCCGCGCCGCCGGCAAGGATCCGGCCGAGGTGGAGATCCGCAGCTTCGATCCGGCCGGGCTCGACAAGAAGGCGCGCAAGGCCTTCCCCCTGCGCCTGGCCCACTTCCTCACCGACATCACCCGGGTGCGGCGCGAGCTGGCCTGGGAGCCGGCCTTCGACCTGGAGGCCACCCTGGCCGACAGCTACGCCAACGACTACGCCCTGCGGATGCCCACCAATCCGGATTTCAGCGGTGATGCGGCCCTGATCAGCTGAGCAGCGTCCGCACCTGCTCGGCGGCGGCCAGGCCGGCCTCGATCGCCCCCTCGAAGTAGCCCGGCCAGCGGCTCGCCGCCTCGGTTCCGGCCCACACCAGCCGCCGGTGGGGCTGCTGCCAGATCCGGCCGTAGCTGGTCCAGGCGCCGGGGGTGAGGAAGCTGGTGAAGGCGCCGCCGCTCCAGGGCTCGGCGTTCCAGTTGTGCAGCACCAGCTCCAGTGGCTCGGCCGCCGCAGGCCCCCACCAGGCCTGCAGGTCGGCCAGCACGGCCCGGCGCCGCTCCCGTTCGGGCAGCCCCTGCCAGCGCGCGGCCCGCTCGCCGGCGATGAAGCCGGCCAGCACCCCCGGTCCCCCCGGTGGTGAGCTGTCCACGGTGAGCTCCAGGGTGGGCAGGTTGCCGATCCCCAGCCCGTTGAGCCCCTGCTCCCGCCAGAACGGCCGCGGGTAGAGCGCCAGCACCTTCACCATCGAGCCCATGGGCGAGCGCTGCAGCAGGCCGCTCCACTGCGGCGGCAGGGGCGGGTCGTAATCGATCGCCCGGCGCAGCGGCGGCGGGATGGCCAGCACCGCTGCCGCCGCTTCGATGGTGTCGCCGGCGGCGGTGCCCAGCACCACGTGGCTGTCGCCCTGACGGATCGACACCACCGGCGCGGCCAGCTGGATCAGCCCGGCCAGCTCGGCGGCCAGCCGCTCCGCCAGCTGGGCGATGCCCCCCACCACCAGCCAGGCCTCCGGCGTCTCGCGCTGGGGTGCCACGGCCTGGGTCCAGGCCAGGTGCAGGATCGAGCTCTCGTGCGGTTCAAAGCCGCCGGAGCCGCCCATGCGGGTGAGCCAGGCCAGCGGGTAGCCCGCCAGCGCATCGGCGCCCTGGTAATCCAGCCACTGGGCCACGGTGGTGCGGTCGAGGGCCTCGGCGCCGGGGGTGGCCCAGGGGGCCCCGGGCGGCACCTGGGCCACCAGCTGCTGGAAGCGGGCCTGCAGCGCCAGGGTCTGCTCCAGCTCGGCCGCCGCCAGGCCCAGCTCGCCTGGGCGGAAGAACAGCAGACTGGCGGCGAAATCGTGCTCCACCCCGGCGCGATGGGCCTCACCGTTCCAGAGGAACACGCCCTCCCCCTCGTAGGGGGTGGGGTAACAGCGCAGGCCGAACTGCTCCAGCAGCCCCAGCAGCCGGTGGTGGCTCGCCCCCACCCACTGGCCCCCCAGGTCCACCGGGATGCCGGCGGCGCTGGGGCGGCCGTGCATCCGCCCCCCCAGGCGCGGACGTGCCTCCAGCAGCCGCACCCGCACCCCGGCGCGGCCCAGCTCCCGGGCACAGATCAGCCCGGAGAGCCCCGCTCCCACAACCACGGCGTCGACCATCCCTGGCCGCTGGCTCTGGCTCCGGGTTGTGGTGGACATCGGGGTGTGGGTGGGGTTGCTAAGAATCAGCGCCCCCTGCCGGCGCGTGGTTGATGGAGTCTGTCGCGTCCACCCCAGCAGCAGGCCAACAGGGTGCCGTTGCGGCCGGGTCTGCGGTGATCGATCTGCAGAACCTCAGCCGCCGCTACGGCGACCACCTGGCCCTCGACCAGCTCAATCTCACGGTGGGTGCCGGCGAGTTCTTCTCCCTGCTCGGGCCCTCGGGATGCGGCAAGACCACCACCCTGCGGCTGATCGCCGGCTTCGATCGACCGGACCAGGGCCGGATCCTGCTCCAGGGCCGGGATCTCACCACCGCGCCGGCCCATCGCCGCCCGGTGAACCTGGTGTTCCAGACCTACGCCCTGTTCCCCCACCTGAGCGTGTGGGACAACGTGGCCTTCGGGCCCCGCTCCCTGCGCTGGGACGAGCCCA
>VFQS010002670.1_pt1 | contig 14356 bp, 14 predicted proteins | sample 3512361 | NCBI WGS metagenome assembly VFQS01 (sample SAMN10412375, study PRJNA504923) | tailings metagenome | isolation source: Relicate 1 Philex TSF3 active mining | place: Philippines
GAACTCGTGCTGTCGAGCCCGGCGGGTGTCGTGCTCGACTCGGTCACCCTGCGCGTGCGAGTGAATGCGATTGCAGGCCTCGGCCGCGGCGTGAGCGCGGTGTTCGTCGCCCTGCTCGCGGCGTGGTGGATCATCCACGTGCGCCGCTCAATACGTAAGAAAAAGGCCCGGGAGCACCCCGCACTACGCTCGCAACCATGACCGTACGCATCGTCACCGACTCCGCCTGCGACCTGCCCCAGAAGGTGGTCGACCAACTCGGCATCACCGTCGTGCCGCTCACCTTCAGCTTCGGCGACGAGGAGTTCGTCGACCGCGAGAGCCTCACCCCCGCCGAGTTCTGGGCGCGCTGCTCGGCGTCGCCCGTGCTGCCCCAGACCGCCGCCCCCGCCCCCGGCAAGTTCGCCGAGGCATTCACCAACCTGGCCCGCGCGGGAGCCAGCGGCATCGTCGTGATCACCATCTCGGCGGAACTCTCGGCCACCAAAGAGTCCGCCGAACGCGGTGCGCAGGCGGCTGCACTCAGCATCCCCGTGCGTTTCGTCGACAGCCGCTCGGCGTCGATGGGCGAAGGCATCAACGTGATTGCTGCCGCACGGCTCGCCGCGTCGGGGCTCGGCGTAGATGAAATCGTGAGCCGCGTGTCGGCCTTGGTGGAGCGCACCAAGGTGTGGGGGGCGCTCGACACGCTGGAGAACCTGAAGAAAAACGGCCGCATCGGCGGCGCCAAGGCGCTGCTCGCATCGGCGCTCGCCATCAAGCCGATCATCACGGTCAAAGACGGCAAGGTCGCCGAAGGCGGAAAAGAGCGCACCAGGAAGAAGGCGCTCGCGTTCGTCGTGGAGCAATTCCGTGCAGCCGGCGCGGTCGAGAACGTGGCGGTGCTGCACGCCCAGTGCGTCGACGTCGACGCTTTCGTCGCCCAGTTGCGCGAGACGTACTCGGGTGACATCGTCGTCGGCGACATCGGCTCAGTAATCGGTTCGCACACCGGCCCCGGCACGATCGGCGTCACCTACCACATCAAATAACTGTGTGAACTCGTCGTCGCGGAACGAACCGCGACACGCCACGCTGCGCAGTATCCCACCATGGCGGTGATGCCCAGAACTAGCGTTTGGCGCCAATCATGTCTGCCGCCGAACTCGAACCAGGGTTCATCGGCGACCGCTATCGACTCATCCGGCTGATCGCGCGCGGCGGCATGGCCGAGGTGTGGCTCGGACACGACTCATTTCTCGACCGCCAAGTGGCGATCAAGGTGCTGAAACGCCACATTGCGCGCGACGAGACAGCAATTGAGCGTTTCCGCCGCGAGGCGCTGGCGTGCGCCGGGCTCAACCACCCGAACATCGTCGCCGTCTACGACTCGTTCGCCCACGAGGGCACGCAGGTCGTCGTGATGCAATACGTGCAGGGTCGCAGCCTGCGCGACCTGCTCGACAAGAAAAAACGTCTGACGCCCAGCCTCACGATCATGATGGGTGCCTCTATCGCCGCCGCGCTCGACGCCACGCACCGGCACGAGCTCATCCACCGCGACGTGAAACCCGGCAACATCCTCGTGCGACCCGACGGGCACTTCCTGCTCGCCGACTTCGGCATCGCCAAGGCGATGCACGCGAGCGACGGCGCCGACCTGACCAACGACAACATCATGATGGGCACCGCCAAGTACCTCTCCCCCGAGATCGTGCGCGGCAAGCAGCTCGACGGACGTGCCGATCTCTACAGCCTGGGTCTCGTGCTCTACGAGTGCCTGTCGGGCAAGGTGCCTTTCGTGTGCGAGAGCGACGCCGACACGGCACTCGCCCGGCTGCAACGCGAGCCGACCGACCTGCAGCACCTGCGGCCGACGCTGTCGCCTGGCCTCGTGCGCGTCGTGCACAGGCTGCTGGCTCGCAACCCCGACCATCGGTACCAGACGGGTGATGAGACGCGGATTGCCCTGCTTGCTGCGCTCGAAGACGTGCGCGACGACGATCTTCACAACAACGTTCGCAACAACATTCACGAGAGCGACGCAACGCCCGAGTCGCTGCCCAAGGCCACAGCGCGCACCGCAACACCGAGCAAGACCGCGAGCACGACCACCACTCCGTCGCGCGGGGCTCGCCGTCGACCTGGTCGCGCGGCGACGCTCGGCGGTTTTTTTCGCACCACGACCGCGCGCCTGCTGCTCGCCACCATCGTGCTCACCGGTCTCGTCATCGTTGCCGTGCTGCGCACCAACGACCCGGAGAACATCGTGGTGCCCGAGGAAACGCTGCCTGCCCCGGTCGCGCCGGTCGCAAGCGGCCCAGCGACGATTGCCGCCGTGAACTCCTACGACCCCAACGGTGACGACGGCGTGGAGAACGAAGAAATCATCGGTGCGCTCGTCGACAAGAATCCGCAGAGCGCGTGGGCGACGTCGTGCTACGCCGACAAATTCTTCGGTGCCAAAGAAAACGTCGGAGTGCTCGTGACACTCACTGGTGCGGGCACGGGGCTTCTGCGGGTGAACTTCGCCAACGGTCCGTTCGGGGCAGAGGTCTACGGCGTCGCCGGCGCTCCGCCCGCCGATTTCGCAGGATGGGGCGCGCCGTTGTCGAAGGAATACCGCACGCGCGGCGAGATCGTGAAGTTCGCCGTGTCGTCGCCGGTCACACACCTGCTCGTCGTGCTCACCGAAATCGGCAAGAGCGACGCGTGCAGCACGAACAACCCGTTCCAAGGACGCATCAACGAGGTGGCATTCGTCCCGGCCTGAAGCGCGCCAGCGTTAGCCTGACGCGGTGGCCGGCAATCCGCTCAGCGACCCGGAGTTCCCGAAAAAAACTGCCGACTTGATCGACCGCGTCGTCGGCACAGTGCGCGACCGCACCACCAAGCCCGTCGTCGCAGTCACCCGCGGCATCGTTTTCGGCTCGATCGTGGCAGTGGTCGCCGTCGCACTCGTCGCACTCGTCATCATCGCCATCGTGCGCGGCACCCAAGAGGTGTTCGAGCTCGTGCTCAGCGAACGTCGCGCCGTGTGGGCGTCGTACTTCGCCGTCGGCGGGCTCTTCGTCGGAGTCGGCGCCGTCATCATGCGCGCACGCCACTCCGACACCACTCCACGCGACACCGATTGAACAGATTGAACAAAGGAACCACGACATGACGACGCATCCGCACCGCAAAGTGATCATCATCGGCTCGGGGCCGGCCGGACTCACCGCAGCCGTCTACACCGCGCGCGCGTCGCTCGCACCGCTCGTCATCGAGGGCGAGCCGTCGTCGACGAGCGATCAACCGGGCGGTCAGTTGATGCTCACCACCGAGGTGGAGAACTTCCCCGGATTTCCCGAGGGCGTTCAGGGCCCCGAGTTGATGCAGCGCATGCGTGACCAGGCGGCGCGTTTCGGGGCTGAATTCCTCACCGAAAAGGCCACAAAAGTCGACTTTTCTTCGCATCCGCACCGGGTCTGGGTGCGCGACGACGAATACACCGCCGACGCGGTGATCGTGAGCACGGGTGCCCGCTCGTTGATGCTCGGTCTGCCCGACGAAACGCGCCTCATCGGCCACGGAGTCTCCACGTGCGCAACCTGCGACGGGTTCTTTTTCCGCGGACAAGAAATCGTGGTCGTGGGCGGCGGCGACTCGGCGATTGAAGAGGCGTCGTTCCTCACCAAGTTCGCCACCAAAGTCACGATTATCCACCGTCGCGACAAGTTCCGCGCGTCGAAGATCATGCAGCAGCGCGCGTTCGACAACCCGAAAATCGCCGTGCGCTGGAACTCGCAGGTCACGCGCCTCAACGGCGCGAACAAACTCGAGTCGATCGAGGTGACCGACACGCAGACCGGCGCGAAAGAAACGCTCGCGGTCGGCGGGCTCTTCGTCGCCATCGGGCACAAGCCGAACACCGATCTGTTCACGGGTGTGCTCGACATGGACGACACGGGATATCTCGTCACGTCACCCGGCTCGTCGCGCACGAACATCGCGGGCGTGTTCGCCTGCGGCGACGTGCAAGACCACACCTACCGACAAGCAATCACCGCGGCGGGTTCGGGTTGTATGGCGGCAATCGACGCCGAGCGCTGGCTCGAGCACCAGCACGCAACCGCTGCGAAGTAGCCGGCGCGCGGTTGCGACGGCGTCGCGAAGTAGCATGCGAGCCATGGCCGGCAATGTCGTCACTCTCACCACCGACAACTTCGACGAGACGATCAAGGCGGCGACCACGCCGGTGCTCGTCGATTTCTGGGCCGAGTGGTGTGGGCCGTGCAAACAGATCGACCCGGTCATCCGCGAGATCGCCGTCGAGAAAGCCGGCGCGCTCACCGTCGCCAAACTCAACGTCGACGACCACGGCGACATCGCGATGCGCTTCAACGTGATGAGCATCCCGACGATGATCGTGTTCAAAAACGGCGAGGCGGTCGATCGTCTCGTCGGCGCGCGCGGCAAGAGCGCGCTCTTGGGCGACCTCGCCAAACACCTCTAGAAACCGCCGCCGACAAGGTCGCGCCGGGCTGCGCCTGGCTGCGTTCGGCTGTCCCCAAGGACTTCCCCAGTGTTATCCACAGGTTGGGGACACGGTGTCGTAGAGGGTGAGCCTCAGGCAGGACTTGAGAGTTGGCGCCGTTGCAGGGCCCCACGCCCGTGTGCGGGGTTTAGGCCCGCAGGATTGCGCGGGCGATGCGCTCCAAATCGGCGAGATCGGCAAATTCAATACGCAGCACGCCACGAACGCCAGACGCAGGCTCGCTGACGACGGCGCGCGTCGAGAGATGCTCGCCGATGAGGTGCGCGAGCTCGGCCAAGGCAGGATCGACCGGTGGTGCCACTCGTGCCGCGGGCTTCTTCTTGCGCGTTGCAGTACCAGAAGTGGTTATCAATACTTCGGTCGCGCGTACCGACAACCCGTCGCGCACCACTTGTTGCGCGAGACGTTCTTGTTCTTTGCGGTCGCTCAGCCCGAGCAACACTTTGGCGTGACCGGCAGAGAGACGTCGGTCGGCGATCAACTGTTGCACCGACGCAGGCAGAGCGAGCAGGCGCAGCGAGTTGCTGATCGTCGCGCGGTTCTTGCCCACGCGTGCTGCGAGTTGGTCGTGCGTGAGGCGGAAATCTTCGATCAACTGCTGGTAGGCCGCCGCCTCTTCGAGCGGGCTCAGATCTTCGCGGTGCACGTTCTCGATGAGCGCCTGCTCGGCCGACGCCGCATCAGTCGCGTCGCGCACGATGACCGGCACCTGCGCAAGTCCGGCGCGCTGGGCGGCCTTCAGTCGCCGCTCGCCGGCAATCAGCTGGTAGGCACCGGGTCGCAACGCCCGCACGAGCAACGGCTGCAACACGCCGACGGCGCGAATCGAGTCGGCGAGTTCATTCAGCGAATCGTCGTCGAAATGCGTGCGCGGCTGGTGCGGATTGAGTTCCACGGCGGCAATCGGCACCTCAGTGAGGCCATTAGTGACGGGCGTCACACCTCCCCCGCCGGGAATCAGCGATCCGAGTCCTTTACCGGTTTTGAGACCCGCCATTGACGACCTCCTGTGCAGCGGCTCGGTACGCCTGTGCGCCCGGGCCATGTGGATCAAGGACCACGACAGGCTTGCCGTGGCTGGGGGATTCGGCGATCTTGACCGTGCGCGGAATCACGGTCTCGAGCACCTTGCCACCGAAGTGTTCGCGTACGTCGCGAACGACATCGGCAGAAAGCTTGGTGCGACTGTCGTACATCTGGCAGAGAATCGTGCTCACCTGCAGCGTCGGGTTCAGGTTCTTGTTGACGAGTTCGATGTTGCGCAACAACTGGGCGAGGCCTTCGAGGGCGTAATACTCGCATTGCACCGGCACGAGCACTTCGGCCGCCGCCGTGAGGGCATTGACCGTGAGCAATCCCAGCGACGGCGGGCAGTCGATGAACACGTAGTCGTACTCCCCTGCGACGCGTTCGAGCGCTTTGCGCAAGCGGGTTTCGCGGCCCATCACGGGCACCAACTCGATCTCTGCCCCGGCCAAGTCGAGATTGGCTGGCACCACGAACAGACCTTTGACAGCGCTGGCTTGAACTGCGTCTTCCAGCGGGGTCTCATGCAGGAGCACGTCGTAGACGCTGTGGTTGAGGTTGCGGATGTCGATGCCCAATCCAGTCGAGGCGTTGCCTTGAGGGTCGAGGTCGACTACGAGCACCCGCTTATCCAGCAGCGCAATACTCGCCGACAGGTTGACCACGGAGGTCGTCTTGCCCACGCCACCCTTCTGGTTGGCCACGGCGATGATGCGCGTGCTGGTCGTGGTGGGCTGGCTCACCCCCTGAGCGTACCCCAGAGGTGTCGCGGCACGGTGACATGCCTGTTCCACGTGGAACAAGGGTCGGGTTTAGGGCTGGTTGAGCGACGCGGTCAACAACGCGGTCAGCAACGTGGTCAGCGACGGTGTTCCACGTGGAACCGCACCACCCGACCCAGTCGTTGCGGTTCGGACACCCCCGCAGCTGTCAGCCACTCGGGTTGCCAGCGAGACGGCTGCTCAGAGGGGGGCTCGCTGATGATCACCACGCCGCCCGCCCGGGTCAACCGAGCCGCCAGGGTAAGTGTGGTCTGGGGGTCGGCGAATCCCCGTGCCACCACGGCGTCCTGCGAGCCGGACCAGTCAGGCCGGCTCCCGAGTTCGGCGGCATCGGCGGTCACCACCGATACCTGCTCGTCAAGCCCCAGGCTCGCCACCGACCGCGCAAGGTCGTCGGTGCGGCGTTCACGGCGGTCGACCAGGGTGACCGTCAGTCCAGGGCGGTCGCAAGCAATCACCAGCCCGGGCACGCCCGCCCCTGACCCTAAGTCCATCACCCGAGTCGCATTCGACGGCAGGGCAGCGACGAACTCCCGCGCATGGGCGAGCACTTCGGCAATCGGCCAGTCACCGAGCGCCCCGAGCCGTTGGGCGCGCTGCAACACCTCTGTCAGACGAGCCGAACGATCGGCATTCGGGCCGGGCGGCGCGTCGGCAGGCATCGCCGCCCAGCGTAGGGCGACAGCGTCAGCGCGGAAGGCGACCTAGCCGCCAGGGGAGAACGCGGGAGTCAGTCTTGGTTGGCGCGACTCACCACAACGCGGCGGAACGGGTCGTCACCCTCGGAGTGCGTGACGATGCCCGCCATGTCGGCAAGCGTGTCATGGACGATCTTACGATCGGCCGAATTCATCGGCTCGAGGATGCGCGGCGTACCCGATTCGAGCACATCGTTGGCAACTTTCTGGGCGAAACGACCAAGTGCATCCTTGCGCCGCTGGCGGTAGCCGCCAACATCAAGACGCAGCCGGGTGTCGTGGTCGCCAAGACGGCGCTGGCTGACGACCCGCGTGACGTCTTGCAGGGTCGTGAGCGTGGAGCCACGCGGGCCGACAAACATCGTCAGCTCCTCGCCGTGCACCATGACTTCGATCTCGTCGCCCTCAATGGTGGAGTCAACTCGCGCCGTCAACCCCGCAGCGGCAAACAGCCCCTCAAGAAATGTGGTTGCTGCGTCACGCACCGTGGTCACCGGCACCTTGGGGGTGTCGGGGCGGCGGCGATCATCGGAATGGGATGACTCGTCGCGCGGCGAATCATCGCGGTCGACGCGCTGGTCGTCACGACGATCATCGCGCGACCGGCTTGGCCCGCGCTCGCCGTTCGTCGAACGGCTGCGACCACCACGTCCGCCGTCGCGTCCACCTTCGCGACCACCTTCACGACCGCCATCACGACCGCGGCTGCGCGAGCGACCCGCGCCTCGCTCACCGCGCTGCGAGCGATCACCACGTTCGCGGCGTGTCGTGCGCATCGACGTCGGCTTCACACGCGCGCGCACCTTGGCTTCGCCGCGCGTGCGACCAAACAGTCCAGAGCGCGGCTCTTCGAGCACCTCGATCTCGGCGTCTTCTGATGCCACACCGAGTTGGTCGAGGGCCATCATCTTTGCATCTTCCACCGTCGCGGCGGAAATCGTCACCCATTCCATGTCATGTGCTCCTTGTTGTGTTGTTCGTAGTGAGAAAGTGATGGGGCATTCGTGGTACTGCGGTCAGCGCTGCGGCGGCTTGGGTCGCTTCGGCGGAGTGCTCGACCCCGTCGACGTCTCTTTTGATGGTGTTGGACGCGACGGCGCGGGGCCAGACGGTGCGTCTTTTTTGTTCTTGGGTTGCGTCACGCGCTTGCTCGGAAACTGTTCAGTTGGCCCCGTTTTTTCGGCCTTTTTCGACTTCTTCACGTCGTCTTCCTTCAGCTCGCGGGCCTTGGCGCTTGCCTGCTGGGCTTGGCGTCCGATCGAGTCGTCGCCGCCGTAGAACCGCTTGGTGATGTAGGCCTGTTGCCCGATGCGGATGACGGCTTGCACGAAGTAATACACCACGAGTCCGGTCGGCAAGAACACCTGGAAACCAGCGAACGCCACCGGCAGGTACTGCATGATCTTCTGCTGGCTGGCCGACATCGTCGGCGACACGGTGCGCGACGCCACCATGCGCTGCTGCACCCAGTAGATGGCGGCGAGCGCGACGACGAGGCCGGCGTAAATGAGCCCGCGCGCAAAATTGTCTTGCATCACTTGGATCGGATGCACCGCCAAATCGAGACCGACCGAGCGCATCTCGTCTTGTCCGACGAGCGAGCGGTACAGCTCCGACGACGTGTCGAGATGCTTCGGTGCGAATCCCGCGTCGGGCGACGGACGACTCGTCAAACCAGTGAGCATGCGGAACATGATGATGAACACCGGCATCTGCGCCAAGAGCGGCAGACAGGAGGCGAGCGGGTTGACCTTGTGCTCCTGGTAAAGCTTCATCATCGCTTCGTTCAGGCCCTGTTTGTCGCCGCGGTGCTCGATTTGCAGGCGGCGCAGCTCGGGCTGCAGGCGCTGCATCTCGAGCATGCCGCGGGTGCTCTTCAGGGTGAGCGGGGTGATGATGACCATCACGACGATCGCCATGGCGCCGATCGCGACGGCGTAGCTGTTGCTCCAGGAGTAGATCCAGGCGATCAGCCAGCCGACGGCATTGAACAGCCAATCAAACACGACGGTGCTCGCAATCAGAGTCGTGCTCGCAGTCGGACGCGTGCTCGGGCACCGGATCGTATCCCGAGGGCCCGAACGGCCGGCAGCGACTCAATCGGCGCAGGGTCAGCCAGCCGCCCTGCCAAGGACCGTGGATAGTGACGGCCTCGTGGGCGTATTCAGAGCAACTGGGGAAGAATCGGCACGGCGACAGTGACCCGGCCCGTTCGCGTTGATACCACTCGATGGCGCGCACCATGCGATGTTGGGTAAACACTCGCAACCTTGTCCACAGACTGTGGATGTGGACCGCTTCGGATGTGACGGCGGTCACAATAAGGCTCCCAGTGGACTTGTGACAGACATATCGACCTGCGATCGAGCGGGGACGGCCCGGGCAAGCAGGTTGTCCACCGTTGTCCCCAGGCTTCCCCAGTCGTCATCCACAGGGCGCTCCACACTCACGAGGTACCAGCCGTCGGGAATCGACGCCGCACGCGCCCGGAACGCCTCACGCAGCTGGCGACGGAGCCGATTGCGAACCACGGCCGAACCGATGCGACGCGGGGTCGAGAACGCCACCCGTACGGTGCCGGCTGCCGGGTCAGGGACCGCACGCAGCGCCAGGCCAGCGTCGCGGACAGCGCGCACGGTACGGAATCGCTCGAAGCCGAGCCGACGGGGGATGCGCCCGATCACGCCGACAGACGGGCGCGACCCTTGGCGCGTCGCGACTTCAAGACGGCGCGACCACCTTTGGTCTTCATCCGCTTGCGAAACCCGTGTTTCTTGGCACGACGACGCTTGTTGGGCTGGAATGTTCGTTTCACGCCTCTCTCCTGACGTCACTTACAAGGCGATTGGAAGCAACGTGCTCAAGGCTAGGGGAGTGCGGCGTGCCTCGCAACGCGTCGCAAACCCCGACGGTGTCATTTCGCCGTTGTGTGCCCTGTGGAAAACGTGCTACGTTGCCAGCCCCGCCGCGGGCGACCGCGCGCGGCACACAACACATCGAATTACATCGGGGAGATTCTCCACATCATGTGGGTCGCCCTGTGGACGACGAACGAAGCGAGACATCCATGACCGACACGAGCACCAACGACACGACGAACGACACCGGTTCGAGCAACACCATCACGACCGACACCGCCACACTTGGCGCCGAGCGCGATTCGCTCTGGCAGCGCGCCGCGGTCGTCTTGCGCCAGCAGGTGTCAGAAGCGGTGTGGTTCTCCACCTTCAGCGACATCAGCGTCGAGCATGAACCGGCTACCAAAATCGGCGGCACGATGAGCCTCACGCTGCGCGTGCCGAACGCGTTCGTGCGCGACCGCGTGCTCACGCGCTACATGTCGCTCGTGCGCGACGCACTCGACGAGGCCGGCGGTGCCTCGCACGAACTGCGCGTCGACATCCGACCCGTGGCCGCTCGTCCCGCACCCGTCGCGACGACGCCGAGCCCGAATGCTTCGCTCACCGCACCGCTCACCGCACCACTCACGGCACCGTCGCACGGCACCGCGCCCACACCGACTCGCACCGGTCGAGGCACCGCGGTCGGACTCAATCCGCGCTACACGTTCGACACGTTCGTGAAAGGCGCATCGAACCAGTTCGCGCTCGCAGCTGCGCAACGCGTCGCCGAAACACCAGGCCGCTCCTACAACCCGCTTTTCATCTATGGCTCGGCGGGATTGGGCAAGACGCACCTTCTGCACGCCATCGGTTCGTACGTGCACGAGCACTACCCGAACTACGAGGTGCGCTACGTGTCGACCGAGGCGTTCTTGAACGAGTACGTCGACGGCATCCGCAACAACACGATCAGCGCGTTCAAGCGCCGCTACCGCGAAGTCGACGTGCTGCTCATCGACGACATCCAGTTCATGGAAGGCAAGGAAGGTCTGCAGGAGGAGTTCTTCCACACGTTCAACTCGCTGCACGGCGCCTCCAAGCAGATCGTGATCTCGAGCGACCGAATGCCCGACGCGATTCCGACTTTGGAAGATCGCCTGCGCGGCAGGTTCCGTTGGGGTCTCATCACCGACATCCAGCCGCCTGACGTCGAAACACGTCTCGCCATCTTGCGCAACAAGGCCGAGCGCGAGTCGCTCGTGGCGTCGCCGGCGGTGCTCGAGTTCATCGCCTCGAGCGTGACCACCAACATCCGCGAGCTCGAGGGTGCGCTGGTGCGGGTGGCCGCCTACGCGTCGCTCAACCGCGCCGAGATCGACGTCGACCTGGCGCGCGAACTGCTGGTCGATCTCGTGTCACGGCGCGTCGGCAAACAGCGCACGCCCGAGCAACTGCTCGCCGAGATCTGCGAGTACCTCGGGGTCAGCGTCGACGCCGTGCGCGGCCGCAGCCGCCAGCGCCCGATCGTCGGCGCGCGCCAGACCGCGATGTACGTGGTGCGCGAACTCACCGACCTCTCATATCCGGCCATCGCCAGGCTCTTTGGCGGACGCGACCACACCACCGTGATCCACGCGGTGGAAAAGACGCAGAACGTGATGAAAGACCGCCAGCAGGTGTTCGACCAGGTGAACGAGTTGCTGCGGATGTTCAAGACATGAGCGTGGGCAGCACGGTGGGCAACTCGTGGACGAGTTGTGCACGCGCTGTGCATGACGCACCAGTTGTCAACAGTCGGCGAACCACACCGCTGCAACGTGTGGGCGACACACGGATGCCTGTGCGTGCTACTTCCCTTGTCTACGCTGGCAATCGACGGGTTCGTCCACAATCCACAGCACTTATTACTGCTATCAGCGTTCATACGTCCGATGCCGGTAATACATCCGGCAGCCAGTCAGCAATGCACACCGCAAGAGACACTGTGAGGAACAGGCCGTGAAATTCCGAGTCGAACGAGAAGAACTCAACGAAGTGCTCGGCGACGTGAGCCGCATTGCGTCGTCGCGCACCAGCACGATGCCCGCCCTCGCCGGTGTTGAACTCGCCCTGCAAGGCGACACGCTCACGCTCTCGACCACCGACAAAGAGATCTCGATGCAGGCCACGCTGTCGGTCGGCGGTCAAAAAGACGGCGTCGTGCTGCCGAGCGCGCGCATCCTTACCGACCTCGTGCGCGGGCTGCCTGACGGAAAATTGCAGATCAGCCTGGAGAACGACGACCTCGTCGTCGAAGCTGCACGCAACCGTTCGTCGGTGCACTGCTATGCGATCAGCGATTTCCCCAAGATCATCCAAGCGAGCGCCCCCGAGGGCACGGTGCCGGCCAAGTTGTTCGGCGACGCGCTCAGCCAAGTGGTGCGCGCCGCGAGCACCGACCTGACGCGCCTTGCCCTCACCGGCGTGCTCGTCAGCAATCAACCCGAAGGTCTCACTCTGGTCGCCACCGACAGCTACCGACTCGCGGTGCGCCAGATTGCCGGAACCGCGTTGGCCGGCGAGAGCCAAGTGATCGTGCCTGCTCGCGCACTCGGCGAACTGCTGCGACTCGTCAAAGACAACGACACGATCACCTACCGTCTCGCCGCCGACCGCGCCACGTTCCGCGCCGGCAACGTCACGCTCTCGACCGCACTCCTCGCCGTGCAATTCCCCAACTACAAGCAGCTCATCCAGCCGTCGTATCCGAACACGCTGTCGGTCAATCGTGAGGCGCTGCTCGACGCGGTGCGCCGCTCGAAGGTGTATGCGCGCGACAACATCCCGGTGCGCCTCACGCAGGCAGCGGGCTCGCTCAAACTCACCGTGAACAGCAACGAGACGGGTGAGACGATCGAAGAACTCGACGCCGACTACAAGGGGCCCGAGCTCACGATCGGTTTCAACCCCGATTATCTGCAGGCCGGCATCGACGCGTGCAGCGGCGAGACGATCTCCATCGAGTCGAGCGACCCGATCAAGCCCGCAGTGTTGCGCGGTTCGAGCAAAGACGGATACCTCTACTTGTTGATGCCGCAACGACTCTCGTCGTGATCGTTCGCTCGCTGCAGCTCACCGACTTCCGCAACTACCCGCAGCTTTCGTTGTCGCTCGACGCGGGCGTCGTCGCGCTCGTCGGGCGCAACGCGCAAGGCAAGACGAATCTCGCCGAGGCACTCGTGGTGCTCTCGACGATGAAGTCGTTCCGCGGTGCGAGCAATGATTTCGTCGTGCGCAACGGTGCCGAGAGCGCGTTCGTGCGCGCCGAGCTGCTCGGCGACGACGGGCGCGAGTTTCTCATCGAGATCGAGTTGAAGCGCGTCGGTCGCTCGGTCGCGCAAGTCAACCGCAAGCGCGTGGTGCGCACCCGCGACCTGCTCTCGGTGCTGCGCACCACGGTGTTCTCGCCCGACGACCGCTCGCTCGTCAACGGCTCGGCATCGGTGCGCCGTGCGTTCATCGACGACTCGGTGGTGGCCCGCGACCCGTCGCGGCTCGACCTGGTCGACGAGCTCGAGCGTGTCATGCGCCAGCGCAACGCGCTGCTCAAAGACTCGGGCTGGCGGCCGTCGGCGGCGACGCTCGCCGCACTCGACGCCTGGGACGAAAAGCTCGCCGCCATCGGCGACGAAGTCGGTCGGGCGCGCGCAGAGTTCGTCTCTGTGATCGCACCGCTCGCGCAGCGCGCCTACCAATCGCTCGTCGACGAACCGTGCACGGTGACGTTGCACTACGAAGCACCGTGGCGCGACACCGGACTCGCTGCCGCGCTCACCGAGGCGCGCGAAGACGACCTGCGCCGCGGCACCGGCACCGTCGGCCCGCAGCGCGACGACCTCGTGGTGACGCTCGGCGAGTTCGCCACTCGCGCGCAAGGCTCGCACGGCGAGCAGCATTCGCTTGGCCTCGCCCTGCGCATGGCGGCGCACCAGGCAATCGGCGAGCGGCACGGCACCCCGCCGCTTGTCATCCTCGACGACGTGCTGGCCGCGCTCGACGAAGAACGCGCGGAGGCACTCTTCGAGCGGCTGCTCGCCAACATCGCCTACCGCCAGATGATCGTGACGAGCGCGCACCCGCTGCCGGCTTCATCGCGCATCACCCGTCGGCTACGAGTGTCTGGCGGAACCATCGAGTCCGCGGAAAGCGACGTCTGATGCAAGCCGACAATTCCGCCGATTCCGAGGACACGAGTGACGGCACGAGCGACGACACGGTCGGCAACGAATCCGATCGCCTGCCGCCCGCCACCACGCTGCAAGGGCAGCTGAATCGCCTGCTTGCCTCGCTGGGCAGCGACGACGCAGCGAGCGTGCGCGGGGTGTTCGGGGCGTGGCGCGAGCTGGTCGGTGAGGCGGTCGCCGACCACGTGCAACCAGTGAAGTTAGATCGCTCGACGCTCGTCGTCGAGGTCGCCGACCCGCATTGGGCGACCGAGATGCGCTTCTT
>VFQS010002672.1_pt1 | contig 14352 bp, 6 predicted proteins | sample 3512361 | NCBI WGS metagenome assembly VFQS01 (sample SAMN10412375, study PRJNA504923) | tailings metagenome | isolation source: Relicate 1 Philex TSF3 active mining | place: Philippines
TCCAACAGTCTTCACCCAACCGTGGGCAGGTCGTCAGTTCGGACACTGGATGAGGGACGTCTGAACCGTCGACACTCCGCTTGCACCGCCTCAGGTGCCCCAGGAGAACCAACAGCTCACACCTGGAACGTTCGGCCCCAGGTGCCAACGCCAGCAGCTTCAACCGACCACAAGCCATTGGAATGTTGATTAACCCTTGACCCTCGGGCTTTGCCCGGGGGGTTTGGTGTCACGCGCTTTTCTCTCACCGTGTGATGTTTTGCATTGGCGATGCATGCGAGCCAGACTGGTTGGCAGGATACGCAGGTTCTGATGCCCCTTTTTCAATTCCAGGCTCGGTCTTCCTCCTCCTACAGCTTCGAGGATTTCCTGCGAGATGCGGAGCGAACTGGTATCGCAGATCCTGGTGAAGCGATGATGACGATATTGCGCAGAACCCGTATTCCTGGCCTGAATCCTGAACAGATTCAAGCAAGCAGCAAATTGAATCCCTGCGGTCGACCAAGCAATCTGTTATCTTTCTTGCGCCACATTTGCACAGAAGGGCAGTGGGGAGTAAGCCTCGATATTAGGGTTGATTAACTGGTCAGCATCGTCTGCACCTAAATTCTCAATGGGCTATCCGAATCTAAGTTCCGATTGATCTCATCCGCAAGGACACTACACTCATCTTCAAGCTTGCGCGCCTCTTCCTCAAGATCTCGAACTTGCTCCTCTGCAATGGTATCAAGAAAGTCGGGGTCCTGCTCACATAGCTTCCAAAGTTCATAGTCACTGCTGGCGCGGAGCTCATGCAGCTGCTTTTGAAGCTCTCCTATTCTTTCTTGCAGCTTGATGTAAAGAAGTTGCAGGCTATCAAGCTCAGAGTTGTCGTCTAAGTCCAAAGACCGTCGTCCAGTACTCTCTAGGAATTGATTAGGATTCTTGGCAATATCTCGCAAGATATTAATATCTCCCGCGTCCTTGGCTTGATTGATTTGCTTCATTAGCTCAATGAAGGAGTCTTGACTCTCGGGATCGTTTGCATATTTATCAGGATGATAGAGAGCTGCTAGTTTTCTGTAGATTGCGCGAAGCTCGGCTCTCTCTTGTTCGCATAGTTCAGGCTTATCAGAAGCAGATTGTCCTGCTTCCTCGTATGCTTGATGGTTTCTTGATTGTGCATACTGCTCTTCTTCGGCGATAATCTCTGCTTGATCACTATGGCCCTGTAAGAGCGCTTCCAAGAAACGACGTCGATAATCAACTTGAATACGCAGCGCATCAAGTTTTTCGTAGGACGGCCTAAGCAGCAGGAAGAGCCTTGCACGTATGCGCTCGACAGCTTGATGCTCCTGCGTGTAAGTCGAGTCAAGCTCGGCTATCTTTTCGCGCGACCTTTCAATACTAGCCCTTAGTTCATTTAATTCAGGGCTATGAAAGGGTTGAACCGTAGACCTTCTGTCAACGCATTGTAATTCATTAAGATACCAATCTCCAATTACCGCGCTTTTGTGGATTGGTGATCGAGAAAGGTTGTGCAACCACCTCATGAAAGCGGCGTCGTTTAATGCCTCGCAGAAGGGTCTGCCCTTGTATTTGCCAAAAACAAGTCTTTCTGGTAATGAAGAATTCAGATCCATATTAGATATCAACGCTTAAATGGATGTGGGTCGTGGATCATTCTCCTTCGTGGCTGTCGACTTGTGCAATGAGCTCCCAGCGCAATTTTTCGTTATCTTGTTGTTCTATGGTGAGTGAAATGTCCGCGAATGCTAGGGGATTGCCCTCGCAATGGACTTTCTCTAGCAGTGGATTACTCGCCAGATCTAGTTCCGTAATCTTGTTTCGCTGACAGTAAAGTACTTTGATCCCAGAAACAGCGCCAAGGCTTAGCTTAGAAAGCTGATTTATGCCACAACAAAGTTCAACAAGCTTGGGGACGTGTGTTAGGTCAAGCTCTGTCAGTTGGTTGCTCTCGCAGTCAAGCGTTTCAAGGCTTTGAACGGGGGCAAGGTTGAGTTTAAAAAGATGGTTCTTTCCACACCAAAGATTAACAAGCTTGGGGACGCATGTCAGGTCAAGCTCATTCAGTTGATTGTCGTCGCAGGCAAGCTTTTCAAGACTTTGAACGGGGGTAAGAATGAGTTTAGAAAGCTGATTCCCTCCACACCCAAGATTAACAAGCTTGGAGACCCGTGTTAGGTCAAGCTCTGTCAGTTGGTTGCTCTCGCAGTCAAGCGTTTCAAGGCCTTGAACGGGGGCAAGGTTGAGTTTAAAAAGATGGTTCTTTCCACACCAAAGATTAACAAGCTTGGGGACGCATGTCAGGTCAAGCTCATTCAGTTGATTGTCGTCGCAGGCAAGCTTTTCAAGGCTTTGAACGGGAGCAAGGTTTAGTGTAGAAAGCTGATTCTCTCCACACCAAAGGTTATTAAGCTTGGGGACGCGTGTCAGGTCTAGCTCTGTCAGTTGGTTGTTCTCGCAGTCAAGAGTTTCAAGACCTTGAACAGGGTCAAGATTGAGTTTAGAAAGCTGATTCTCACCGCACCAAAGTCCAACGAGCTTTGGTACAGGAGTTAGGTCAAGCTCTGTCAGTTCATTGCTGCTGCAGTCAAGAGTTTCAAGACTGTGGACAGCACCAAGACTGAGTTCTGAAAGCCAATTCTTTTTGCACCAAAGATTAACAAGCTTGGGGACGCGTGTCAAGTCAAGCTCTGTAAGTTGATTGTCGTCGCAGGAAAGCTTTTCAAGACTTTGAACGGGGTCAAGATTGAGTTTAGAAAGCTGATTCTGGTCGCACCAAAGTTCAACGAGATTCGGGACAGGAGTTAGGTCAAGCATAGTTAGAAGATTGTCTCGACAGTCAAGATACTCTAGATTTCCAAGAGAGCTGAGGCAAACATGATGGAGCTTGTTATCATTGCACTCAAGTATCCTCAAGGATGGAGTATGCAGAATCCCAATATTGCGAAAATCGGAAAGCTGGTTGCTTCCGCATACCAATACCTCGAGTCGTGGCGCGGCACGAAGATTCAGCTTTACAAGATTATTTCTAGAGCAATCCAGCCTCTTGAGTCGTGATAGTCCAACGAGTCTTAGAAAGTCCAGTTGACAGTCACTGCATCCAATTTGCTCGAGAATGGGAAGATGCACCCCTGAGATGTTGAGTTCTCCTGGCGATGGACCTCCAAAGCCTAATGACCTGATCTTCAGTCCTTGCTCCCATTTGGAGGGTACGAAAGGTAGGTGTTCAAAATTCCATCCAAGGGACTGTATTGATCCATCATGGACTTCGAATTTGATGTGATCAAATTCTGATCCATCAAACGCTTCCCATATTGTCTCTTCAAGTATGGCCAGTAGCTTAATAGGATCAAGGCTGAAAGTCTGGGCCCATCTCATGATTTGCCTGTAGTCCGGTGGGCAGAATGAGTAGTCACCGAGCTGGATGCGTTCCTGTGCAATCTGATCGCTTTTGATGCGACTCAGTACATCTCCGGCCATCCGGCTGATCAGAGGATTGCCAGATGGGGCTGCTTTTGACAGGCTGCTGCTCTCGCGCTTGATGATGGGTCCGTCTTGTTGATCAGTCATGAGTGCGATGGAAATGATAGGTTTTAGTCCATGTTAAAAGTGTCTTCTTGAATAAATTTCTTGCAATTACTCGCCATCTATTATTCGCTTCTTGGCTTACAATCGCCCTTGATCTACGTCCCAAAGACTTGTAATTCTAGGGCGGTCGGCGTGGGTGTGTATCTTGTTCAATCTATTTCGAGCGCAATTCACATCATCTAGGCTGGGCGTGTATCTTAAGTCGAGCTCTGTCAATTCATTCTCGAAGCACCACAGCTTCTTTAGGTAAGGAGTATGATGTAAGTCAAGTTGTTTAATGGTGTTCTCGCTGCAAAAAAGTTCTTCGAGCTTCGAGGATGGCTTTAGATCTAAGCTGTCAATATTATTCCCGCTGCAGTCCAGTATTCGTAAGTTCGTGAGCCCATTAAGATCGAGTCCAGTTAAGTTATTCCACCCGGCATCGAGTATCTCGATGTTTGGAGTGTCGAGGATGCTGATAGACGCACTGTCTATATTGTTGCCTGAAAAGTCTAGGCGCTTGAGTGAAGGTATGTTGTCAAGCTTGAGGCCTTTGAGATTGCAGTTGCTGCAGTCTAGCTGTGTCAAATCGGTCAGATTCTTGCCTGATACGTGTAAAGCGCTGGTGGCTTCGCCGTGAATACCTAGCAAGCGAATGCGAATGCCAGGTTCCCACTCGTTGGGAAGGAAAGGTAGGTCGTTGAGTGGCCAACAGAGGGAGTAAATTGATCCGCTAACCACGCTAAAAGACGTGCTCTGGAAGCCAAAGTGACCTCCCTCTTGACAGCATTCGCTTGATTCTGCGAGTAGGCCAACTAGGGCTTCGGGGCTAAGGCTAAATGCTCTTGCCCATTTCAGTATTTGCCTGTAGTCGGGTTGCAGAAAGGAGTGGTCGCCAAGTTGGATGCGCTTTTGCGCAGTTTGTTTCTCTCTGTAGCGACTAATCATGTCGCTCGCCATTCGGCTGGAAATGGGACTGGCTGGCTTGGAGGCACGCTCCAATCCAATGCCGTCGCTTTTGATGATGAAGCCGTCCTGTTGATCAGTCATGAGCGAATAGCAAGGGTAAGGTGTTGAGCGCTGAGTCGTCTGAACAGGTCGCGTTCTCTGCTCAGGTGCTCCTGTACCTGGAGCAGCTGCTCGATGGTTGGTGAGCCCACCACGACGGAAAGGCACTGGGCGCGGCTGATGGCCACATTGACTCGGTTGGCATTCAGGGCGAATTCGAGGTGTCGTGGTGAGTGAAGGCTGCTTGAGGTGATCGAGTAGATCGCGATCGGTGCTTCCTGCCCCTGGAAGCGATCCACCGTTCCGACTCTGGCCTCGTCCCCAAGGATGCGCTGGAGCAGATTCACCTGTGCGTTGAAGGGCGCCATCACGGCGATGTCCTCCCAGCCGATGGTGGAGCTCTGTTCAATGCCGTTTGCGAAGCGGATGCAGGTTGAACCCAGAAGGTGGGCGATCAGCTCCTCGATTGCATCGGCCTCTGCTGCTGCATAGAATTGACTGTCCGTATGTTCAACGGGATGAAACAGCAAGCCACTGGCAGGACCATCCCACTGAATCCGGTTGGCAACATTTCCAGGATGTGAACTGAGACGGCTCTGATAGAAAGTCTCTGAAACAATGCCGCAGAGATCCGGTGGCATGCGCCAGCTCTGGTTGAGAAAAAGCCCTTTTGTGTCCCGGATCACCTCCTCTCCCGCTGTGGCGTAGGACAGACAGGAAAGCCCGCTCGGCCCCGGGTGATCCGCCACCACTGGCTGCGGAAGTTGCTGCTGATCGCCCACCAGCAGCAGGTTCCGGGTACTGCGGGCCATGGCGAGAACGTTGGCCAGGGGAACCTGACTGGCCTCATCAATCACCAACAGATCAAGCAGTCCATCAAAGCGTGATTGGCTGAAAGCATGGGCCGTGGCTCCATAAACATCATGCAGGCGGTGAAAGGTGTTGTTGTTGATCACCTCGATCTGATTGGACTTGAATAGCTCACGTTCTTCCCGGGTTGTTCTGCTCTGAAACTTGGCGATGCTCATCTCCCAGCCCCGTGACCGGGCCAGTTCTGCTGTTCTCAACAGGACAAGGTCGATGGCGAGATGGCTGTTCGCACAGACCCCGACGTTGCAACCCGATGCAACCAGGGTTGCGATCACATCCGCAGCGCATGTGGTCTTGCCGCTGCCGGGGGGACCCTGCAGAACCAGGCTCTTTCCCTCAGCATCGAACAGGTATTCGCTCAGCAGCTGTACGCGTTGCTCAGGTTTGCTGTCGGCTTCCTGCACGAGCTCACGAATCTGCTCGGACTCCTCCTGTGAGAAGAGATGCCTGGCGACCGCTGGCATTGTTTTCAGGTCCTCCAGCCACTGTCCGGCCTGCTCTGCCAGGGACTGACGCAGGCCTGATGAGAAGTCCTGCGGGATATGAATGAGATCCGTCTGTTCCGACAGGCGATTGGCGTCCTTGTCCTCGACAGCAAGGGAGATCACGCCAGTGCTTGCATCAACATCAATCAATTCCAGATTGACGCGGCTGTTCAGGCAGGCGAGTCTCACCGTATTGTTCTTTTTCTTGCTGAAGCGAAAGGGTTGGTTGGCGTCGAAGCTGTAGCGTGCATACCGTTTCGTGTTCTTGTAGTCTCCGATTTCCTCCAGCCTGGCTGATGCGATGCACTCGGAGTCCTCGAAGCGTCCTTCCGTGTTCATCGCGAGATGCTCCTTGTAGGCCCGCGCCTCGGCGCTGTTTTCACGGATGTGGAACGTGAGCAGGCCGGCGATCAGCTTCTTCTGAGCTGACTCGGAGCTGTTGTCTGCGCCATCGGCAAAGCGCATCGCCAGTCCAGCGAGAGCCTGATCTGAGTACGATCCCTGCCAATCTTCAGGAAGCAGTTCCAGAGGAGCCTGGACTGTCGGTGGGTTCTCTTCTGTTCGTGAAGCAGGCTCCTCCCGACTGGAGCTTGTCTCGTCACTGTCTGGTTCCGGCGAAGCCGCGGCATCTTTCCCGATGATTCGTACCGCTGCCCGTTTCTCGTCGGGTATTTCGGTGCTCCAGCTGGCGTCGCCGGTCAGTTCATCGAGCAGATCATCGAACGACTGTTCTGCAAGCAGCGAGGAGATGTTGGGGAGTTCGCTCTGTTGATGCAGAAGCTCCTCGATATGTTCCTCGACGGACCGATCGCTGTTGGCGATCATTGCGATCACCGCGAGCCTTTCGTCATGGCTCAGATGTACGCGTCGATCCAGCTCCGGAATCCAGGAGTAGTCCGGATAATCCGAGGCGTCCCAGGTGGTTTCTTCGAGTGCGATGTCATCCCAGCTTTCCGTGAGGTCTTCTTCTTCCTCCTCCTCTTCCTGCTCCTGCTCCTCCTGCTCGGGCTCCGCCTCGATGACCTGGCTGCGTTGCAGCTCCAGCGGATCCCTCAGACGCTGTTCATGGATGGCAACGGCAGTCTCGGCTTCTGCCGAGTGCTCTGAAGTGATCTCGGCTTCGTCGATCCACTCGCGCTCATCGGTTTCAGCACTGTCGAGTGGGATGTCGTCCCCGATCTCTCCGGTATCGATCGCCTCAGCACTCTCAGAATCAGCCGATGGTTCGATGTCAGGAGTGACGCTCGGCTCTGTTCGGGTTTCGGCAAGCCTCTGCCTCAGCTGGTCGAGGAGTTTCTGCGTTTCGAGTTCCGGGTTCGCGCACCAATCGGTTGACCAGATCCGGACCACCCGCCAACCCAGGCCCTCAAGAACTGCCTGGCGGTATTTATCGCGATCACGTGCTGCACGGGCTGCGTGATAAGTCGGTCCATCACATTCGATGGCCAGCAGATAGATCCCGGGGTTCTGAGGATGACGTACCGCCAGGTCGATGAAATAGTTGGCGACGCCGACTCTGCATTCCACTGAGAAACCATGCCGCTGGAGTGCTTCACTCACGACCCGCTCGAACGGAGTTTCCGGCTCACGGCATGTGCTGTCGTCGGAGTCCAGGGAGCGGCTCTCCACATACCTGAGATAGGCCTGGAAAGCGTGGATTCCCTCCAGTGAGCCGGGCCTTGGCCTGATCTGGTGCGACTGGATGGAAGTCACCAGTTCGATCGCATACCTGGCACGGGTGAACAGCACATTCAGTCGCCGCTCACCACCTGGATCCTTGATCGGACCCAGGTTCAGGGACACCTCTCCACCGGGTTGAGCAGGGCCATAGGTGGTGGAGATCACGATCGTGTCGCGTTCATCCCCCTGCACGTTCTCCAGGGCTTTGATGAACAGATCTTCACTGCCGTCCTGCTCATCCAGACGCTGCCTGAGCCTCTCGTGCTGCATCGCCAGCTTCTCGAGATGTGCGGCGATGGCGGTGGCCTGCTCTTCATTCATGGCCACCACTCCCAGGCTCCGATCCGGATGGCGCTGCAGCTGCTCAAGCACCACGGAGCAGACCCGCTCCACCTCAGGTGGATTCAGGCCGGATCTGTATCTGGGCTCTGTAACGAGATGCCTGTGAATCGCGAAATCGCGATCGCAGGATGGGAAAACAACCAGCTCGTTGTTATAGAAGTGCCTGTTGGAGAAGGCGATCAGGCTGCCGTGGCGGGAGCGGTAGTGCCACTTCAGGCGGCGCACCGGGTGGAATGCCTTGGTGCAGAGGTCAAGGATGGATTCCTCGTTCAGGGCTTCTCCATCCACAAGGCTTTCCGCCTCGTCCTCATCCGATGACGATCTCCGCCGGAAGAAGGATGTGGGCGGCAGCTGCTTCGGGTCGCCGACGACCACACACTGCCTTGCACGGCTCAGCAGACCGAGAGCCCGCTCCGGCGGCATCTGCGATGCCTCGTCGATGATCACGAGATCGAACTGCTCAGCCGCGTCCCGCGGCAACAGAGAGGCCACCGTTCCCGGCGGCATCATCCAGCAGGGCTTGAGGCCTCGCAGTGCCTCCCCGGCTCGATGGAACAGCTGGCGGAGCGGCCGGTGACCCTTCTGCTTCACCACTTCGTTCTGGATCAGGGCCAGTTCCGTGAACTCACTTCTCTTGCCCTGGTTGTTGCCGCTGGGAAGAGCAGCCGGATCCCGATGGATGGCGCTGATCACCTCCTGTCGGTCCAGCGTCAGCAGTTCTTCTTCGAGCTGATGAAACCGCTCACGGCGGGCCATCTGATCGTCGCCGCGCAGCTGGTCCAGGGCAGAGGGATGCCCATTCAGTTGCTGCAGTCGATGGCGCGTCAGATTCCATCGATAGACCCTGGCCCAGTGCTCCTCGCCAGGATTCGCGTGGATCAGACGTCGGACCAGGTTGCGGACGTCATCACCGGACAACCGCTTCAGCAGTTGTTGTTGTCTTGTCCAGGTCTGCAGCAGGTCCTTCTCGGCACTGATCTCATGCAGCCAGTGCCGCAGAGTGTTTTCCGGGACATCCTCCACGGAACGCCCCTGAGTCCAGGACGCTGCGGCCGGATCAAGCCCGGCTGAGGAGCAGAACGCTTCAGCAGAGTTCCGCTCCGAGGCAAGGGCCTCGGCGATGGCCTGACCTTCTCGTCTGCGCCGGTCGATGAAGGCGCTGGAGCCAGGCCGGAGACAGGCTTCCTGCCAGTCCTGAGGAAGTGGTCCTGAACGCAGATCGCTGATCCAGTCCAACACCTGCTCCAACAGTTCCGGAGCGGTCGTTGCAACTTCATCCCCTGCCTGTCGCTGAAAGCTGGTCAGACAGTCGCGGACCGTCTCCCGGCGGCGCTGGGCCCGTTCCACATCCAATGGCGCATTGATCAGCGCTTCCGGCGCGACATCCTTCCTGAGACCCGCGTCCTGCCAGCGCTGAAGCAGCCCTTCATAACGACTGGCGGCATGGGTCAGGGATTCCAGTAAGCGTCCGACGGGTTCCTGCCGCGCCTGCTCCGAGAGAGCGATGTCCGAGTTGAACAGCTCGTTCAGCAGGGGAAGGAGTTGTTCCTCAAGCGTGCTGAGTGTTTGTCGCAGTGTCTCCGGTGTTGCTTCAAGCACCACGGCATCCAGTCCTTCGACGGCGGCCTCATCGAGCGTTCGTCGGGCCTCCTGTGCAGTCGTGATCACCGTTTCGATCCGAGTCGGCTCAAGGCCTGATCGGAGGAGTTCCTCCCAGTCGGCAGCGGGGAAGCGATCGGCCCTTTCGCGGTGGTCGACCACCTGCTTCAGCCAGGCGACCATCGCCTCGCCGTCCTGGATGGCGGCCGCCCGGGCCAGCCCTGCTGCGGGTTCCGCGGCAGCGAGATCCGTCTGCTCGGACTCCAGGCGTTGCAGCTCTGCCGCGAGGCCTGCCAAGGTGAGAGCTCCGGCGTCACCGTTCCACAGCGGATGCCTGAGCACGGTGTTGAGATCGCTCAGAAGACCGTCGTCAAACCGTTGCAGTGCCTCGCGCAGTGAGGCTTCCGAGGCCCGCCTGATCCACTCCAGCCAGCGGCCGTCGGACTTGCTGGACCGGGTCGCAGCCTTCCACTCCTGCAACCGCTGCCCGATGTTCAGCAGCTCCTCGGAGCGGAGCTCCACCCCGAAGCGTTGACGCTGCCACCCTCTGGGGTAGCGCTGCCGCAGCTCCACCACCATCGCCACAGCGCGCAGGTCATCGCAGCGCGAGGCTCCGGCACCGATGCGGCGGCAGAGACCTTTTGCCCTGAGTCTTCTGCCACCCAGATAGCCACCGACCCTGCTGAAGAGTGATCGGGAGTCCAGCTCCTCTGCCGCCTGCCGTAGCTCGTCTGCGTTGCAGCCATACGGCACCACGAGGCCGTCCCGCCTGAGCTGCGCTTCCCGGGCGAGTAGATCCCGTTCCTCCTCAACAGCCGACTGAATGTCCCTGAGCGACGCCTCCCACAGAGCACTGCCACGCTGCGCCAGCACAGCCGGTCCAAGTGCCAGCGTTTCACGGATCAGCGTGGACAGGCCCTGGATCTGCCCCAGTTCCACCTGGGTGACATCAATGCCACGGAGCAGCGGTCCCAGTTCACTGTTCACTCTTGTGAGCAGTGATGACACCGAGTCGCTCAGTTCTCCTGTGCTTTCGGCTCCAGCGGCCTGACCGGGCAGCAGGGTCAGGCCTTTCTGATGGCAACGCTGCAGAGCCTCCAGAGCCTGCCGCATCGACTGAGCGTCGATCGCTTCCAGGGCGGCCTGCTCGAGGTTCAGCCTCTGGCGCAACTCCTCAAGCTCCCTGTGCTCCGAGATCAGATCCAGCACACGTCCGGGGTCTGAGCTCCACAGGGGGCTCTGCTTCTGTGAGAGGAACCAGTCGGGCAGCGAACACAGCTGGGTCAGAACCGGCTTCATCCGGTCCAGCTGATCCGCACTCCATTGCGCCAGCGGTATCGGTCCCTGGCGCTTCTGAAGCAGCGCTTCCAGTCGCTCGATCTGCTCCCTGGCATGGCGCAGATGCTCATACAGAGCAGCCTTGGCCTCCGGTTCTGCGGGGATGCCCAGCTGATCGAACCGCCAGTCCTTCAGATCAGTGACGAGTTGCTCAATGCTCCCGGCTGGAGGCAGTGGATCCGGCAGGCGCTCGAAGTACTGCAACAGGGCAGAGGCTTTTTCCTGCCCATCCCTGATGGCCGTGAGCAGTGACCGTGCGCTTTCGGCGATCGGTTGGGAGGAGAGAGTCGGCAGCAGGGTCTCGGCTTCCGGCTGGAGGGATTCAGGCAGCCGCTCGGCCAGCGCGATGCACTGAACGGCGGCCTGGCGCAGCTCTGCCGGCGAGCGATCGTCGCCTGGCTGCAGGGGCTGAATGGTTGTGCTCAGCTGCTCCAGGTCGCTCTTCCATCGCCTGGCCTGCTCCAGCAGGGCATCCAGGGCAAAGCCATCCGCCGGCAGAGCCGTGATCCCGGCAAACAGCTGCTCCATCCTTTCCGGACTCAGGCCCTTGAGCAGAGCGGCCAGCTGCTCGATCGTCTGGAGATTCGTCTCCTGATCCGGGCGACCGAGGGCTGCCGCCGCGGGCAGATCCATGGTGAGCGCATTGAGCTTGAGACCTGCTCTCTCCAGTTCCTGGCGCAGCTGCAGCTCCTGCCACAGCAGCAGGTGTCTGCTCTGCCCCTCCGGTTCGTGGGGTGTGTTCAGCTGATCCGTGAACCGGTTCAGGTCATCCCGGACCTGGTTGAACATGGTGCGAGGGCCTTCCCTCAATGGTTGGGATGGTCTTGCGAGAGCCAGGCGCTCCGCCAGTTCGTCGTACACCTGCTTCTTGTGAGCCCGATCCGATTCGAGACGCAGGCAGTAGGGACCGATGCCGGCATCACACAGCCGGTTGTGCACGACATCCAGCGCCACCTTCTTCTCCGCCACGAAGAGAACACGCTTGCCGGCGTAGAGAGCGTTGGCGATGATGTTGGTGATCGTCTGACTTTTCCCTGTTCCGGGTGGGCCTTCGATCACCCTGGAATGTCCGGCCATCACGTCAGCCACCGCAGCGAACTGACTGGCATCAGCTCTGGCGATGAGCACGGGGACCCGCCCGGCGATCTCCGGTTGATCCACCGACACGTCTGTCCCGATGACGTCGACGCTGGGTGGCAGTTCCTCGGCACTCACTTCAGCGGCCAGCAGCTGGCGCACAAGGGGTGAGCGCTGGATCGCGTCTGGAATCAGGTCTTCATACAGATCGAGACCATTGAAGTTGAGCTGGGCGAGGGTGAGATAGGGATGAACTTTCCATGACTCAAGACCTGAGACTGCCTTGGTCACACCCATGAAGTAGCCATCCAGGTCGACAGAGCCACTGGCGATCTCTGGAATGGGTTGTTCAAGGCCGTGATCACGGCGCAACCGCTCCCTGAGGGTCGTGTTCGCAATGGGTGTGTCGTCGGTCGCGCTCAGCCTGAAAATCCTGCGCCCGCTGCTGTCTGTGGCTTTTCTGAGTTCGACCGGCAGAAGAATCAGTGGAGCCAGCAGGCGTCTGCTCTTCTGATCTGACCACTCAAGACAGCCGAATGTCAGATAGAGAACATTGTTTCCCGTTTCATCAATGGCGCTCTTCGCTTCTCTGCGGATGGTTTCCGCGACCCGCTCGAGGCGTGGACTGGTCAGCAGTACGCGGAGTGGTCCCTGGTGGCTCGTGCCCTCGTTTGAGCACGCCAGGGAGAAGGAGGGATTGATGCCTCGCTGCTCTGCCCAGTGGGTGAGGTTCTGCGGGATCGGCGCTTCCGGGGCCGCTTCCGCCTCTGCCTCATCAGGCTCCTGAGATGATTCGCCGGGAGGCTCCGGCAGCGCATCGATGCTGTAGTTCCGGCCGGCGATCAGGCCATCCAGAACAGCCTGAAGATTGCAGTCAACGAAGCGAAGAAGCTGATTTGTCTTCTGGTTCGCAAGACGCAGGTTGAGCAGCTTGTTGTTGGCTGTGAGATCCAGCAGCTTGTTGCGGAACCGCTCGAGCGTCGGGATGATGTAGGCGTCGTCACCATTTGCGTTGACGGTCATGCCTGGATCCCGTGTGCTGCAGGCCACTGTGAAGGCCGGATCCATTTCTACAACGCGACCGCTTGACCTGTGAGGCCTTGCGCCACGGCTTTATGCGCAGAACGCATAGATCAGTCGCGGCTCCTGTTGAATGGCCTGCAAGCTCATGCCTTCGCGGTGGCATCACCGCTGCGAGGGGGTCAGAGCGGTTCCCGGCCTGGCATGGCCATGTGATGGGGTCGTGTGGATCTGCGTCTCCCGCGGGTGCGGATGGCATCCCCTGCACCAAAAAGCCCCGGGCCGTAGCCCAGGGCGCTGCAGAGCCGGAGACTTGCTGTCAGGCGTCAACCCCTGCCGGCTCTGATCTCCCAGAATGCCGCGCCGACGCTGTAACTGGCGATCCCGCTCTGTTGCTCGTAGCTCTGGCGCGCCTTGAGCTGGCACTCGATCTCTTTGCAGTCGATCGAGTAGCTCCATTGCTTGCGGCCCGGGCGGCGGTTGAGCACCAGATCAGGGGTGATCTGATAGCCGTTGCCGTCCTTGCCGGCAGGCAGGAGGGTGAGCAGATCACCGCGCAGGTGGGCCAGGCGCAGCTGCTCGTTCAGTTCCTTCTGCTCGCTGGCGAGGCGCTCCTGCTGCTGCTTCACCGCAAGGAGTCGGGAGACGCAGGTGGTGATGGCTTCAGCGGAGAAGCGCGGGTCTTCTGCGTTGGCCGTGGCTGGGAGGACACCGGCGTTGGCCAAGACAATCAGGGCCTCCGGGGTGCCTGGGGCGGGTTCGCCCGTGGGGGCGGCCGGTGCCGTGGTGGTGGGCGCAGTCTGCGTGGTGGTCATGGTTGTTGTTGTCGTCCGGTGAGCGTGCGAATGGGCAGGATCTGAATCGAGACCGGCTTGGCCGGTCAGGCGCCGAGAGCTTGGATCTGGTTGAGGGCTTCGATGAGTTCGGAGCGGCGCAGGCGTTCGATCGCGGCAGGCAGGGAGGTGCGATCGATGGGGTAGCTGCGCAGGAGGGAGCGGAGTTCCACCACCGAGAGCTCATCCCAGAGGGGGGAGAGGTTGACCGGGCAGCAGGGGGCGGGCTTGGTGGGGGCTTCCTCCATCCAGGGCTCAGCCGCCTGGGTGGCGGTGTTCATCAGGGGGAACTGCGTGGCGAGTTGGCTCACCAGCTGCGTGAGGCCGGTGATCGCCTGGAGCAGGGCGCTCTGCAGTTCGGTGGCGGCCAGCTCCGTGGCGAGCTGGGTGGTGGCGCGGGTGCCAGTGGCACAGGTGGTGGTGGAGACAGTCATCAGACAACAACCTGAAAAACGATAGAAGATGTGTGGATTTTGCGCTCGCTCTTGGGGCAGTAGGCCTCCCATTCGGCGGCAAAGGGATAGGGC
>VFQS010002673.1_pt1 | contig 14345 bp, 14 predicted proteins | sample 3512361 | NCBI WGS metagenome assembly VFQS01 (sample SAMN10412375, study PRJNA504923) | tailings metagenome | isolation source: Relicate 1 Philex TSF3 active mining | place: Philippines
CAAGAATGGGACGGACGGCGGGGTTAAGGTGGCGCCGGATGCCCTGCTTGCTGCACAGGCGCCCCACGCCTTCATGGGCATGACCAAGATGGGGCAGGCGGCCATCTTCGAGACCCGCGGCAATCCTGATGTGCACATCATCCTGCGCGGCGGCAAAGCCCCGAACTACGCGGCCGCCGATGTGAACGCCGCCTGCGAGGCGCTGCACAAGCGGGGCCTGAAGCCGCAGGTGATGATCGATGTGTCGCACGCCAACAGCAGCAAGCAGCATCAGCGACAGATCGAGGTGGCCGCCGACGTGGCCTCACAGATCGCGGCGGGGGACGAGCGCGTCGTGGGTGTGATGATCGAAAGCCATCTGCAGGAGGGCAGACAAGACCTGAAGCCGGGCGTGCCGCTGCAACCGGGCGTCTCGATCACCGATGCCTGCATCAGCTTCGATCAGACCGTACCCGTGCTGGAACAGCTGGCCGCAGCCGCCCGAGCCCGCGCGGCGATCACCCCACGATCGCCACAGCCTTGATCATGGCCCACACGGGGCGACCTTCCACCAGCCCCAGCTGATCGCACGCCCGGCGGGTGACGCGGGAAACAAACTCACTCTCACCACATCGCAGCCGCACCAGCACCTGGGACGGATGCTCGGCCGCCTCCAGGGCCGCCACCACGACCGGCAGCACGTTCTGTACGCTGGTGTCCTGCGGCTCCCGGGTGGCCAGGCTCACGTCACGAGCCAGCACCCGAAGCCGCACACGCCGGCCCATTTCAGCCCCGCCGTCCCGCAGCCACAAGTGGCCACCGGCAAAGGCGACGCGGGCCAGATGCCACTGGGAGCTGCGCTCGACCACGGTGGCTTCAAGCAAACAGGCCGGGTCGTCCCCCACCACCAGGCGGCCGCCCTGCTGCGCCATCACGGTCGCAGCATCGCCTTGGGCCTGCACCCGCCCCTGCGATAGCAGCACCACCTCATCGGCCAGGCGCACCAGTTCGTCGGTGGAATGGGTGACATAGAGCATGGGCAGCGCCAATTCGTCCCGCAGCTTCTCCAGCCAAGGCAGTATCTCCTGACGCCGCGCGCCGTCAATGGCTGCCAGGGGCTCATCCAGCAAGAGCAGCCGCGGCGCGGTCGCCAGCGCCCGCGCGATTGCCACACGCTGGCGCTCCCCACCGGACAGCAAAGCCGTGCGTCGCGACAGCAGATGCCCGATGCCCAGCAGCTCGATGGCTGTCTGCAGGGCCTTGTCACCCGCCCCCGGATGCTGCCGCATCGAACGCTGAAGGCCATAGCGCAGGTTGGCCCTCACATCCAAGTGTTCGAACAGGCTGGCTTCCTGGAACACATAGCCCAGGGGCCGCTGGTGCGTGGGGCGCCAGATGCCCGCTGCATCGTCCTGCCACACCTCGCCCCGTACCGTGACCATTGCCTGCTGAGGCCGGTCCAGACCGGCCACGGCGCGCAGCACGCTGGTCTTACCCGACCCGGACGGCCCGAACAGCACGGTGATGCCACGGCCGGGCAGTCGAAGATCCAGGTCCAGTTCAAAGCTCGCCCTGGGCAGGCGCAAGCGCAGGACGATGTCCCCGCTCATGTGGCCACCCGAACGACCGGCCGGCGCAGTGAGGCCAGCGCCAGCAGCACGACAAAGCTGAAGACCAGCATCCCGCCAGCCAGCGCGTGCGCCTGCGCGTACTCCATCGCTTCCACATGGCCATAGATCTGCGTGGAGACCACGCGCGTCTGCCCCGGGATGTTGCCGCCGATCATCAGCACCACGCCGAATTCACCCACCGTGTGTGCGAAGCTGAGCACAGCGGCCGTCAGCAGACCAGTGCGGGCCTGGGGGAGCGCTACGGAGAAGAATGCGTCCAGTGGTGAAGCCCGGAGCGTGGCCGCCACCTCCATCGGTCGGGTGCCGATGGCCTCGAAGGCGTTCTGAATCGGCTGCACCGCAAAGGGCAGGGAGAAGATGACGGAGCCGATGAGCAGGCCCGTGAACGTGAAGCTGAGCACGCCCCAACCCATCGCCTGGGTGAACTGGCCCAGGGGCCCCTGGGGACCCAGGGCCATCAACAGGTAGAAGCCCAGCACTGATGGCGGCAAGACCAGCGGCAGCGTGACCAAGGCGCTCACCGGCGAACGCCACGGTGAACGGGTGTGCGCCAGCCACCAGGCCAGCGGAGTGGCCAGCACCAGCAGCAGCACCGTGGTGAGGCCCGCGAGCTGCAGCGTCAGGCCGATGGCCTGCCACGCCTGCGGATCGATCAAGGCCTCAGTCTTCGTAGCCATGGGCGCGGATGATGGCACGCGCAGCATCGCTGCGCAGGAAATCCAGGAAGGCGCGAGCTGCAGGGGCATCTGCCCCGCGCTTGAGCAACACCGCGTCCTGGCGCAGCGGCGCATGGAGCGTGGAGGGCACGATCCAGGCCGACCCGCCCACCAGGCGCCCGTCCAGCATCACCTGGGACAGGGCCAGGAACCCCAGTTGAGCATTGCCCGAGGCGGTGAACTGATGGGCTTGGGCGATGTTCTCGCCCTGCACGACACGCGGTCGCAAGGTGGCACTCAAGCCCAGACGTTCGATCGCCTCGAGTGCGGCTGCACCATAGGGCGCCAGCTTCGGGTTGGCGATGGCCAAGCGCTCAAAGCGCGGGCTGCGCAATACCGCCCCCTGGGGATCGACCAGGTCTGGCCGCGGGCTCCACAGCACCAGGCGCCCCACGGCATAGGTGTAGCGGGTGCCGGGCACGGTATGGCCCTGGTCCTCCAGGGCCTGCACCGTCTTCTGGTCGGCGGACAGGAACACCTGAAAGGGCGCGCCATGCAGCACCTGCGCGGCCAAGGCGCCGCTGGCCCCCACCGACACCACCAGGCGGTTCCCGGTACGCTGCTCGTACAGGGTCGCCAAGCCCTTCATGGGCGCCGCAAAGTTGGCCGCTACCGCCACGGTCACCGCTGCTGCGTGCGCGGTCGTCAGCCCAAGCAGCAGGGCGACAAGCCCCCACAGCCAGCCCACCAGGAGGCGTCGGCTCATCGAGCCCCCGCCACCGAAAAAACGGGTGTCGCTTCCGTTCATCCTTGCCACCGACAGACCCAATGAAAACGGCCCGGATTCTGAACGAACCCGGGCCGCCCTCGAACGGAACCGCGACTTACTTCGCGCCCGCCAGGATCCAGGCCGCCAACTTCTTGGCGTCGGCGTCGCTCAACTGAGCCTGCGCCGGCATCGGGATCTGGCCCCACTTGCCCACGCCACCGGCCTTGATGCTCTTGGCCAGATTGGCTTCGGCATCCTTCTGGCCTGCGTACTTCTTGGCCACATCCTGGTAGGACGGGCCCAGAACCTTGGTGGCCACCGCGTGGCAGCCCATGCAGGCGTTCTTGTTGGCCAGTTGCATGTCGGCGAAGGCCGGCGCAGAGAGCACCAGCAGCGAAAGACTGATCGCCTTGATCATCTCGGAGGTTCCTTTCGGTTGGGGCCCATGCCGGGCCGGGGCTGAAACGCGGAAGCCGGGCAGTGCCGGATCGCCAACTGCCCTGGCGCCGGATTGTGCACAAAGTCGCCCCACCCAAAGCTGACAGCCCTACCGCTGGTGCTGTCTGGCGCGCGGCATCCGTCTTTCGAAGGACGGCGGCCCCATGCCGCCTCAGGCCACGCCCAGCGCCCGCTTCTTGCGCTCCATCATCCGCCAGATGAAGGGCGTGAAGATCAGCTGCATCGCCAGCTCCATCTTGCCGCCCGGTACCACGATGGTGTTGGCCCGGCTCATCCACGAGTCGTGGATCATGCTCAGCAGGTACTGGAAGTCGATGCCCTTGGGCTTGGCGAAGCGGATCACCACCATACTCTCGTCGGCACTCGGGATGTCTCGCGCGATGAAGGGGTTGGAGGTGTCCACCACCGGCACCCGTTGGAAGTTCACATGGGTGTGCTCGAACTGGGGGCAGATGTAGTGCACATAGTCGGGCATGCGGCGCAGGATGGTGTCGGTCACCGCCTCCTGCGTGTAGCCCCGCAGGTGCTTGTCGCGCCAGAGCTTCTGGATCCACTCCAGGTTGATCACGGGTACCACGCCGACCAGCAGGTCGGGGTAGCGCGCCACGTCATGCTCGGGCGTGCGCACCGCGCCGTGCAGACCCTCGTAGAAGAGCATGTCCGTATCCGGGGGCAAGTCTTCCCAGGCGGTGAAAGTACCGGGCTCCTGTCCATAAGGTGCCGCTTCTTCTTGGTTGTGCAGGTATTTGCGCACCCGGCCCCGGCCACCTTCGCTGTAGCTGCGGAAGAGGCTTTCGAGTTCACCGAAGAGGTTGTTGTCCGGCCCGAAATGGCTGAAGTGCTTGTTGCCATCACGCTCGGCTTCAGCTTGGCGCTTCTTCATCTCAGCCCGCTCGTAGCGGTGGAAGCTGTCGCCCTCCACGATACCGGCCTTCACGCCCTCACGGCGGAAGATGTTGGAAAAAGTACGCGTGACGGTGGAGGTGCCCGCGCCGGAAGACCCAGTGATGGCGATGATGGGGTGTCTCTCCGACATGTCTCAATCCCTGAAAAGGCTGCGCTCGGCAAACAGTGGCGTCTCAAAGTCCGCCTTCTTCATCAGTAGCGGCTCGTCGTGGTAGCGCTCGATGCGCTCGACCTCGTGTCTGGAGCCGAAGACCAGACCAATGCGCTGATGCAGCCCTTCGGGCTGGATCCGCAGCACCGGTCCGCGGCCCGTGCTGGCGCGACCACCGGCCTGCTCGATCAGCATCCCGATGGGGTTGGCTTCGTAGAGCAGGCGCAGGCGCCCGGGACGGCTCGGGTCCTTGGTGTCGCGCGGGTACATGAAAACACCGCCGCGCATCAGGATGCGGTGGGCCTCAGCGACCATCGATGCGATCCAACGCATGTTGAAGTCCTTGCCGCGCGGACCGGTCTTGCCTGCCAGGCACTCATCCACATAACGCTTGACTGGCGGCTCCCAGAAGCGGCTGTTGCTGGCGTTGATCGCGAACTCCTGTGTGTCCGCCGGGATCATCACATCGGGATGGGTGAGCTTGAATTCGCCCAGATTGGGATCGAGGGTGAAGCCGTGCACCCCGCTGCCCACGGTGAGCATCAGCATGGTGGTGGGGCCGTAGATGGCATAGCCGGCTGCCACCTGCTGCACGCCCGGCTGCAGGAAGTCCTGCACCGTCAGCTTGCGCGCGCCGTGGGCCACCTCGGGCGGAGCCCGCAGGATAGAAAAAATGCTGCCCACGCTGACATTGACGTCGATGTTGGAAGACCCATCCAGGGGATCAAAGACCAGCAGGTACTTGCCCCGCGGAAAGTTCGCCGGGATGGCGTAAGGCTCTTCCATTTCCTCGCTGGCCATGCCGGCCAGGTGACCGCCCCACTCATTGGCACGCAGGAACATCTCGTTGCTGATGACATCCAGCTTCTTCTGGACCTCGCCCTGCACATTCAGGCTGGCCTGCGGGGTGGCAGGCATGCCGGGCGTCACGCCGGGCATGGCCAAGTGGTTCCCCATCACGCCACCCAGTTCGCCGAAGGCCACGCTGCGGGCAATCGCCTTGCAAGCCAGAGCCACATCCAGGATCAGGGCATTGAAGTCACCACTGGCACCAGGGTAGCGGCGCCGTTCCTCGATCAGGAACTGGGTCAGGGTGGAGCGTTGCGACAGGGGCATGGCGACTCGAGGTTGGCCCCATCAAGCAGGGGCTCAGGACACAGAGGACTGCAACGGCTCGGAACAGCAACAGCAAGAACGACGGCGAGATGCTGGCATCGCACCCACGCGCAAGGGTACAGCCCTTTAGCGCGCGGCCTAGGCGGTCACAGCCCGACGCTCGCTCCACCAGGCGCGCAGCATCGACAGCGTCACGCCCTGAAGATCGGGACGTACCACCAACGCTCCGGTGAAATCCTGGTGCGCGGTGAACCGCGTGGGCGTGACGACCACCGACACACCGGCGCCCAAGGCCGCCTTGAGCCCATTGTGCGAGTCTTCCAGCGCAATGCAAGCCCCCGGCGGCTTGCCGATCTCCCGCAGCACCTGCTGATACACCTGCGGATGCGGCTTTTTCAGAGGTGCGGTGGAGGCATCCCCGATGGCGGCGAAGTACAGCCGCCAGTCCGGGCCCAGCACCGGCCGCAACAGGGCGCCGATGTTCACCGGGGAGGTCGTGGTGGCAATGGCCATCAAGAGCCCTTCGCGTTGTGCGGCCTCCATCAGCGCCAGCACACCGGGCCGCAGGCTCACTGCACCAGCGGCGACGCGGGCTTCATAGGCGGCGGTCTTGATCTCATGCAGCCGAGCCACCACCTGCGCTCGGGCGCCCGGCTCCAGCTCCTTCACGTCGGGCTCGATCTGATGCCAATAGTGCAGCATGCGCTCTTTGCCACCGCTCACCTCCAGCAGCTGGATGTACTGTTCCTCGGTCCAGTGCCAGGGCATGCCTTCCTGGGCGAAGGCCTCATTGAAAGCCTGCAGGTGCACCGCTTCGGTGTCGGCCAGGGTGCCATCAACGTCGAAGATAAGCGCTTGAACGGTCGGGTCGGTTTTCATGCGGAAGCATCCTGTGCGGGTGTCGCCGGGGCGGGGATGGTGGGGTCCGACGCCAGAGGCCCGGATGCGGGATGGGTGGAAGAGGCGGCCTCGGGGCTTGATGCCGCCTGGGCAAACAGCCGGCTCGCCATGATGTCCGCCGCCTCCAGGGTGCAGAGCTCCTCTTCACCCCATTCCCGCTGGCGATCAGCAAACAGGCGCGACGCCTGGCGCAGGCGCGCACGGTCCAGCGCATTGCGCACGCTGCGGGCATTGGCGAAATGGGGCTGCTGAAGCCGCAGCTGCAGGTAGCGCTCAAAGGCCCGCAGGGCCTCCGGCGCGAATCGGTAGCGCTGGCGATCCAGCATCGACTGCGCGATATGCACCAACTCGGCGGCGCTGTAGTCGGGGAAGTCCAGATGGTGCGCAATCCGGGAGCTCATCCCGGGATTGCTTTGGAAGAACGTGTCCATCCGATCCTTGTAGCCCGCGAGGATCACCACCAGGTCATCGCGGTGGTTTTCCATCACCTGCAGAAGGATTTCGATGGCCTCCTGGCCATAGTCACGCTCGTTCTCGGGTCGGTACAGGTAGTAGGCCTCATCAATGAAGAGCACGCCCCCCATGGCCTTCTTCAGCACTTCCTTGGTCTTGGGCGCAGTGTGGCCGATGTACTGCCCCACCAGGTCGTCGCGCGTGACGCTCACCACATGGCCTTTGCGGATGTACCCCAAGCGGTGCAGGATCTGCGCGATGCGCAGAGCCACCGTGGTTTTGCCGGTACCGGGGTTGCCGGAGAAACACATGTGCAGCGAGGGCACCTGAGACTGCAGGCCCATGCCCGCTCGCAGCTTGTCGATCACCAACAGCGCGGCGATGTCGCGAATGCGCTGCTTGACCGGCCTCAATCCCACCAAGTCCCGATCCAGTTCGTCGAGAACCGCTTCCACCTGGGAATCGGCCAGTACCGCCTCCACCGTTCGTGGCCGGGAATCGCCTGCCGCTCCAGAAGCCGACCCATGAACCACCGCCAGCGCTGGCGGTGCATCGGGCGCCGCGGCGGGCGCGGTGTCGCTTGGGGCATGGCGGGTGGTGCCGGGGATCGCATACATGGTGCACTGCTCAAGGTTTCGGGCTGATGCTCGGGCTCAAGGTGAAGATCCGATCGGTCGGCTCTCAATACCGCTGGCCCTCGGCGCGCTTCGCGCCGTAGCCCCGCACCGTGTAACGCAGCCGCCGACCATCGATTTCCTGCCGTTCAAGCATGAAGCCCTCTTCCTGCGGCGGCCGGTTGACGATGAAGCTCATGGCGATCGACTCGATACCACGCGTGTTGTCGAACGCCATGAGGCGGATGTAATGGCGCGGGAAGGCCTTGCGGCACTCCTGCAGTTCAAGCATCACGCCGGCAGCGTCCTGCAGGTCGAACAGGGGCATGCCCCACATGTCCCAGTAGGTGTTGCGGGGGTGGGGATCGTCGGTGTATTCGACGCTCCAGGCATAGCCCTTGCCCAAGCCATATTCGATCTGCGCGATGATTTCCTGATCGGTGAGGTCAGGCAGGAAACTGAACTGGCCTTGGGTGATGCGGCCGGTGGGGTTGGTCATCATTTGAAAGCGTCCTCTTTATCTTGAGCGTGGCGAAGGCACGCGTGGGCTCACGCTGCAACAGGCGTGGCCACGTAGTCGCTGCTGTCGGTGCTCTGGTAGTTGAAGCTGATGTCGCCCCAGGTGTCGAGCGCCGCCTTCAGCGGCCCACACTGCTGGGCCGCCTTCTTCAGGATCTGCGGGCCCTCCTGCAGGATGTCCTTGCCTTCGTTGCGCGCCTTCACCATGGCCTCCAAAGCCACGCGATTAGCCACGGCACCGGCCTGGATGCCTTGCGGATGGCCGATCGTGCCGCCGCCGAACTGCAGCACCACGTCGTCGCCGAACAGGTCCAGCAGCTGGTGCATCTGGCCGGCGTGGATGCCACCGCTGGCCACCGGCATCACCTTCTTGGTGTCGGCCCAGTCCTGGTCGAAGAACAGGCCTCGGGGCAGATCGGCCTTGGTGAGGCTGTCGCGGCACACGTTGTAGTAGCCCTGCACCGTCAGCGGGTCGCCTTCAAGCTTGCCCACGGCGGTGCCGCAGTGCAAGTGGTCGCAGCCCGCCAGACGCAGCCACTTGGCCATCACGCGGAAGCTCACACCGTGGTTTTTCTGCCGGGTGTAGGTGCCGTGGCCGGCGCGGTGCATGTGCATGATCATGTCGTTCTTGCGACACCACTCGGCCATGCTCTGGATGGCCGTCCAGCCAATCACCAAATCCACCATCACGATCACCGAACCCAGCTCTTTGGCGAACTCGGCCCGCTCGTACATGGCTTCCATCGTGCCGGCGGTGATGTTGAGATACGAACCCTTGACTTCGCCCGTGGCGGCGGAGGCCTTGTTCACCCCGTCCATCACGTACAGAAAGCGGTCTCGCCAGTGCATGAAGGGCTGCGAGTTGATGTTCTCGTCATCCTTCATGAAGTCCAGGCCACCCTTCAAACCTTCATAGATGACGCGGCCATAGTTGCGCGCGCTCAAGCCCAGCTTGGGCTTGGTGGTGGCGCCCAGCAGCGGCCGGCCGAATTTGTCGAGGCGCTCGCGCTCGACGATCATCCCGGTGGGCGGGCCCTTGAAGGTCTTCACGTAGGCCACCGGAATCTGGATGTCTTCCAGGCGCGCGGCCTTCAGCGGCTTGAAGCTGAAGACGTTGCCGATCAGGCTGGCCGTCATGTTCGCGATCGACCCCTCTTCGAAGAGGATCAGGTCGTAGGCCACCCAAGCGAAGTATTCGCCCGGACGGTTGGGTACGGCCTCGACACGGAAGGCCTTGGCTCGGTAGGAATCGCAGGCCGATAGGCGGTCGGTCCAGACCACGGTCCAGGTGGCGGTGGACGATTCACCCGCCACAGCCGCCGCGGCCTCTACCGGGTCCACGCCCTCCTGCGGCGTGATCCGGAACAGGCACACCGTGTCAGTGGCCTTGGGCACGTAGTCCGGCACCCAATAGCCCATCTGGCGGTACTTGAGCACACCGGCGCTGTAGCGCTTCTTGGTGTCGGTGATCTGGGTGGCTTCCAGCGTCATGGGCGGTCTCCGGGGTGCGAACCGGCCTCGAGGGCCGATCATGAAAAGTCAACAGCGTGGCGGTGAAGATGCGCTGCGGAGGCCCGAACGGCGACAGACGGGCACGCAGTCCAGGATGCGGGTGAACGGCGTTCCGAATCGCTGACAGCCCCACTGTAAAAACAAGCTGTCATGAAGTAAATTTGAATCTTCGAGCTTTCCGATTAAAGGAAAAGTTAATGAAAAACGCCACCTTTCGCCAATGGCGCGTGTTCAGCGAGGTGGCGCGCCACCTCAGCTTCGCGCGGGCCGCGGCCACCCTGCACTTGACGCCGCCGGCGGTCACGCAGCAGGTCAAGGAACTCGAGGGCCATGTGGGCCTGCCCCTGTTCACGCGGCAAGGCCGTACGGTGCAACTGACCACGGCGGGCGAGTACATGCTGGTCTATGCGCGGCGGCTGATTGGCACGGTTCAGGAAGCCGAAGAGGCGGTGGCGCGGCTGATGAAGTCCGAAGCGGGCACGCTCACCCTGGCCGTGGTCAGCACCGCGCAATACTTCCTGCCCCAGTTGCTGGCGCGTTTTCGAAAGCTCTACCCCGGCGTTGAGGTACGGCTGCTGGTCGGCAATCGCGGTCAGCTGGTGCAGTTCATCAAGGCCGGCGACGCCGATGTCGCCGTGATGGGCAAGCCCCCGCGCGACTTGGTGTGCCGCGCCGATGCCTTCGCGCTGCACCCACAGGTGTTTGTGGTCCCGCCGGACCATCCGCTGCTGGAGGAGACCGTCGCGCAGCCGCTGTCACCGCAGCGCCTGCGCGGCCTGCCCTTCATCCTGCGCGAATCGGGCTCGGGCACCCGCGCTGCGCTGGAACGTTTTTGCGAGGAACACCATGTGGACCTGAACGTGGCCATGGAGATGCCCAGCAATGAAACCATCAAGCAGGCGGTGATGGCTGGGCTGGGCCTGAGCTTCCTGTCCCTGCACACCGTGGGGTTGGAACTGGAGAACCGGCTGATGGCGGTGCTGCCCGTGGAGCATGCGCCGGTGGTGCGGCAGTGGTACGTGGTGCACCCGGGCAAAAAGCCCCTGTCGCCGCCAGCTGAAGCGTTTCGTCAGTTCGTACTGGCCCAGGGGCAGGCCTTGATCGGGGAGCGCTTCGGGCGCTTCGTCCCGGCCGAGATCGCCAAGCAGGCGACCTGAGCCGGCCTGGAGAAAGCCCCCGTGTGGGCCCGGTCACCTCGGCAAACAGCCGGCGCAGGCGCCAGAATCGGTGCGTTCACACTTCACACCATCTGCTCATGTCCCGACACGCCGAAGCCCCCGTTGACCCTCAATTCACCGCACGCTGGTCCCCGCGGTCCTTTACCGGCAAGCCCATCAGCACCAATGAACTGATGAGCCTGTTCGAGGCCGCCCGCTGGGCGCCCTCCACCTCCAACACCCAGCCCTGGCGCTTCGTCTACGGACTGGCCGGCACCGAAAGCTTCAACCGTCTCTTCAACACCCTGGTGCCGTTCAATCAGGGTTGGGCCCACAAGTCCTCAGCCTTGATCGCGGTGCTGTCGGCGACCCGTTCCGTCGCGCCCGGCAGCACGGAAGCCAAACCTTCGCCCAACCATGCTTTCGACACCGGCGCAGCCTGGATGAGCCTGGCCCTGCAGGCCGAGTCCATGGGCTGGCGCACCCACGCCATGGGTGGATTTGATGCCGAGGCCCTGCGGCAGGCCCTGGCAGTCCCGTCGGAGATTGCCATCCACTGTGTGGTGGCGGTAGGCGAACAGGGCCCCCGCGACGCCTTGCCCGCGGCCCTGCAGGAACGCGAAATCCCCAATGGGCGTCAGCCCTTGCGCGCCATGGTGGCCGAGGGCCGATACGACTTCTGACGATGGCCAGGAGCGGCACCTCAAGAAGTTTTGTTTTGGCACGGCGAGAATGCAGACATGAGCGATCACGACGCGTTCGGTACTCCCTCAGGCTCTGACGGCCCCGGCCTGAACGGACGTCGCCGCCTGCTGCGGGCCCTGGGTGGCGCCGGGGCGTGGATGGGGGCGGCCGCCGTACTGGGCACGGCGGGCTTGGCCGGTTGTGCGGCTACACCAACACCGCCACCACCGCGCGAACCGCGCCGCCTGCCGGCCGGTGCACCCACCGGCCGCCTGCTGGTGATTGGCGGCGCCCAGGACCGTGTCGACGAACGCGAGATCCTTCAGCGCTTCATGGAGGTCAGCGGCGGTCCCATGGCCCGCCTGCGCTTCATCACAGGCGCGACCAATGACCCCAAGGGTGCCGCCCGAGCCTATGGCGAGGCGATGCAAGCGCTGGGCGCGGCCAACGTTGACTTCCTGCACATGCAGGACGCCGCCGACGCCTCACACCCCGAACTTGTGCGCGAGCTGCAGTTGGCCGACGGCGTCTTCATCACCGGCGGCGATCAGCGTCGCCTGATGCAGAAGCTGTGGTCAACGCCGGCCATGTCAGAGTTGCACACCGCGCTGCGCGAACGCGGCATCTGCCTGGCCGGCACCAGCGCAGGCGCAGCGGCCATGTCACGCGCAATGATTGCGCAAGGGCCTGCCACCTTCGTGCCGCAAAAGGAAGTGGTGTCCTTGGACCTGGGGCTGAACTTCCTGCCGCAAGCCCTGGTGGACCAGCACTTTTCTCAACGCCGACGGCTGTCCCGGCTGCTCTCAGCCGTGGCGCAGCGGCCTGATCTGCTGGGCATCGGCATTGATGAAGACACCGGGCTGCTGATCGAGTGGGGCCGTTCGCTCGAGGTGATCGGACGCAGTTCGGTGACCATCGTCGACGGCTCGGCCATGCAAAGCAATGCGCGCGATGTGGAGCCCAGTGAGCGCTTGGAGCTCATCGGAGTGAACCTGCATGTGCTGCCCAGCGGGCGGCGTTACCGCCATCCGCAGGCCACCCTCAACGCAGAACTGGCCGGCGTTCCGGCGCCGCCCAAGTCCCTGGAATGGGCCGCCAGCCGGTTGCTGGAGCCGCCACCCATCCTCGTGCTGTAAGGCAGCACAGGGCTCAGACCTCAAAGCTCACCCCCTGGGCCAGGGGTAACGTGCGCCCGCGGTTGATGGTGTTGGTGGCCCGTCGCATGTACTGCCGCCAGGCATCCGACCCAGACTCGCGACCCCCGCCGGTGTCCTTGTCGCCACCGAAGGCGCCGCCGATCTCCGCACCCGAGGTGCCGAGATTCACGTTGGCGATGCCGCAATCGGAGCCCGAGGCGCTGATGAAGGCCTCGGCCTCCAGCAGGTCACGGGTGAAGATCGCGGACGACAAACCCTGCGGCACCGCGTTGTGCAAGGCCAGCGCCTCCTGCAGCGTGCGCCAGCGCATCACATAAAGGATGGGGGCAAAGGTTTCCTCGCACACGATCGCCGACTGCTGCGGCATGGTGACGATGGCGGGGCGGGCATAGACGCCACCCGCGGCGCTGCCAACAGCGCCCCCACTCCGGGCAGCGGTGAAACCAAGCGACCAGGGATCCAGGCGTTCGCCACCGAACATCACGGTCCCGCCCTGCGCCCGCGCCTGCGACAGCGCACGGTCCATGGCAGTCCAGGCCGCCTCATCGATCAAGGGCCCCATGAGCACGCCCTCCTGCCGCGGGTCGCCGATGCGCAGTGAGCCATAGGCCTTCACCAGGCGCTGCAGCAGCGCCTCATGCTGCGACTCGTGCACCAACAGGCGCCGCGTGGTGGTGCAGCGCTGCCCCGCCGTGCCCACTGCACCGAAGACGATGCCGCGCACCGCCAGATCGAGGTCGGCCGACTCGGTGACCACCACCGCGTTGTTGCCGCCCAGCTCCAGCAAGCAGCGGCCAAAGCGCTGGGCCACGACCGGCGCCACCGCACGGCCCATGCGGGTACTGCCGGTGGCCGACACCAAGGCCACACGGGAATCGGCCGCCAGCGCCGCGCCGATCTCGCCCCCGCCTTGCAGCAGCAGGCACAGGTCCTGTGTGACGGCTTGGCCATCGGCCGCGCGATGCTGTTCACCGAAGACCTGGGCACAGCGGTCCCACAGGCCCTGTACCGCCAAGGCGCACAGCGGCGCTTTTTCCGACGGTTTCCACAACACCGGATTGCCGCACACCAGCGCCAGGGCTGCGTTCCAGGACCACACCGCAACGGGAAAGTTGAACGCGGTGATCACACCGACCGGACCCAGGGGATGCCACTGCTCCATCATGCGGTGCTCCGGGCGCTCGGAGGCAATGGTCAGGCCATGCAGCTGCCGGGACAGGCCCACGGCGAAGTCGGCGATGTCGATCATCTCCTGCACCTCGCCCAGGCCTTCGCTGGTGATCTTGCCCACCTCCAGACTCACCAACCGGCCGAGCGCGGTCTTGTGCTGGCGCAAGACCTGGCCGAACTGTCGTACCAGTTCCCCCCGCACGGGTGCCGGCACCTCGCGCCAGCGGCGGAAGGCGGTCTGGCTGCGTGACAGCAAGTCGTCCATCTGGTCCGGTGGCGTGATGGACACCTCGGCCAGTAACTCGCCATCGATCGGGCTGCGACTGGCCAGTGTCCCGCCTGTCAAGAGCCGTTCCGACAGGCCCAGGTCGTTCCACAGGAGGCGAAGTTCTTCGTTGGTCTTCATAAGGCGGAGGCGGTTGATGGATCGAAGCCATGCTGCCCGATCGCGATGAGGGGCATCCTTCAGCTGATGGAACTCACTGGTCGAAGCTGCTCGTAGGCATGACCGA
>VFQS010002674.1_pt1 | contig 14335 bp, 16 predicted proteins | sample 3512361 | NCBI WGS metagenome assembly VFQS01 (sample SAMN10412375, study PRJNA504923) | tailings metagenome | isolation source: Relicate 1 Philex TSF3 active mining | place: Philippines
CCTCTGACATCATTCTTTATCCTGATATGCCACACGCCTTTCATGCGGACTACCGACCCAGCTACCGCAAGGAGGCTGCTGAGGACGGCTGGAAGCGCTGTGTGGCTTGGTTTAACAAGCACCTCAAGGCTTAGATTCTCTCTAGCCAAAAAAGGGAGGTCAAAAGACCTCCCTTTTTTATTGAGCGGCTCTGATAGGCGTTTTAGAGACCAATGACGCCGCCATCTTCCCGGTTGATGACGATGGTGGCCGATCGAGGACGTCCCGGCTTGCCATAACCTCGGTTGCCGGGCCAACGACTCTGAAGGTTGTTGTCCAGCAGATCCTTGGCATTGGTCGCCTCGCCAGGATGCTGGATATTGACAAACAGAGCTTTGCCGTCTGGCGTTTCGCAAAGGCCAGTGACTTCTGCTCCAAATGGTGCGACGAGGAATCGCTTGAGCTTGGCTTCGCCAAGGGTGGCGCCGATGAAGGTGTCTTGGGCAGCTGACTGATCTTTGAGTTTGTTCTGAACCGTAACTTTCCCGCCATCGCCCACCTGACCAGGGATGGCCGCCAGCAGCATGCAGTTGGATTGATCGGTCATGGCGCTGTCGTCGGTCTGGATCCAGCAGATACCAGTGGCTTTGCTAAACCAGAGACCATCGGGTGAGGCAAAGCTGTTGTTGGCGGTGAGCTGGGAGAGGTTCTCGGGGCGGTTACCATCCTCTGAGCCGAACAAGAAGATGTCCCATTGGAACGCCCTTGCCGTGCCTAGTCCGCCATCTTCCTTGAAGCGAATGATATGGCCGTGCGGATTACCTGCCCTTTTCTTACCGTCTGCATCTTGGTAGGCCCGTGGGTTAACGGCATTGGTCTTTCCTGGTGCCCGGAACTTGTCACTGTTGTTAGTCAGTGCGAAGTAAATCTCGCCATTGGCGTAGTTGACGGCCCCCCACTCGGGTCGATCCATGGGGGTAGCACCTGCGGCGTCGGCCGCGAGTCTTGCAAAGACCAGAACCTCGGCCTGGCTCTTAAAGCCAAATGTCTGGTTTTTCGAAATGGAGGGGTTGCTCATGGATAGTTCGATCCATTCACCACGACCGTCCGAATTGAACTTGGCCGCATAGAGCGTACCCTCAGTGAGGTACTTGTTACCTGCTTTGATACCGAGCCCCGTGTCTTTCGGATCCCAGGCGGCCTTTGACACGAATTTGTAGATGTATTCATTTCGTCCATCGCAGCCCATGTAGACCGCAAGTGGCTTGCCGGCAACAGCCTGACCAAAGACTGCTGCCTCGTGTACAAATCGCCCAAGGGCCACGCGCTTTGCTGGCTTGTCGGCGCGGGTGGGGTCGATCTCCGTAACGTAGCCAAAGGTGTGGGGTTCTTGACGGTAGTCCCCCGCAGCGTTGTTGCTCCTGATGGAACAGTCCCATCTCTCGAAACGACTGTCGTCAGCAGTGCCAGTGACGGTGTGCCAACCTTGGGAGCTGTTTTTAGCGCCAGCTTTAGCTTGTTCAAGGGTTACCCCATAGCGCTTGTAGGCGAGGGCAGTCCGAGCATCGGGCCTGGTGTCGTTGCTGCGACTGAAGTAGGGGTAGAAGTTCTCTTCGCAGGCGAGGTAGGTTCCCCACGGCGTGCGGCCCATGCCGCAGTTGTTGATGGTGCCTCGACAGCGATCGCCCTTTGGAAACTTCTTGGTAACCATGAGGTCCCGAATGTCGCTCATGTGAGCAGCGGGACCGGTGATGACCGCCTCTGCTTCTGGTGTGATGTGACGGTTGAGACGGGAGCCTCGAACCATCTTCCACTGGCCTCTCTCGTCGCGGCGAATCTCTGTGATGCTGACACCGTGGAGGTTGATTTCTTTGAGGACTTCTAGCTCAGGCCTGACGCCGCCGTCCCATTCGCCGAATTGATCGAACTTAAGACCGGCTTTTTTACCAGAGGTCTGTCCGTTCAGATGCAGAAAGGCCGACTCCGCTGAGCTCTCATGGTTGACGACCAACAGGGCCCGGCCGGTGTCTTTGGTGGTGTACTGGCCTTGCTCTTTGATGAAGAAGATGTCCATGCCGTCGTGTTGGTCGCCGATACGATCGGTGAAGTCGTCGGTCTCCAGGCCCAGGCTGGTAAAGCTGGGTACATTGAAGTTCATGGCATCCCCAGTGGCATGCACCACGCTGTACTGATAGCCAGGTGGCAGCATGACATCGTCGGTGAGCAATTTTTCTACGGCCTCGAAACCTAGCCCTTGGCCGGTGGATTTGGCCTGGAGGGGCAGGGCGTCGAATCCGACTGCAGCGGCCGTCAGGCAAAAGGCACCCTTGATCAGACTACGGCGGTTTTCGCTTTGAAGGCCTTGGGTGACCACTTGATCGAAGTGGCGGTTCTGGGAGTCGTTGAGCATCAGGTCGTCGTGTCCGTGCGACATGGCTGGGGTCCTCTGGAGGTCTGTGGAAGGCCTCTCTTTTTGCCAGAGCAATGTTTCGCCGGCATGACGGGCAGGTTAGTGAGTGCTGTCTATTACAACTAATCAGGTCACCCGACAGCGAGGTGACTCTGGGAAAGACCACGTATTGCTAGCTTTGAAGGAGTTGGATCAGCGGTTTGGCTCCAACTGCACCAGCGTACCGGTAAAGACTTTTGATACTCGGTAGTGAGTTTCCCGACTCAAGGCGAGCAATGACTGACTGGGTGGTCCCCATTTTTTCTGCAACTTGTGACTGCGTCAGACCGGCATTGACCCTCGCCTGTATGAGGGTCTTGGCTAGAGCAAATTCTGGTGTTTGACGCTGGTAGGCCTCTCGAACTTCAGCATCTTCGAGCCAGTGTGCCCTGATTTTTTTGAGTGCCTTCATAAATCGAGTTCCTTCGCTCTTTTGATTGCAAGATCAATTGCCCTGCGGGGTGTTTTGGGACTTTTTTTGGTGAAAACTGTGACGACTACGATCTTTTTCTCTCCGGATGTTAGGTAGATTGCACGAGCTTGGCCACTGTTCGAGTTCATCCTCATTTCCCATAGCTTGCCCGTTAGGTGCCTCACATGTGGCATGCCTACCGCGGATGGGCCAAAGGTCTCGAGTAACTCGCATATGTGAAGAAATCTTGCCTTGAGGTCAGGCTCTAGCGCATCCAACTCCTTTTGGACGGCGTGGTTGAGTATTAATATGACCCACATAATAATAGCAAAAATGCAATACTTTCGGAAAAGAGGAAGGTGTCCGTAGTCTCTGATGGGTGGTGCTGGTTAGAGGGAAGAGCATCGGCCCAACTAAAAACTTGAGCAGCGATACTCAGCGTAGAATCGTCGCGATGGCAGTCGACAAAAGACCTAGAGCCTAAGTTCCAGATGTTGTATGCCGCATATCCCTCGCTGAAGATCTAATTGACCCTCCTATACACGCTCCTCGCTGCCTTCGCGGCGACCTTTTTTAGCATTGCCCTGGCCGCAGTCGTCTCGTTTGGTCGCCTGAGTCGTCTGGTGGACCGGATGGTCAGTTTCTCTGCGGGAATGCTGCTGGGGACGGCGTTGCTTCACTTATTACCAGAGAGTGTTCATGTTGGACGGGTGGACATCCATTCGGTCACAGCCACGCTGCTGTGTGGACTGCTGGGTTTCTTTTTCCTTGAGCGCCTCTCCCTGCTGCGCCACGATCACCACCATGAGCATGATGGCCACGACCATCACCATGGGCACGACGCGAAGTCAGCTGGCAAAGGTGGCTGGATGCTGCTTTTGGGCAGTAGCATTCATGCCCTGGCGGACGGCATTCTGATTGCGGCTGCTTTCCATACAGACCTGTACCTGGGTTTGATTACTGCTGTTGCGATTGCCACTCACGAGATCCCCCAGCAGATCGGGAACTTCTTTGTTCTACTCAACAGTGGCTTTCCAAAGGCGCGTGCTTTCTTGTTCAACGTATTAACCGGTTGCGGTGCTTTAGCCGGAGCCTTGTTGGGCTATTTCTCTCTGGGAACCACTGGTGGTTGGTTGCCCTACGTGTTGGTAGTCGCGGCGGCCAATTTTATCTACATCGCCCTGTCTGACTTAATTCCCCAGCTCCACGCCCAGGCGGATTCTCATCATCACGGGGGGCAGACCAAGGCGGCCTGGCAGCAGCCGACGTTGATGCTGGCTGGCGTTGCATTAGCCGCCTTCGCGACATCATTGCTTCATGGTCACTGACCTAGATGCTCTGGCGCAGAATGCTGCGCCGGGTGTTTTGGTGATCATCGACGGCAACAACTTTCTGTTCATGCAGTCTCCGCTCTATGGAGACTATCGAGAACCGGGCTTTCCCGGTCCTGATCATCAGGAAAAACTTATTGCCCATGTTCTGGCTTTTTTAGATCGGCGGCCTGACTTGTCAGTTGACCTTTGGTTTGACAACCCAACGCCGGGTGTTGAACAGAGGTCCGAGCTACTCAGGGTGATTCAGTCGGGTGGCAAGGGCAAGAACCGCGCCGACTGTGGAATATTGGCTTTCCTAAAGCAGCACAAGGCATCAGATGACAGCCGCCCATACCTGTTGATCACTCAGGATAAGAAGCTGAAGAAGCGGGGTCGTTAGGCTTATCGAGTCAGACCTCAGTCGTTCGATTTAGGGCGATTGAACAATAGTGATCCGACGCTGCTTGTCAAACAATTCACTCCCCAGGATTCTTAGAGGAGTGCCAATTGATTCAGACCCGGAAAAAAAGTCCCCCATCAGGGCAGGGCATGACCGAATACATCATCGTAGTGGCCGTAGTCGCAGTGGCTGCAATCGGTGTTTACAGTCTTCTCGGACAGACCATTCGTAATCAGACCGCTGGTATCGCTCAGGAGATTGCCGGTAATGACGGTGGTTCTGCTCTAAGTGCCGCCTCCTCAGCGGCAAACCAAGCTCGAGTGCAGGCAGGTACTCGTAAGGACCTTCGTAACTTCAATGAGGATAACCATTGAAGTTGACCAGCAACTTCGGATTCCCGAGGGCAGGGAGACCCAGCGGTATGGTCTTGGCCGTCGGCGCGGGGATGCTCTTCTGTGCCGCTTTAGCCCTCTTGGGATTTCTCTTTCTGAGCGAACGGGCGCTTCAGAAAGACCGAGGATTACATTTGGCTGACAGCGCTAGCCTTGCAGCTGCCCGATGGCATGCCCAGATTCTGAATTATCAGGCGTACGCCAACCGCGCCATTTTGGCTAACGAAATCATGATGATTCAGAGTCTGACGCTTCTGTCGTGGGTCAACCATATTGACCAGCTCATGAAGAATGTTGGAACAGTGTCAGCACTGTTCCCGCCGCTGAGAGCCGTGGCTCAGACAATGGCCCAGACCGCAGAGATGACCCGCAAGGCTACCGAATCGGGCGTCCGATTGGAGATACCGCTTCGGTCCGGGTATACCCATGCGCTTGCAGCCTCTCAAAGGCTCATGCATGACGCAGCCACACCATTCGCTACTCAGGCCTTGGTGAATGAGGTGATTTGGACCTCAGACCGGGGCTACTTTGGGCAGTACTTGCCCACGTCTGACGTTTCAAAACTTTACTTCGGAACACGCACTTTCTCCGGGAATGAGAGGTCGCCCTACGCGAGACACATCATGAGTTCTTTAGATGGATTTACAAGGGATAGGGGCTTCGATAGTCGTCTCTACTTGCTGCCAACTACCGGTTGCGTCCCGACCAGTATCGATCGGGCCTTCAGCCGACTGGTCAAGCGCGGGGGGGCTGGGTACGAGTCTGACTACTCCGACATTTCGGCGGTCGACACCTTGTCGGTACACCAGTGGCGAAGGCGCAGTTGGTGGCGACCAACCTGCTCTGGAATCGGTGAGAGTTTCGGACTCGCCTGGGGGGCCGGCTCAACGACCTCCGCACCTGGACTGTCCAGCCTGGGAGGGACCTCTGTGAATCCAGGGTCCACCTCTCAGGCCACCTCAGACGCTACAACGGTATCTGGATATCTTGGATTGCCGAGTTTCTGGGATGTTGCAGACCCCAACAATCGGACTGATTACAGTGCGTTCCGATTCGCGGTGTTGGTGACTGCCCGTGAGAGCTCAGAAGGTGAGAGGACCACGTCGGGTGAGCATGTCCGCACCTCCCAACACAGACTGTTCCCAGAGACTAGCCGCGCTCGCTCCAGTTATGCCGTCAGCGCATCAGAGGTCTATTTTGATAGACGGCTACTCAATGGTCGGAGCTACCTCCCCACTCTCTTTGAACCCCGTTGGAATGCGCGCCTTGTTCCTGCCTCCCATGAGGATCAAGTCGCCGCTGAAGTCAAGACTAGATTGAAGGAGCTTGTTCAATGATAGGAAAAACCCTTCCTCTCGGACATGCCCTGATCGAGTCGATTCTGGTGGTGGCCCAGTTGTCTCTATGTCTTGCATTTCTGGTTGTCCTCTTCGACCGAGCAAAGCTAAATCACATCGTGTTGGAGACTGCGAGACTTGATAGCGATCGATGTGGCATCTCACTGGCAGCCTGTGATCATTTGATCCCTTTCGGGAGCTATCAGGAAAGTATTCAGGACGTCTATACCCCTTTATCTCGGTTAGTCGTCGGCGGAACGGTTGATGTTCAGCGAGGCGGAACCTCTAGTCGTTCTGATATTGGCTGGCAACAGAGTATTTCCCAGGCAAATTTGGCGCTCATTAAAAATGGACAGTCGGGCGTCGCGGACTTGTTTGGACTGCCGGACACAAGCGCACTCAGATCCGTCTCAGCCGAGGCCAGGGCAGACCTTGATGGTCTTGGTCGCACGACGACCAATTTCCGTCTGGTTACGAGCCCTGATGCCTGGTACGCGATCGGGACCGAGCAGGAGCAGAGAATTCGCCTCGGCGCGGATCCTTTGCCTGCTATGGCGAGTCTCTTGGAGGCTACGTTCATACCTACTAAGGACATCTTGATGCCGATAGCGGACTTTATTGGTCTGGAGCGTCAAACATCGACTTTCCGAGACGCCTTCCATCGAGGAGGTTGGTTTGATCCGGTCCGGGGCACTCTGGCGGGAGCCGCCGAAGGAAGGCGTCAATGAGCGGCCTGGCTGCAGGCGCGTTGGCGATCGGCCTCCTGGGGCAGACGCTTCACGCTCAACCACTCCGGTCGGATATTGGACCGTGTGAGGCTCGTGATCAGACCGTTCGAGAGTGGAGAGCCGTGGGTCGTCCGGTATACCTGCATCAGGTCAGTGGTTGGTGCGTTGTGAGCGCCTTAGACGGTCAGTTGCTCCTGTCGCAGCAATGGAGAGCGGCCCGCTCCCGAATTGGCAACTCAGCTTCCGAGGGCTGGGAGGTCCGGCTGCCGTTGGATCTATTGATGAGATATCACGAATCGGCCGAGTTGATGGTTGGCGGTCCCGGTTACCCCGGCGATATTCGGGTTAGTCGCATGGTTTCGCGTGACCTGAATGAAGCCCACCGAATTGGGGAGCGAAGACATGGCCTTACTCCGAGACAGTGGAGGCAATCCAACGACCATCCGGCTCTTATATCGAGTCAGGTGATTAAGGGCGAAACAAGGACTGTGATTAGCCTAAAGACCGGCATCGACGAGATCTTTCAGATTCACTTTTCAGAGAGGAAGCCATGAGAGCCCCGAGTGGTTCTGTATTAGCTGAATCGGTATTGATGATGGTGGCCGTAGGGGCGGGTCTCTTATGGTTGATGAGATCTCCCATGCTGGATCTTGCAAGGCGATTTTTCGTCAGTCTGTTCTTTATGGAGGGTTATTCAGAGTGGTGAGCCGTGAACAGTTCATGAATGGTCTGCTTCGTTATCGCTGGTTGGTTTGGGGGCTAACAGTCTTGGTATTGGCTGGCCTCGCTTCTGGTGCAACCCTTCGCCAAATAGAGGCCTTCAAGGCCGCACTTGAGCGCGACGCGCCCAAACCGGAACGTCAGGTCATGGTGTTGGTGGCAAATGCGCCGATCGGGAAGGGAACAAGGATATCCGCCGGTGCACTTGGTGAAAGGGCGGTTCCTTTGAGCATTGCCAAGTCAGGCCTGATCCAGACACATAACAAGGCGCAGGTGGTGGGGCGACCGGTCCCGATTGCCCTGCAAACCGGAGATTTCCTCACGGCGGCACTGTTTGATTCGGACCGTGGATACAGCCTACAAGATCATCTGAAGCCGGGCCATCGTCTGTTACCGGTCTCTGCAGATGGAAGCGGCACATTTGGCTCCTTCGATGGCATCGAGTTTGTTGACGTCTGGGACACTGCCATGGGGCTCTATACCCAAGAGACCCAAGAATTAACCGTTATCGAAGCGGGGCAGGAATCCGGGCAGGCCAAGCTCATAGCCAAGCGTCTTCGTGTTGTTCGAGTGCCCGGTACCAGACTTGACCAGGCTGGCCATGCACATTTTCTCGAGGTTCGCGAGGAGCAGGTTCCAGCGATTTTGAAGGCCCAGCAGAGTGGTCGTGTTCGGTATGTATTGGCGATATAAGGGGCTCACAAAAATGAAGATGACTCAGCTTGGTTTCGGTCTGATTTGGGCTGTAACCCCGTTCTTGGTGCAGGCGTCGGTCCCAAATCGGTTGGATCTGTTGGTTGGCTCACCTGTGGTGTTGGAGTCAGGAAAAGTCAGACGACTGGTCGTTTCAAACCCTGCACTACTCAGCGCCAAGACCATGCCGGATGGTTCATTTGTCTTGGTCGGCCGTCAAGCTGGCGAGACAGATGTCCTGGCCTGGACAAATGGAAAGGGCCCTCAAACCATCAGAATCTCCATTTTGTCTTCTGACGCAGAGATCCTTCAAAGGGAGATCACCCGAGCGATTGGCGAAGATCCAAGCCTGAGGTATGAATCGGTGGGCGACAAGCTTGTGGTGACTGGTTCCATCAGCCAACCCGAGCAGGCGGAGCGTCTAAAAGTACTGGTAGAGAAGAATCCAAAGATCGTCTCTTTGGTCGATGCCTCTGGACAGGAAAAGATGATTGCGATGGAGGTGCGTTTTCTTGAAATTAAGAAAAATGCAATGGAAAACATCGGAGTCAATTGGCAGAAATCGATGTCGGGGCCAATGTTCGGAATCGTCGGTGACATTGCGACCAATCAGCACTTCCGATCGACATCAGACGGCGCCCTAACCAATGGCTCTCCGAACATTTCGCCAAACTTTCCAGGGCTCTCTTCTGCGCTCGCCGGCCCAAAAGTCTCGCCATTTGCTGTCTATTTCGGGCTTCAAAGCACGTTAGGGTCCGTTATTAATCTCATGGAGCAATCTGGAGATGCTGTTGTTTTGGCCGAACCAATTCTGTCCTGCAAAAGTGGCGGCACTGCGAAGTTTCTCGCCGGCGGTGAGATTCCCTTACCGGTTGTGAACGGGGTTGGAAGCTCCAGCGTTCAATTCAAGCCATACGGAATTCGCTTCGAGGTAAGGCCTAAGGTCCATAGGGGTGGCGTCATCTCAGCCACCATCTCGACTGAGCTCTCTACGGTAGATCCGTCCATCAAAGTTGGGGACTTGCCCGCATTTCTGTCCCGAATGACAGAGACTCAGGTCAATCTGAGGGAAGGGCAGACCTTGGTGATGTCGGGCCTGATCTCTGAGGAGGGGAGCAAATCCTTAGACAAGATGGCGGGTCTGTCTGACATTCCTTTGCTCGGAGCTCTCTTTCGTTCGAAAGATTTTCGAGAGAAGAGGAGTGAGATGGTCGTCCTACTGACGCCGCGCTTCATCGATGCAAGCTCCGAGCTCAATAGAAGGATGGTGGAGGGGGCAGAGTCAAAGTTGAGGCTGTCTCGTGAGCAAATTCATGGGATTCCCAATCCCCAAAATGAAGAGGCGTCGGAATGATAGAGATCTCAGTAACGAGGGGCCTTGAGCAAATGGGTCGGCACTGCTTCGAGTGGTCAGGCAGACCGCTTAAGATCAGTCGAGAGGCTGATGCGGACATCCGTGTCGGTGGTCTTCCGCTTCTTCGCTTCCGCGCCCTGGTGAGTATGGGCACAAATGGCTATCTGGTGAAAGAGATGTCCAAAACCAAATTGCTAAGGGTCAACCAGCACCTGGTAGAAGAGTATGGTCCCCTGCGGATCGGTGATGTTATTGAGGTGGGTGGTTGGACCCTGAATGTCACGAAGGCCCATCTGTCCATCAAAGAAAACGCTTTGGAGCCACTTATGGTCTCTGAGTGCCAGCCAGATAACCCGACCCCGTTACCTGACCGTGTGTCGGTTGGAGATTCGGAATCAGCAGAGCTTGCTGAGGGAGTCAACTTCCTCCGATTCGCCTTGGAGAAACTGCAGCGCAACTGGACATCTATGTCTGATGAAGAGATTCGTCGCGAGTGTTGGGCCATTATGAGACGAGAAGACTCTCCGCTGCGAGATACTGAACTACTTCGAAATGACTTGGGTAGTCGGATTGTTTCGGAAGTGGTTGGTCTTGGGCCCCTGGAACGTTTCCTCAGCAACCCTCAGGTCTCTGAAGTAATGGTGAATGGCATTGACGCCATATTCATTGAGAAAGCCGGTCGAATTGAGCGAGTCGAGGGCCGTTTCGCTGATGAATTGAGTCTTCGTCGGGTGATTGAGCGCATCTTTATTCCGACAGGTCGACGAATCGATGATGCCTGTCCCATGGCCGACGCTCGGTTGCCCGATGGCTCACGTGTAAATGCTGTTCTCGCGCCACCGGCCGTGAGGGGTGCTTCGCTCACCATCAGGCGCTTTATTCAGGCCCAATTGAAGGCGGTTGACATCGTTAGGGAGAATGGCGCAAGTCACGCCATGCTCGACTATCTGAGGGAGTGTGTCCAGACCAGAAGAAGCATCGTGGTCAGTGGCGGCACGGGATCCGGCAAGACCACTTTTCTTCGATACCTTTCATCGGAGATTCCTTCTTATGAGCGTCTGATTACCATTGAGGACGCTGCCGAATTAAATCTTGTTCATCCCAATATCGTGTCGTTAGAGGTGCGCTCCAATAACCAAGAGGGGGTTGGAGGAATTTCTATTAGAGATCTTGTTCGAAATGCCCTTCGAATGCGACCAGATCGAATTCTAATTGGAGAGGTTCGCGGCGGGGAGGCACTCGATTTGTTACAGGCCATGAACACTGGGCATGAGGGATCCCTTACTACGCTTCACGCCAATTCGCCAAGGGATGCTCTAGCGCGCCTGGAGGTGATGGCAATGATGGCGGGCTATGACATACCCATTATCGCGCTACGAGAGCAGATTGCCTGCGCTATTGACGTGATTGTGCAAATGTCTAGAGATTCAGATGGGCGGCGCTTCGTGTCTGCCATCTCTAGAGTGGAGGGGTTGGACTCCGGTCGAATTCAGTTAGACCCAGTCTTTGAATGGTCAAGGGACGATAGAGCGTTTCGTGCGGTTGGGGTAATGGTGTGATGCTCCTTACCACTTTATTTCTGTTGTTTGGTGTAGCGCTGGCGCCAATTATTCTTCTCCGGTCGAAGTCGTTGATTCATGTAAAACGCCTGTTAGCTTCTGGTCTTGCAGACAGAGTTGTTCGCGCCATTCTGATGGTGCGATCTGAAAGACGACGGCGTCTTATCTGTTTGGAGCTTCCCTCCATGTGTGACTTACTGGCGAGCATCCTCAAAGGTGGAGGAGGATTTAGAACCGCACTCCAGGTCCTTCATCAGGGGTACCGGGGTCCAGCACTAAAAGCCTCTATAGCCAATCTGAACGAGACGCTTAGGCTTGGAACGCCACAGGATGAGGCTCTCCGGCGCTGGGCTTCTCAGCTCGGTGTACAGGAAGCTAATTTTTTTGCTTTCTGTGTCAACGTATCCCAAAGAACTGGTGGACGATTGGCTGAGGTGCTGGAGCGTCTAAGTGAAAGTCTCCGGGCTCAACAGGCTGTAGCCTTGAAAGCGGAGGCACTCACCTCGCAGGGGCGCCTACAGGCGCTCTTGATGGCGGCGATGCCATTCTTACTGCTTCTGGTTTTGTCTTTTATTGATCAGGCTTTTCTGTCTTTTTTCATTGGCTCGATCAATGGCATAGGTCTGCTCGGCCTGGTGGTTTTGCTCGAGCTGGTTGGGCTGATGTGGATTCGCAGAATCATTCGGATCGAGGCCTGATATGACGTGGGCCGCTTTTTTCTTGTCCTACTCCCTTCTGCTGGGTGGGGTTCTCATCCTGTTGTCAGGTGGCGTGAGTTGGTTTGCTCGGCGTCTTTCTGGTAGCGCGCCTAACGGAGGGCTGCGCGGTTTATCGTGGTGGGTCTCGGCCTCACTTTTCATGGCCCCTCTTTTTTCTCGCTACTCGAGGCCAAGCCCTGATTTGACCAAGCGACTTTGGATTGCTGGTCTGCCGGATCGATACCGGGAGGACGCCTTCCTCGCCTTGCGGGTTTTGGCTGCTGGCATTGGAGGCCTTGCCGCTCTTTCGATGTCGATGGTCACTTCGATGCCAATTGAGATCACCCTATTGGTAGGGATCTTTCTTTACTACCTTCCTCTCCTTGTCTTGAATTGGCGGGTCAGGAGAGCTGCCAGTTCCATCGAGCGATCTCTCCCGGCCTTTCTGGATGGTCTAGCTATTTGCCTGGCCGGTGGGCACGCACTCTCAAATGCCCTCAGCATTACGACGGAGGGGTTTCATGAGTCGGGCCATGAGTTGTCTAGGGTCATGACCGGTGTTATTCGCGACCTCAAGTCGGGTTACGACCGCACGACAGCGTTCGCCCGTTTGCGAGATAACGCGCTGTCCAGTGGTCTTGAGCAGTTTGCTGTCTCCTGCCTCACTGCGGAGGCCGGGGGTGCCGATTTGTCCAACATTTTGGAGCATCAAGCGCGGTCCCTCAGGCAGGTGCGGCTCGCTCAGTTAGAGAGGCGAGCCATGGAGGCGCCAGTCAAGATGCTGGCCCCACTGGTCTTGTGTATTTTTCCAGCTACGTTTGTCGTCGTGTTAGCTCCTCTTCTACAAGGTTTATCCGATGTCTTTGGTTGACTGGAATGGACATTCCCTCCTTGTCGTGAACGGGCCTTGGAGAAGGTTTTTTGGTGCTCTGTCCAGACCTCAGGGCGCCAAAGGTTTGCTATTCAAGGATTGTTCGGCTATTCACACGCACTGGGGATGGCCGTTGTCGCGTGTGTTTTTTCTTGATGGTGAATTCCGTATTGTCAGGATCATTGACCCGGTCCGTTTCCGGTTTTATTTTTGCCCCGAGGCGCACCATGCGGTCGAGCTCTTCTAGTCGACCGGGTGGCTCTCTAGCGATTGAGACGCTGCTGGCACTCCCTTTAATCATCCTGGTCTTTTTGTTTTTTCTGCAAATCGCCTGGGTGGTATTTGCTCAATTCACACTCTGGCGAGCGACCGCTCAGGCCGCCCGTGTTGGCGCCATCTCATCGGTTGATCTTGACCTCATGCATCGTCGACTGTCCGATCTGATGTCGCGTACCAAGGTGATCCGGGCCACCGAGCCATCCTGGGCAGATGTCGTAGGGCATCGACAGACGTCTTTCTCTGGTTATCAGGTCGATCGGCTATTGGGCCGAGTAACAATCAAAGTGCTCTCTCCTAACAGCCAGAGTTTTGAGGATTGGCAGGATGATTCAGGTCTTCTGCCGGCCCCTGGGCTTGTCAGTAATCCGATGGGACGCCAACCTCGGCATGGTGTGTTGGATCACAAAGAGGGCTTTGCCAGAGGAAGGGTGTCGATGCAGTCTTTCATTGATGCCACCACTCTGAAAATTGATGTCCGGTATGGCCTGCCTCTTGAGGTCCCATTGGTTGGTTCCTGGATGGCCAAGACGATCGCATGGGCGCAGGGTTGCTCGAGCGAGCCGGTTGAGCCATTTGGGTTGTTGCGCCAGCGGCCGTCAGAGAGGGCGGGGTTTGGCGTTCCATCCGTCAGGCTGGGTTGTTCTGCGCAAGTAGCGGCCAATGGTGAGGCCCCTCGTCTGTTTTTACGTGCGGTTGGGGTCGCTCAGATGCAGACGGACACCCCCCGTAACAGGATCCCTTAGCCCGCCATGCCACAATCCCCTCCATGGCCACTCGCTTCGACATCATCACGCTTTTCCCCGACTTCTTTGAGCCCTGGCGGACTACGGGCGTCTGTGGTCGGGCGGTATCTCGGGGCGCGCTGGATTTGGTCTTCTGGAATCCACGTCAGTTCACCAGCGATGTTCACCAGACGGTAGACGATCGCCCCTACGGTGGTGGCCCTGGCATGGTCATGCTGGCGCAGCCATTGGCAGACTGTATGGCTGCTATCAGCTCTGATCTTCTGTTAAAAAACATTCAAAAAGGCCCAACAGTTCTCTTCTCCCCGGCTGGGCGGCCGTTGACTCAGTCTCTGGTCGAGGACTGTTTGGAGCAGACCCATCAGGGCCAAACCGGACAGTTCACCCTGGTCTGTGGACGGTACGAGG
>VFQS010002675.1_pt1 | contig 14333 bp, 8 predicted proteins | sample 3512361 | NCBI WGS metagenome assembly VFQS01 (sample SAMN10412375, study PRJNA504923) | tailings metagenome | isolation source: Relicate 1 Philex TSF3 active mining | place: Philippines
ATACTTTTTTGAGAATTATTTGAAACTAAAAAATCATAATCTAAAATATTTATAGTATAATTTTGTGGTACTAAAGATGTTGGACGTGAAGGTGGTATTGCTGATATTTTACCAACTTTATATTGATAATTTATGTTATTAATATTTCCTGGGTAAACAATATAAACAAAATCTCCCGTTATTGGAAAATCTAGTATATTTGGAACATTTTTGTTATTTGGATTTTGAATAAAATTATTATAAAAATAAAAAAGGTCATGTGTCCCTGAATAAATGCAACATGCGATTTTTTCTATACCTCTATAAAGAAGTGATATTATAGAACAATCATCTACTACATAACCATCTACTAATGATAATAAATTATTTTTATTAAAATTCTTATTAAAATTATCAAAATTGAATGATTGAATTAAAGAAAATGTTTTATTATAATCTACTAAAGATGGTCCTGAAGCCATACTAGAAGTACCGGACATCGTAACTGGATCCCATGTATTTCTTTGAATATTTTTTTTACTTAAATCAAAATTAAAAGCAAAAGAGTCAATACGACCACTAAAATCATCATAATACTGTACATTTGTTGGTAAAGATTTTTGTGGTGTTATATTTGGATCTGGTTGACAGTCAGAACCAGTAAAACCAGTGGCACAAGTATTGCAATCAGTATCAGTAAAATTTGATGGACAATTTACTGGAATTTTGTTCGGTGTAATATCTAAAAATCCAGAACTTATAGGAGAAGAATCAAATGGTATATAATTTTTTATATGACTGAAATAACCTGTAAGTGTGTCAAAATTAGTACATGATTGTATCGAAATGGGTATCGGAAAATTATCGCGTAAAACAATACCTTGATAATTATTGTAAAAGCTTTGTTTCAGGTAATTTTGATTAAATAAATTAACTAAATTTTGAACATCTTCTGTTTTTAATCCAACTATACCATTTGTACCAAGATTACCTGATTGATACATATTGTACGTTTTAAAAAAAGAATTACCGACAGATTTCATCCACCAATCAGGTGTTAAATCTAGATTAAATTGATTTAAATTCAAAATAGATATTAAACTGTTTGGATTATTTTGATCAGTGCTTAAAATATCATCAATTGAGGGTGTAGTATTATTTATGTTTTCATAAAAACTAGTAAGTAAAGTCCAGGTAGAACCAGAATTGGCAGATATAAGTAATATTTTATCACGTGATAATAAATTTGCCGTTTTTAATGATTGTAAAATACCAAGAGAAGCGGCAGAAGCACGAGTACCACCACCAGACAAAGCTACACCAGTTAAAATTGTCGGAAGTGTACCAACTATTCCTGAATCAGTTTCAGGAAAATATTTAGAAGGATATATTTTATAAGTAACACCATTTTTATTAATATTTGTCACACCTTTATTTACATCAAAGTTTATTGCAGGTGTTATAGTAGATTCTATATTAGAATCTATAGTAGTTGTTATAGTAGGTATTATAGTAGGTCTTATAGTAGATCCTATCTTACATTTTTTTTTATTTAAAATTATATATACTAATATTAATATAAAAAGTATTACAACTAATAGTAATAATATTATTAATGGAAATTTTATATTCAACATTTATTTATTTTTAATAATTTTTAAAATTTTAAAAAATTGAAATTTTTAAAATTTGTATCTATAAAAATAATAATAATGAAATTCATTAAATCAAAAGTTTTTATTTTATTCTCTATTTTTATAATTGGCTTAATTATCTTATTAATTATGCTTCTAAGTAAACCACCGTTTCCTAAATATTTTTATAACAACTCTATATATTCTCCAAATGATAATGGTTTTGCTGGTACTCCAATTGAAAATTTATTAGAAACTCGTGATTTTTATGAAAATAAAAAATTAGATACTATAAATTACTTATTAAAAGTATATCCAAGATCACAAGATTCTTTAAAAACAATGAATAGTTTACAAATTGCTTCCTTTTATAATTCTTTAACTTCTTATTATAAAAATGATATTCCTTATCAACCACAAGGTATATTCTACAATACTATTAAAAATAATATACTTTTTCGAGATATTTGGTATCCAGATAGTTTAAAAAATCGATGGACTTTTTGGAAATATCCAAATAAGTGGTACTATTCCGGAGCAAAAGATTGGATTGAAGTCTTGGAAATTCCTAGAGATCCACAAAGTCCAGGATTTTGGTTTCAAGCAACTGTTGGTTCTGGTATATTTTTTAATGTAGGTACAACATTGGTTGCTATGAATAAAATAGATGCTTTATTTAAACTCATAATAGAAATTAGTAATTCATCTGATTATCAAACTAAATTACGTTTATATGAATTATTCGACAGTGCTGATCCATATCATGTTATTTTTTCATTTTTAGCATATTGCGGTAAAGCTCAAAATTATCCAGAATATATAAATACATATATTGATAAAAAATTGGTATGTCAATTAAAAGATGAAAAACAAACAACTACCATTTTTTATAACGAAACTGTTAATATACAAAAATTATTAAATATTTCACAAGAAAATTCTCCAACTAAGAATGGAATTAAAACTGTTATAGATTATATTAGAAATTTACGTTTTCCAGAATCAAACGTAATTTTAGAACATTTTAAAAATGCTGTAGAATTTAGTAATGGTAAAATATTAGATGAAATTATTTATTCTCTTGGACATGAATTTAGTGGTTATCAAACTATTCAATTTTTAAATAATAATTATAATTATGAGATTTTAGATTTACGTATACCTGAAAAATATGAATTTACATCTCTAGGTTATTTTAGACAATATAGTTGGATCTTTGATAACTGGCCAAGTCAAAATGTAACTTACAAACCTGAAGTTATTCAGGAGTTTTTTAATATGTATCAAAAAAAAGGAATTATAACTAAAAGAGATCCATTTGATTTATATAATGAGAATAAAATCAATGTTATCAATATTTTTCAAAAGTAATTTCTAAAAAACTGTCACAAACTTAATTTTCCTAATTTTATACTTATTTGAAAATATAATAATATATTTTCAAATTACTAATAAAGGTTAAGATATAATGCAATCATCATTTACTCGAATCATTCCAACTTTTTTATGTTGATAACAATATGCATAACCATTTTTTTCATAATTGTAAAGACCTTTTTTATGACATTTTGGATGAAAGCACTTGGTGTTAAAATTCAAATTTTCAATCATTTTGCACAAATTTAATATTTTATTATAATTTTTTAATTTTTTTCAATTTTTTAAATTAACAAACTTTTCTTTCACAAATCGTCGCATAGACATATCTAAATAGGCGTAGCCCTGCCACATTGACAATTTTCCATAAATCCTTCACTACCACATAATAAACATTTTAAACCTTTTGAAGTAAAAATCTTGTAATGTCTATCACAATCTTCATTTGGACATGTACAATACATTCCACCTAAACCAAAACTGCACACACCACACCAATATCTCCAACATCCGGATTCACAATGTTCAGGGTCAGGTTGACATTCACCTTCATGTGAATATCTAGACGCAGAAAGTAGTGTTGGAGGCGGTAAATCAGTTATATCTGATAAACAATCTGTATGATAATATAAATATTCATTTATATCGTTATCTTCAAAACAATCAAAACATTTTGTATGATTATTTAAAGCCACAAAATTTGAGCAATTTGAGCAATTTTTATCAGTTACTAAAGGGGGAGGCAATTCATTATAAATTTGATTAATCACACAATTTTCACCGCAAGTATTCTTCATGTTAAATTACTTAATTAATTAGTAATTAAGTAATTAGTTAAATTATAATTTCAATTTTAATCTTAGTAAGCTCTTGATTTTTTACTAGGTTTCTTTGATTTTTTAGAGACTGCTAGTAATAATATTTTTAAATATCAGAAAATGTTGTGAAATATAATATTTCAATGTCTTTTCTAATAAACATATTATTTGTGGTTTACCTATTTCCACTTTTCCCTTTAAAGGTTATCTTCCCGGTAACTTTAGGGAAGAGAGCTAGCCCTCGTTAATAAGTAAGATACTTATTCTAAATGCTTTAATGCTATATTTACTGCACCGTTAATATCTCTATGAATATCTATTTTACATTTTTTGCATTTATATTCTCTATCTGATGGTTTATTTAATTCACCACAGTTACAACATGATTGTGTTGTGTAAGATTCATTTACTATATATAATTTTACATTTCTTTCAACACACTTATGTTTTAAAAAACACAAAAACTGATAAAATCCTAAATTTCTCATAGATCTATTTACAGTTGAATTTAAATTCATATTTTTAATACCATATTCAGGAATTATTATATGTTTAAAGTTAGAACATAAATAATTTGCTATTTTATGGTGCATCTCATTCCTTTTATTTTTATCTTTATTTCTTAAACGTTGTAAAGCTTTTATTTTTCCTCTAGTTTTTTTAATTGAAATAGACTTTTGAAGATTATCTATTTTAATGTCATTAAAACTATTTCTTTCATTATTACCTAAAAATAAAACTTCTTTATCTTGTGGATTATATACTGTTGCAAATATTTTTTCTCCAGGATCTATACTACATATCTTATTTTTGTTCTTATTCTTATATTTTTTATTCTTTACTAGTAATGCTATATAATATTCATGTGTGTTTCTATTATAAATTATTTTGTATTCATTATTATTATTTTTTATATCTATAGGTTCTCTACAATATACTTTTGTATCTATACCTTTGAATTTGGAAACATAAATTTTACCTTCTTTATTTAAAGAACTTTTTTCCATGTTTATAGTTTCTGTCACAGAATTTCTTTTACTTTTATATTTCATGCTAAATTGTTTACCATCATTTTTTCTTTTATTTATTATAGATACAAAATTAGTAGCACATTCTCTAGCAGCCTGGTCTATTAAATGTATTGGTAAAGAAAGAAACCAATCAGGTATGTTATTTTTAAGATAATTTCTTATTGTTTGAAAACTAGTTTGAGATATTTGTTTTCCTGTTTCATCATATTTAGGAATGACTCCAAATGCATATTCTCCGTCAGTTTCAACTTTTAAATATTGACCTTCATACTTTATATATTCAGCTTTTTTCTTACTACCTTTTTGTGGTTTATAAAAACCTCTTTCTAATGAATTTAGATATGCTATACCTTGATTATAAAAATATCTATATGTTCCGACCATCTGTTTCAACTTCGGTCTGAATTCCTTTTTGAAAAACACTTTTATCTTCTTTGATTTGATTTTTGTATTTTCTAAGACCGTGCATTCTGGCACTAAAGACAGTAATGATGGATAATAAGTCGGTTGCAAGTTCTGATTCTTTGGAAGTACTGTTGTGACTGAGAACCACGATTTTAGCATTGCTTTGTGTTTTAAGGATATATTCGATGAGTTCAAATCCGAAACGACAGAGTCTGTCTTTGTAGGTAACCACAACTTCTTTGAGTTCTCCTTTGTACGCAAGATCCATGATTTTCTCAAGTCCTTTTCTATGGAAATTGAGACCTGATCCGTAATCAGAAATGACTTGGGTGTCGGGATATTTTGTTTTAAGTAGCGAGATCTGATTTTGCAAATCACTCTTTTGACCTCTGCTAGACACTCTAGCATAACAAATCGTTTTTCTTTCCGGTATTTGAGAATTAGTTCTTTTGAGGTAATCGGAAACATCAAAAAGATATCTACCAGAATCCGTTCGTATGTGTTTAAGCTCTCCTCGTTCTGCCATTCTTCTGAGTGTGTCAATATTGACACCGATGATAGCAGATGCTTCTTTTGGTTTAATGAATTTGCTTTCATTCATATTTTATTATAGAAATCAATCTTTTAAATATTATTATTAATATTTAACAACTATTTTAAGTGATAGCAAAATGCTCTTCTTGACATCTTTCTTGATTTTTTACCAGGAGTAACTTTTTTTCGGTTTTCTATAGACTACTCTTGACATTTTACTAAATTTTTTACTAAATTTTTTACTAAATTATTTTTTTTTTATTTTAAAATATAAAAATGCAAGATCCTAATGAATCTGTGACTTCAGAATTTTTCACAAACGTTATATCTAATATTATAGATAATTCTGATTTTATACCATTGTCTAGTGATGATAAAAAAGGTACTATTGTATTAGTACATGGAGCATGGCATACTGGAGATTTACTAAAACCCACCGCCGAGTATATAAGAAAAGAAGGATGGAAAGTTTACACTCCTACATTAAGAGGTAATAATCTAAATGATGACAGATCTAAAATAAACTTAACTGATGCAATTAAATCTGTTGTTGATTTTATAATAGACTTAGATTTAAGAGATATAGTACTTGTCGGTCACAGTTATGGAGGTATGATAATAACAGGTGTGGTAGATCAACTACTAGATAGAATTAAAAGACTCGTTTATTGGAATGCTTTTGTACCATTTAATGGACAATCTTTATCTGATATGGTACCTGAATCATATAATAAACTATTTGAAGAAATTGCAAAACAAAATAATAATTCTGTAGTTTTACCATTTCCTATTTGGAGGGACGCTTTTATAAATTACGGCGACTTCAAAACTGCAACTAATGCATGGAACTCTTTAAATTCACATCCATATCTTACATTTACCGAAAAACTAGTATTTAAAAATTTTTCAGAATTAGCTACTTTAAATATTGGAAAAAGTTATATTAATGGAATATCAGATATAGCATTACCTGCAAGTTATGGATGGCATCCAAGATTATCTGAACGTCTTGGTTTGTATCGTTATATCAATCATCCTTATGATCATGAAGTGTGTTTTTATGCTCCAAATATTTTGGCAAGATGTATTATAGAAGCTTCAAGGGATTAATTTATTTTTATACTTTTTAAGAAGTATAAAAATTTTGAAAATTAACAAGCTCTTGTTATTCCAATTGGACCATTTGGTTTATTATAATCTACTCCAGGAGCAGAATAGCGTGGATATTGTGGAAATCCATATGTTGGATTACATTTATGACCTGCTATTTTATTTATATTATGTTCTGATAAACTTTTTGGTCGTTGACAATAACCTTGTTTGCATTGGTATCCCCAAAAACATCCCGCTGCTGAACTATCACAATCATGCATTCCAGTATAAGCCCATGGATATTCATAAGGACCTTGATCTGGACAGCTCCAATGTGAGTTACATGAAGGATCGCCATCTTCACAATTTGCCCCAAAACCATGACAACACTGTTTATCTGTGTTGGTTTGTTCACAATCCATAATACACATACCACCTGCTGTTGGATCTCCTTTACCTTCACATGTTATTTCTCGAGAATGTTGACAATTTATTCCCGCATATCCAGTATTACAATTGCATATTGTTTGACCATGTTCATCTTTTGTAAGACTTCCTCTACCATTACATGTTATTTCACAATGTGTTCCAGAATATGGACCATCACAATTACAGTTTCCATTATAATCGGGATTTCCTTTTCCATTACATGTCGTAATTCTATCATACTGACACTTGTCGCCTGTATATCCTGAAAAACAAACACATTTCCCTTCTAAACAAACAGAATTTGGAGGACACCCTCCAACACACATCATATCTTGACAATTTTTAGGAATCTCTAAACAAGCACACCCACAACCTGTATCAGTTAAACCTCCAGGACACCTCTGTCCGCATTCCCAATCACCCCGAACTTCTTTCATACCGTCTTTCATATAGTAACCGGTTGGACATGTAAATTTGCCTAAGACCTTTTTATATTCATTTTTACAACTATTACAATTAACAGGTGTTTCATTATATTGTGAATATTTTGCGGAACCCTGTTTTTGTGTTCCATTCCCTTGGTTAAATGCGCATATATTTACACCTTTTATTGTATTTTTAGTACCATCTTGATTGACTACAGTTATATCTCTTTTATCTCCTTCATTCGGTTTAAAGCCGTAACAAACAGCAACAGCTTTTCCATCAACACTCCAGCTTTTCATAGGAGTACCAGCTCCACATCCACCGTCTGTGCCAGTCTGACTAGGAAATGGATAAGGAAGTTCTGAAGGAGCATCTTTAACAATTCCTCCGAAACACCATTGTGCACCAGCTTTTTGAGCATCTGTTAATTGTTGATAAGTCGCTAATTCAGCACCATACTGTTGACATACACTCGGAGCTTGTTCTCTTGTGAAAAAATAACCTTCAGTTGCAAAAACTTCTTTTTTAAATCGACATAATTGACAATTATCGCCACTATATCCGGGTTTACAAGTACACTTACCATTATCATCAACAGTACCATTTCCATTGCAAGTAGTTTTATCAGAATATTGACATTTATCACCTTTAAAACCAGTTTCGCAACAATTAGCACCCGTATATGGAGTTGGACAATAATTACATTGCCCAGTACTAGCATCACGAGTTGCCCATTTACCTTTGCATGTACAAATTCCGGTATTAGGATCTACAGTACCATTTCCAGAACAAGTAGTTGTGTCGGAATATTGGCAACTACTTCCTACATATCCAAGTGGGCATTTAGTACATGTACCATCACTATTATCAAAATTAGGTGGACAAAGAGCACATTGAGCTGGTTTTATATGACCTAATCCTGGTTGTAGAGTCCAGTTACCTTGACAAGTACAGTTTCCATTTTCATCTACCATACCATGACCAGAACAAGTATCTTTATCTGAATATTGACAATTATCACCTTTAAAACCAGCAGGACACTTTGTGCATGTACCATCACTATTATCAAAATTTTTTGGACAAATATTACAATTATCACCCTCCCAATTACCCTTACAAGTACAATCATCATAAACCCTATCACGTGAAAGACATTCACCACCACAATTAATTTCATTTGTTCCGCATATTTTATTACAATCATGTTCAGCACAAGTATCAGTTCCACTTATAGGAATACATTTTCTACCACAACATTTTGTATCTTGAGAACATTGATTTCCACAAAATCCACAATTTGCATCATCATTAATAAAAGTTAAACATTTATCAGAACAATTTATAGGTAAAATAGTTATAGAATTATCTAAAGTTTCAAAAATATTGGTATTTTCATCTAATAAAAGAATAGTATCTGGTTGTATAATACTTCCTCCGTTTTTAATTATCAAAAAAGTACCATCATTATTAACTTGAGCTTGTAATGTTGGACCTGCATCTTTAGGAATAAAAAATATTATATTATTACTTAAATTTGAATCAGGTTCAGGAGTTATTTGATTTTGTAGGATATTTATAGAATAATTATAAGAAAAATTTGTACCACTTACTTTCCAAATTAAATCATTTGATTCAGATTTTAATATTAAATTATTATTTTTATCTATTCTTTTTATATTACAAATACCATAGCAACTATCAAAACCACCACAAGATAATTGATTACAAATAGGAATACAATTTTTAAAAATTGGTGTTTGTGTAGACATATTTAATTAATTAAATTTAAAAAATTTTTTATTTAATAAATGAATAAATTATTTTTTATAGTTCTAATTTTTTTAATAATTTTAATTATATTTTTAATAGCATATGTTATTATTAACAAAAATAAAAAAAAAGGAAAGAAGAGAAAAGAAGAAAAAAAGAAAGAAGAAAAGAGAAAAGAAGAAAAAATAGAAAAGGATAAAAAATTAACAACTAATTTACCAACTTTACCAACTTTACCAACTTTACCAACTAAATTGCATACTAAAATACCAACTAATTTTCATCCAAATATATTTGTAACAGACACAATTCCAGATCCTGGAAAAAACTATAAAAAATATGATTCTGGAATTTTTCCAGAAAAAGATAAAATTAAACAAACTAAATTAGGAAAAATTACTGGTTTATCTTTATCAGGGGGTGGTGTTAGAGCATCTTCATCCAGTTTAGGTATTCTACAAGCATTAAACCAAAAGAATTTACTCTCGCAAGATTATATTAATTATGTTTCTTGTAATTCTGGATCAACATGGACAGTTTTACCTGCTTTTTATCAAATTGGAGATACATGGAAAACTGTAGGTGATATTTTGGGATCATATAGCAACGATATTAATTTTTTGGATAATACATATTCAAACAATGTTTTAGGAAATACAATATCAAACAATCAATTTAATATAGATTTTACTCCTGATTGGTGGATGAAATCAGTAGGAAACTCTTTTTTTAAACCATATGGAATATTTGGAAATGCAAATGAAAATACCAATATAGTTACTTCATTTGATATTCTTACTTCTGCTGATTTAGCTCAAGGGTTTAATACTTATTATTCTAATAATATTAGTAGTAAAAATTATAAAGGTGCTTATTTAAGAAATAATTTACCTATTCCTATATCAATTCAATCTTGTATGGTTCAATATTCTGTAAAAGATAATAAAATTGTTCAAATTACAAATCAAAATTATTTACCTTTTGATTCAACTCCAATTAGTAGTGGATTTTTATATAATCCAAATTTATCTAAACCATCAGGAGATCCTCTTAATAATATGGATCTAACTAATTTTAATGGAAGAATAGATTCTTATGCTTTTAATTATGATTTTGAAAAACAAAGTAATTTACCTCTTGGAATTAATTATAATCAGTATCAAAATATTTGGGATCCTGTTATGATGTCTGGTATTTCTAGTATGGCATCCGGATCTCAATTGGCACCAAATGAATACGTTTTTAATTTAGAACAAATGTTTAATGTCGATTTTAAAAATCCAAATTCTGGTAATCGTAATATTATGGTGGATGGATATTTAGTAGATGATTTAGGAATAATTTCATTATTAGCAAGAGGAGTAGAAAGGATAGTTTCTGTCTGGAATCCACATTTTGATCAAATTTTTACAAAAGATGGAGTATCTATTAATGATTTTGTTTATATTATCGATAGTACAATTAACGATAATATAAATCATCAATATCAAGTAGCAGTAATAAAAAGTATTAAAAATATAAGTACTGTTGATTCAGATGGTAATACTATATTAGGTATAAATTATAATATGATTTGGATATGTTATGCATATTTTCATAAAATTGAGATTAATATTTTTGTCAAAAATGGAGATGATATTAATAAATATTTTCGAAAAATAAATATCGGAATTATTTCAACACTTTTTAATAGTAAATATATTCGACTTAATAAAAATAGTAAATTAACTACTTCAATTCCTTCCCCAAATTCATCATTAGATATTTTAAGAAAAAGTATTTTACAAGATTTAGGAAAATTAGATAATCAAAAAGGTGATATTTTAATTATTAATAATTTAATTTTAAATTTTGCTTTAACCGGTATTATGTATTATAATGATACTTTTTTAACATGTGATAATTGTTATATTAATACTGAATCAGGAAAAGACGTAGATATTTTATTTTATATTTTAAGTCCTTCTCCTATATTTTATGATAGTTTAACTTATAATAATAAAAAGACAGTAGATAATATTATAAATTTTCCTAATATTTGCACATTTTTTCCTTATAGAACTGATTTTAATGAAAAAAATATTTTAACAAATTGTAAAAAAGAATGTCAACTTAATTGTTTAAACCAAGACAATAGAAATCAATTTTTAGTTGATTTAGTAGTTAATGATAAAAATCTTCAAAAAATTTCAACAACACAAGTTTGCGCAATATCAAATTTAACCGGTTTTATTTGTAATAAAATAATTATTCCTTATTTGAATAATGAACCAATTAATTTAAATTATGAAAATAATTTTGTTAGAAATTCACCAATCGATTATAATAGTATTTATTTTATAAATAAACTGAATAGAAATTTTCCGAGTTCAAAAACAGCTTTTAGAGAGACATTAGGAAAATTTTTAGATAATATGAATAAAAAATTTAGTTCATTGCCAAACGAAATTTCAGTAAATACATCAATAACATTAGGAGAATTAAATTTTGATATTACTAATTTTTTTCCTAATTTATTTTCACAATCAATTAAAAAGACTGTAAATAAAATTTTTATTAATCGTATTTATAATTTTACAGGTCTTAATATTTCATTAGATCAAAATAAAATAGATAATATAAATATAACTTGTGAAGAAAAATATTTATCAGATTCATCTAATTCAACAGCAAAACCTAAAAAACTAGTTAATTATTTAAATGTTCCAATAATTATTAGTACTAAAAAGAATATAACAGTCGATTATAACATTGAAACTTATGATGAAAATAATAATAAAACAGACAGTATACCTTCAAATACATCTATACCATTAGATAAAATTGAATTAACTCTTAAAATAGAAGTTAGAAAAAGCGAAGTAGACCAAACATTAGAAATGAATATAAGTAATTTTCAAATTAGTATAGATAAAATATATGGTGTTTACTTAATTTATAATATTATTTATTTATATTTAGAAAAATCTTTTCAAATTACACCTGCAGATACATCTATAAGTATAGTAAGTAATTCAATAGGACTTTATAAAATACTTGAATTTATACAAAATAATAATTTTATTATAAAAACAATATTTGCAATTATTTTATATATGATTGGATTAGCGATGAGTATATTATATACAAATAGTGGAAGTGGGGTTGAAATTACTGGAATATTATCAACTTTTACTTTTATGTTTTTAAATCTTTATAATATTGTATCTCCAAAATTTGTTGAAATCATACAGAAAATAAAAAATAGAATAGTTATTCTTCTACAGACTGTTTCATTTGATGTTATACTTAATTTTTTGTTCTATAAAGTGCTTTTACCAATATTTTTTCTAGTTGTTGCTGTGCCTGCAATTGAACTTAATATTCCTACTTGGATTTTTAATCAAATAACAGGTGGAAAAATAATAAATATAACTCCAACAGATAATTTTTATAAAACGCCATTTTATTATAATAATTTTTCACAAACAATTTGTCCAGATTCTCCTTTAAAACCTATAAAAATACCAACTACTCCTAATGAATTAATTGAATTTATAGATATGAAAATTCCTGGTGTATTAAAAAATCAAAAATCTAGAATTTTAGCATCTTCAACATCTTCAACATCTTCAAATAATTTATCATCTAGTAAATTTTGTGGTGGAGATAGTAATAATATCAAATATTTAAATGATACAAATGTCTTTTGGATTTTAAATGATGTAAATGATAAAACAGAAAGAAAGTATCAGATTGATAAAAATACTATTAATAATCAAATAAAATTATTGATTAATACTACAAATGAAAATGATAAAATTTCATATCAAATTAATCAAAGTGGAAATAATATTATTATTATATCGTGGTCAGGAGGTGGATTAGCACCTGGGCAGCACGCTGATCCTAATAATATTTTTATTCTAGATAATAGAGAAAATATATATTACAATATCGTTAAACCAACTTTATATTTTAGACCAGTCAATTGTAATAATGATTGTTTAAATTTTCAATATGATGATGATAATTGCGGAAAATGTCAAAATAAGTGTCAAGGAGATTGTCAGAAATGTTGTAATGGTGTTTGTGTAGATTTGAAAAGTGATAATCAAAATTGTAACCAATGTGGTAATGCTTGTCCAGTAAATACAAAATGTTTAGATGGTCGGTGTGTAAGAATAATCCTTTAAAAGTTAAATTTACATTTTTTGGTAATGATCGTAGTACTTATGATTATGAAAAAATCCATTTTTGATTAGATTAAAAACTGGTAGACTCTATATTTTTATACTCTAGAAAGTATAAAAATCAAAAATATAAAAAGTGTGGAAACATTACGAACATTGGTTTTTTACCTCTCTAACGGACTTTAAATTTTTAAAAAATTCGTCACTCGGTGTGCGAACCCCGCATTAACGGTCTCGAACTCCATTAAGAAAACCTTGATTATAAGAATTCATAGTTCCTGACATACCCGCAAAACCCATATGACCAACTGAGGCACCAAATTGCCCACTGAATAACTTATCACGGCCACTACTAGTGGAGCGACCATCCATATATCCCTGAGAATAACTTAAACCAGCTGCACTTGGTCCATTAATACTTCCACCACCATAATTATTAGTTCCGACAGATGTATATATAGTTTTACCAGTATTTAGAAAATCAATACGATCAGAAAGAGACATGCCAAATGGAAACATTTTATTTACTTTTTATATTATAAATTTAAACTTTAAATTGTATTTTTAATTTTTAAAGTTATTTCTTTATTTAGTTATTTAGTAATTTTTAATTAAAAATATTTTTCATAAAATCGATTCTTATAAATTCTAAATATAAAAAAAATA
>VFQS010002676.1_pt1 | contig 14333 bp, 10 predicted proteins | sample 3512361 | NCBI WGS metagenome assembly VFQS01 (sample SAMN10412375, study PRJNA504923) | tailings metagenome | isolation source: Relicate 1 Philex TSF3 active mining | place: Philippines
CGTGGCCGGCGGGTATTCCTGGTCGCGCTCCGTGCGCTGGTGGAAGCGGGCGCGGGCGCGCACCTCGTCGACGATCCCTTGGGCGAGCGCGCGGAGCTGGGCCTCGGTCAGCTTGGCGAAGCCGCTCCAGTAGGTCGCGTTGGTCAGGCTCCGGGCGGCGGCCTGCTGGCCCGCCGTGCCCACGACGCGCGGGAAGCGGTAGCCATCGGCGCCGGCGGCGTCGGCGCCGAGCCCGATGGCGCGCACCGAGGCGAGCAGCCCGGTCCACGCCTCGACCGAGGTGGAGTTCACGTTGAACGCGCCGTCGTTGAGGAGGAAGCCGGCGAGGCGGCGGTGCCCGTCGGGCGCCCGGCCGGCGGCCGAGGGCTGGTGGAAACCGGTCGCCGCGAAGACGGAGTCGGGCGAGGGCTGGCCGGCCGGGCGGTGCAGGCGGAGCCGGGGGTTGGCCAGCGTGTCGGCGCCCGCCGCGAAGTCATTGAGCACCTCCTGCGTCGTCCGGGCGCGGACCGAGGCGTAGGCGCCGTTGCGCGAGGCCGAGAGGCGCGGGGCCGCGCCGGAGAAGTAGAAGCTGTCCCACAGCGCGTGGTTCATGAGGTACGCCATGTCGGGCATGGTGTGCCCGCCGCGGCGCGAGAGGGGGTTGGGGTCGACGCTGTGGATCCAGCTCTTGTCGCGCGGCACGGCCACCGTCGCGAAGGAGTTCCCGACCGTGTGGTAGGGGAACCAGGCCCAGATGCTGACGTTGGCGTGCATCAGTTGGCCGAGGGAGACCGGGGGCGCCATCGGGACCTCGAGCTGCGTCACGGTGGTGCTGCCCGCGGTGGTGTGCGAGGCGCCGCCGAAGGCGCGCCGCCCATCCGCCGAGCCGGCGTCGACCTGCAGGAGCCCGCTCCAGGAGAGGTTGGCCCCGTTGAGCCCCAGCTCGTCGCCGCTGAAGAACTGCGTGCGCTGGTTGGGGTTGCCCATGGAGGTCGACATCTCGACGCCCATGTCGGTGAACTTGTGCCCCGGCGATCCCGAGGTCGGCGCGAGCGGGTTGGTGAACACCCAATTGGGGTGGGGCGCCGGCACGGGGTTGGCCTGGGCGGCGGACCAGCCGAGGGTGGCCCGGTTGAAGCTCGTGCGGCGCGCCGAGTCGGCGACGCGCATCTGGGTGTCGATGACGCCGATGACGCTCGGCGGCTTCCCGGGCTCGGCGAAGTCGCGGATGTTGGCCATCGGGCCGATGGTCACGGGCAGCGCCGAGGAGCCCGGGTCGCCGAAGAACAGGTTCCCGTCCGGGTTGAAGTTGCCGAGGTTGAGCATCTGCGCGTGGCTCGCGCGGGAGGCCGACTTCCGCGCCCCGAGCACCTCGTGCAGCGAGGACGGCAGGTCGGCCACGGCGTCGCCCGCCCGGCTCTGGCGCCGGAACGAGCTCAGGTAGAGCCAATGGCGCCAGTACATGTCCTCCGCGTTGAACCAGGTCTCGATGGTGTCGCCGTTGGGGAAGGCCGCGCTGCGCCCGGGCGCGAGGAACTTGGAGGCCTGCGACGTCGTCCCGTGGTTGGGGTTGCCGGCCGAGGAGAGGGCGTAGGTGACGAGGTCGGTGTGGAAGCCGCCGGTGATGAAGAAGCCCGGCGTCAGGCGCAGGACGTTGCCGGACGCCCCCGCGATCTCCGTGGATGAGAGCGCGTCGCGCGAGGAGAGCACCACGGTCTCCCCCGGCGCGAGGGTGAGCTCGGGGACGAGGGCGCTGAAGTTCTCGTCGTTGACGTTGGTCGTGCCCGCGCGGATGCCGAAGGCGTAGTCGAGGCGCGTCCCGCGCGTCTCCATCGCGGGGTTCGTCGGGTCGTTGCCGACGTGGGTCTTCACGAGGATCTTCAGGTCGTAGAAGCCCGAGAAGCTCAGCCGCGCCGCGTGGCCCATCGTCCGCGCGTCCGTCTCGTTGGCGGGTGCGCGGAGTCGCAGGCTGACGTTGTACGGGTTGTGCAGGGCGATGACCGGCGTGCAGAAGAGCTTCAGGCGGTAGTCCGCCCCGTCCGCCACGCGCTTGAAGGACATGACGAGCGACAGGCGGTGCAGGACCGGCATGTAGGCGCCGCGGACCGCGCGGGGTTGGAAGCGGAAGGCCTTGGTGCCGTTGAGGACGCCCATCGGGTCGGGCGTGTCGCCGAAGCCGTTCTGGGCGTCGCCGGGGTAGGCGCCGCCGTTGGACCAGTAGGCGTTGTCGATGTCGTAGCGGCTGAAGGGGTCGACCGTCGGGTTGGGCCGGTAGCCGCCGCGCACGTAGTGGTCGATGTTGGGGTAGACGGCGCGCGCGTCGAGGCGGGGCGCGCCCGAGACCCAGTCGACCTCCTTGTACAGCCGGTAGTAGTCGCGGACGAGGTGCCAGAGCGGCCCGACGAGCCGGCGCGGCTGGTTGAATGGCGCCTCGAGGTTGAAGTTCGGGAGCGCGAGCGGGTCCTTCAGCGCCTGCCCCATCTCGTCCTCGCGGATGAAGACGGGCGCCCAGGCCTTGTAGGAGGCGCCGGAGGTCGTGATGTCGCGCCCGGGGTTGTCCGGGTTGCCCTCCCAGATCGGCACCCACACGCGCGGGCGGGGGTCGGCCGAGGTGATCGTGCCGTCCGCCCGCGAGGCGAACGAGGGGAACCAGGAGGTGCGGTTGAGGAGCGTCGCGCCGCCGTCGGCCGCGAGGAAGGTGGTGTACAGCTCCGTGGCCGCGCCGCGGCCCGAGCTCTCGCCCGTCGCGCTGCCGTACTCGGAGACGTCGAATTCCCGGTCGTCCATCTCGAATGCGAGCGAGAGGTCGCGCCGCAGGCCGCCGCGGTAGCTGTCGGCGAGCACGCCCGCCGACCAGAAGGTGTGGTCGTGGAAGGTCGCGCGCTGGGTGGGGAGGCGCAGCGACGGCTCGGCGGGCTGGTAGCCGGCGAGCAGCGCCAAGGAGCCCCGGTCGGCCATGCGCAGGCCCTCGGCGACGGCCGCGGCGTCCACGCCGCCCAGTCCGAGCAGGAGCGCGGTGCCGGCGCGGCCGGGCGCGCGCAGGGCGTCGACCGCGTCCAGGTTGGCCGGGGCCGCCGAGGCGAGGTCCCGCGGCTCGTCGAGGTTCACGCGGACCTTCACGCCCTCGTCGCCGATCCAATAGGAGAAGCCGCCCGCGACCTCGCCGACGCCGGCGCCCGGGAAGGGCACGCGGGGCAGGGCGACGCGGTGGTCGATGTCGTCGGCCGTGCCGACCGAGCCGTCGGGGCCGGGGTCGACGCCCGACGAGCCGTTGCCGAGGAGCAGGGTCATCGGCTCGCCGCCGAGGTTGACGGGGTAGTCGGTCTGCCAGGGCGCCCATTGCGCCGCCGAGTAGTCGGCCAGCCCCGAGAGGCTCTCCGATTGCGCGAGGTAGCGGGTGGTGTCGGCGAGGATGTTGACGTTGCCCTTGCCGCTGACGAGCCAGGCGGGCGGCTGGTCGGGCCGGTCGCTGCGCCACACGCCCGTCCAGCGCCGCTGGCCCTGGCCCACGCGCTGCGCCGCCGGCGTGCCGAGGGGCAGGGGGTTCGTCAGCGTCGCCGGCACGCCCGCGAGCTCGCCCGTCGCGGTGGCGCGCCGGTCCGGCCCGGCCTCCTGCTGGAGGTGGGCCAGGGCGAGGCGGCCGGACATCACGGCGTTGAGGCGCGCGCGGGTCGACTGCTGCGCCGACTCGGCGCCGCGCGACTCGACCATGAGGAAGCCCGAGAGGGAGAGCAGGGTGAGGACGAGCAGCGTCATCACCGCCAAGGCGAGCACCAGGGCGAAGCCGCCCCGGGTCGTCGCCTCGGTCGGCCGGCGCCTCATGCTCAGCGCGCGGCGGGCTTGCGGGCCGCGGTGGCGGCGCCGTTGGAAGGGGGGGCGACGACGGGCTCGGACGCGATGCGCTCCTCGATCCCGCGGAAGACGACCAGCCCGGCCTGCGACGGGTCGGGCATCACGAACCAGAGCGTGCGGACGTCCTCGAGCTGCAGCCAGCGGAGGCCGCCGGCGACCTTCCACTCCTCGCCGTCGGCGAGCAGGAACTGGCCTTGGCCGTATTCCTCGGCCTTGACCGACGGCCGGAGCAGGAAATCGCGCCCCGCGGGCAGCACCTCGCGCGCGCCGGGGAAGTTGAGCCCCAGCGGGCGGTTGCAGAGGTTGAAGAAACGCAGCGTGCCGCCGCCCGTCCGGTTGCCCGTGTCGGGGATGAGGCTCATGGCCAGCTGCTCGCCCCGGCCATGGACGATGGCGAGGAAGGTCCCCCCGGCGGGGGGCACGGCGGCGGCCACCGCGGGGATGAGCGCGGGCTTGCCCTCGGCATCCTTGCCCTCGCGGAAGAGCGTGAGGCGACCCTCGGGGCAGCGGAGCCTGAGGCCGTGGGTGAGGGCGTGGCTGTGCAGCACGAGGGGCTGCGGCTTGCCCGCGTCGTCCGCCACCGCCAGGGCGATCCGCGGCTCGTCGAAGCTCAGCGCCCGCACCTCCACGACGGGGGCGGCCGGCGTCGCGGCCAGCAGGGCGCTGAGGAGGAGCGGGAGCACGCCCCACTATGAAAAGCGGACCTCCGATTCCTCCACCCCAAACTTCATTTTCCGCCGCTTTTTTCGCCCCCGGCCCCCTGGCGTCACCCGATTGTCTCCCAATCGCCTTCCCTTGGCGTTTTTTGGGCAGTTTCGGCGGTCGGGACTCGAGTTATTCACAGACCTCTGGGCATAATTGGCGCTGTCCAACCCCCTTTTCCCGTCCAGCATCGCTCGTCCCATGGCCGAAAGGACCGCCAAACGCCGCCTCCCCGACCCCAACGCCCCGTCCGACGGGCGCGTGCCGCCGCACAACCTCGATGCCGAGCGCGGCCTTGTCGCGAGCATCCTGATCGACGGCGGCGACACCCTCCAGGCTTGCCTGCAGGAGCGGCTCGACGCCGACCATTTCTTCAGCCCGGCGCACCAGGACATCTTCCGCGCCGCGGTCGCGCTCTCGCAGCGCAACGTGGGCATCGACGAGATCACGCTCGCCGAGGAGCTCCGCGCCCAGGGGCGACTCGAGTCCGCCGGCGGCGTCGCCTACGTCAACGAGCTCTCCAGCCTCGTCGCCACCAGCGCCAACGCGCGCCACTGGCTGGTCATCGTCCGCGAGAAGTACTACCTCCGCCAGCTCATCGCCACCTCGGTCTCCACCGTGGAGAAGGCGCACGGCCACGCCGAGGGCATCGACCGCCTGCTCGAGGAGGTGGAGCAGGCCTTCTTCCGCATCAGCGAGTCGCGCATCGCCGACAGCGTGCAGCCCGTGGACAAGCCGATCGGCGAGGCGATGGACCTCGTCGAGCGCATCATCCGCGACCGCAACTCCGCCCAGGGCATCCCCACGGGCTTCCCCGACCTCGACTCGCTGACGTTCGGCTTCCAGCCGGGCCAGATGGTCGTCGTCGCCGCCCGCCCGGGCATGGGCAAGACCTCCATCGCGCTCAACTTCATCGAGGCCGCGCTCTTCCCGCGCCGCGCGGGCACCCGGCCCTCGCGCATCCTCCTCTTCTCCCTCGAGATGCCCGCCCGCGAGCTGGCGCTCCGCCTCCTCTGCTCCCGCGCCCGCGTCAACCTGACCAAGCTGCGCAGCGCCCACCCCGACGCGCAGATGCAGCGCGACCTCGCCGAGGCCGCGCTCGAGTACAAGGGGCGCCCGCTGCTCATCGACGACAACGGCGGCCAGAACATCCTCGAGATCCGGGCCAAGTGCCGCCGCGCCCATTCGCGCGAGCCGCTGGACATGATCGTCATCGACTACATCCAGCTGATCAACGGCCTGGACGCGTCGCTCCCCCGCGAGCAGCAGATCGCCGAGGTCTCCCGCAGCATCAAGGCGATGGCCAAGGAGTTCTCCGTGCCGGTCATCGCGCTGGCCCAGCTCAACCGCAAGTCCGAGGACGAGGGCCGCCCGCCGCGCATGTCGGACCTGCGCGAGTCGGGCTCGATCGAGCAGGACGCCGACATCGTCATGCTCATCGCCAAGGCCTCCTCCGCCGACCGCAAGGCGATGGAGGGCGAGGCCGAGGCGCCCGGCGAGGGCGGCATGTTCCTGCGCGACCTGATTGTTGCCAAGAACCGAAACGGCCCCACAAACGACGTGAAGCTCTACTTCAACGCGGGCCTCACCCGATTCGAGGTCCCCGCCCGCGACCACCCGCACGCCCCATGATCCCCGCCTCCTCCCGCCGCCTCGCCCGACTGCTCCTCGCGGCGGCGCTGATGCCGGCCGCCGCGCTCGCCGCGGAGCCGACCGTGCGGGAGGTGCGCGTCGAGGTCGCCGGCAAGGGCGCCGTCGCCGAGGCCTTCGTCCTGGGCCATGTCGCCCTGCGGCCCGGCCAGCCCTACTCGCGCGAGGCCGCGGCCGACACCGTGCGCTCGCTCTACGCCACCGGCCGGTTCGCCCAGGCGGAGGTCCTGCCGGAGCTCGACGCGGGCGGCGCCTCGGCCCTGGTCCGGGTCATCGTCGAGCCCCGCCCGGTCGTCGCCTCGGTCCGCGCCGAGGGGCTGGAGGACAAGGTGGACGCCGACGACCTGCTCGGGGAGCTCGGCATCGCCGCGGGCGACCCGCTCGACCCCGTGCGCCTGACCCAGGGCCGCAACAAGGCCATCCAGTTCCTCCGCAAGCGCCGGCCCTTCGCCTCCCTCGAGGTGGCGCCCGTCCCGCGCGAGGACGGCCGCGTCGACCTCGTCGTCCGCGCCGCGCTGACGCCGGAGATGCGCGTGCGCCGCGTCCGCATCGAGGGCGCCTCGGCCATCCCCGAGGACGAGCTGCTCGAGGCCGTCGAGCTCAAGGCCTCGACCTGGCGCTGGTGGAAGCTCTCCGGGCTGACCGGCGGCGGCCGCCTCTCCGCCGACGAGTACCGCGAGGACGCCGCGCGCCTCCTCGAGCATTACCGCGCCCAGGGCTTCCTCGACGCCGAGCTGGCCACCTCCGACGCCGCCGTGGCCTGCCCGGTGGTGGAGGTCGACGGCGACGAGGGCTGGGTCGACGTCGTCTTCCGCGTCCGCGAGGGCCGGCGCTACGCCGTCGGCGCGCTCGCCATCTCGGGCAACGAGCTCGGCCGCGCGCCCGGCTCGCCCTTCTCGACCGAGTCCCTGCTCGCCGCCGTCGCCCGACCGTCGGCCCGCTCGGGCCTCGTCGTCGCCGCCACCGACCGGCTCGAGACCGGCTCGTGGTACAGCGCGGCGGCCGTGGAGGTCGCCGTCGACAAGCTCCGCGAGGCCTACGGCCGGCGCGGCCACCTCGACGTCCAGGTCGGCGTCACCCGGACCCCCAACCTCGCCACCGGCGCCATCGACCTGCGCTTCGAGATCCGCGAGGGCGCCCCCAGCACCGTCCGCCAGGTCGTCATCGAGGGCAACACCAAGACCCGCTCCACCGTGATCGCGCGCGAGCTGCCGCTCCAGCCCGGGGACCTCTTCGACCTCGAGGCCGCGCGGCGCGCCGAGTCCCGCCTCCGCAACACGCGCTTCTTCGAGACCGTCCGCGTGACGCCCGTGGCGACCGCCGTCGCCGACCAGCGCGACCTCCTCGTCGCCGTCAAGGAGGGCCCCACCGGCCAGGTCTCCTTCGGCGCCGGCTTCAGCTCGGTCGAGCAGCTCGTCGGCTTCGTCGAGTACTCGGAGGGCAATTTCGACGCCTCCAACCCGGAGGGCTGGTTCCGCGGCGGCGGCCAGAAGTTCCGGCTCCGCGTCTCGGCGGGCAACCTCTCGAACTCCATCGAGCACAGCTTCGAGGAGCCCTCGCTCTGGGAGCGCGACCTCGCCGTCGGCTATAACCTCTACCAGCGCTTCTCCGGGTTCCAGTCCAGCTACTACGACCTGCTCACCCGCGGCGCCGACGTCTACGCCCGGCGCAACATCCTCGGCGTCCAGGCCCGCCTCTCGCTCGGCGTGCGGAGCGTCGAGCTGCGCGACGTCAACCCGGCGATCGTGCCTCCCGACGTGGCGGCCGTCGGCGCCGCCGGCGCCACCCAGATCCCCGAGCTCTCCCTGTCGCTGGCCCGCGACACCCGCGACGACCTCATGTTCCCGACGCGCGGCCACCGCGTCGCGCTCACCAACACCCTCGCCGGCGGGGGCCTCGGCGGCGATGTCGACTACCTCAAGACCGACCTGAAGGCCGGCACCTGGTTCCTCATCTCGCGCGAGGCCAACCAGACCCTCGGCCTCGTCGCCCGCCTCGGCACCTACCAGGCCAACGCCCCCGTGCCGTTCCACGAGCGGCAGTTCCTCGGCGGCGCCTACGACCTCCGCGGCTTCAAGTACAACCACGTCGGCGCGGCCGACACCTTCCAAGCCCCCGCGGGCAACCCCGCCGGACTGCAGCAGCCGGTCGGCGGCCTCACCTACGGCATGGTCAGCGCCGAGTACCTCATCCAGGCCTCGGACAACCTCCGCTGGGCCGCCTTCACCGACTGGGGCTTCCTCAACCGGGAGGCCAACGACTTCTCCCCCGACCAAGTCAACGGCGATGCCGGCATCGGGCTCCGCATCCTCCTGGGAGGGGCGGTCCTCCGCCTGGACTTCGGCTTCCCCCTCCGGGACACCTCCAAGAACGGCAAGTCGGTCAATGACGACGGGATGCAGCTGAACTTCAGCTTCGGCACCTTCTTCTGACCCCTCCGGGGCGGCTTTCTTCTGTTGCCAAGGCCCCGCGGCGGGGCTTCCTTGTGGCATCCCCCATCCCATCATGAAGTCGCTCGTCGCCCTCCTCGCCCTCGCCGCCGCCACCGTCTCGGCCAACCCTCCCAAGGTCGGCGTCGTCGACCTCACCGAGATCTCCAAGAAGTACACCAAGGCCGTCGAGCAGCAGGGCAGCATCCAGAAGTCCATCGACAACGCCAAGGTCGCCGTGCAGGAGAAGGTCGACGAGGTCCAGCGCCTCCAGGCCGACCTCCAGGAGACCCAGAAGCGCGCCCAGTCGCCGCTCCTCTCCGACTCCGGCAAGCAGCAGATCGCCCAGGAGCTCCGCGGCAAGGAGGAGACCTTCCGCCAGCGCTACACCGCCCTCCAGCAGCTCGACCAGGAGGCCCGCACCACCATCCAGGGCCGCGTGCAGGAGATGGGCCGCGCGATCGACGCCGACCTCCGCCCCGCCATCGAGAAGGTCGCCAAGGCCAAGGGCCTGCAGCTCGTCGTCCCCAAGGGCGGCACCTACTTCGCCGACAGCTCCCTGGACATCACCGAGGCCGTCGTCGCCGAGCTGAACGCCAACTACAAGCCGGCCGCCCCCGCCGAGGCGCCGAAGGCCGAGGCGCCCAAGGCCGACGCCAAGAAGTGACCTGAGCGCCCCTGCCCCGCAGGGGCGCCTCCTTTGGCCCATGCCGCTCTCGCTCACCCTCGACGCGCTCGCCCGGCTGACCGAGGCCAAGGCGGTCGAGGGTGACGCCGCCGCCCGCGCGGTCCGCCTGACCGGCATCGCCGCGCTGTCGGAGGCCGGGCCGTCCGACCTCTCCTTCCTCGGCAACGCCCGCTACGCCGCGGAGGTCGCCGCGACCCGCGCCGGCGCGGTGCTCGTGCCGGCCGATCACGCGGGCGCGCCCGCCCCCGGCCAGGCCTTCGTGCGCGTCGAGCGCCCTTCCTACGCGCTGGCCTTGGTCTGCGCGGCGGTGGAGGCCTCCCTCTGGCCGCGACCCGCGGCCGGCATCCACCCTTCCGCCTCGGTCGACCCCGCCGCGTCCGTCGACCCGACGGCGCATGTCGGCCCCGGCTGCACCCTCCTGGCCGGCGCCAAGGTCGGCCCGCGCGCCGTCCTCGAGGCGCAGTGCCACCTGGGCGCGGGCGCCTCGGTCGGCGCCGACAGCTGGCTCAAGCCGCGCGTCACCGTCGCCGACCACTGCGCCGTCGGCGAGCGCTGCCGCCTGCAGAGCGGGGCGGTCGTCGGCTCGGACGGCTTCGGCTACGAGCCGGTGGGCGACCGCATCGAGCGCATCCCGCAGGTGGGCACCGTCGTGCTCGAGGACGACGTCGAGGTCGGCGCCAACGCGACCCTCGACCGCGCCCGCTTCAGCCGCACGGTCGTCGGCCGCGGCACCAAGATCGACAACCTCGTGCAGGTCGCCCACAACGTGCGCATCGGCCGCCAGTGCCTGATCACGGCCCAGGTCGGCATCGCCGGCTCCACCGTGCTCGGCGACGGCTGCGTGCTCGGCGGCCAGGCCGGCGTGGCCGGGCACCTGCGCCTGGGCGACGGCGTCCGCCTCGGCGCGCAGGCCGGCCTCTTCGAGGACGTGCCCGCCGGGGCCTTCATGAACGGCTCGCCCGCCGTGCCCATCGGCCTCGAGCGCCGGATGGCCGTCCTCGCCCGCCGCCTCCCCGAGCTCTTCAAAAAGGTTGATTCGCTGGCGGCCGCCTTGGACGCTCTCCGCAAGGACGCCCCATGAATCTCCCGCCGCTCAAGGTCTTCACCGGCAACGCCAACCCGGCCCTCGCCAAGGAGATCTGCGACGGGCTCGGCGTCCCGCTCGGCGCCGCCACCGTGCGGCGGTTCCCCGACGGCGAGACGTTCGTCCAGATCAACGAGAACGTGCGCGGGTGCGACGTCTACATCGTCCAGCCCACCTGCATGCCGGCCAATGAGTGCATCATGGAGCTGCTCATCATGGTCGACGCGATGCGCCGCGCCTCGGCCAACCGCATCACCGCGGTCATGCCCTTCTTCGGCTACGCCCGCCAGGACCGCAAGGACAAGCCCCGCGTGCCCATCACCGCGAAGCTCGTCGCCAACCTGCTGACCGCCGCCGGCGTCAACCGCGTGCTCGCGGTCGACCTGCACGCCCAGCAGATCCAGGGGTTCTTCGACATCCCCGTCGACCACCTCTTCGCCTCGCCCGTCTTCTACGCGCACATCCACAACAAGCCCTGGGTGCGCGAGGCCACGGTCTTCTCGCCCGACGTCGGCGGCCTCAAGTACGCCGCCGCCATCGCCGACCTCCTCCAGCTGCCCTTCGGCTTCGTGGCCAAGCGCCGCACCAGCGACACGACCGTCCAGGCCACGAGCCTGGTCGGCGAGGTCGAGGGCCGCGACATCATCCTGGTCGACGACATGACCGAGACGGCCGGCACGCTCACCGCCGCGGCCGAGCTCCTCAAGAAGAACGGCGCCCGCTCCGTGCGCGCCCTCGTCTCGCACTGCATGCTCCAGGAGCCCGCCTACCCCCGCCTGCGCGGCGGCCCCATCGACGAGGTCATCACCACGAACTCCGTGCCGGTCGACGCCAAGGGACTGCCGGTCACCGTGCTCTCCATCGCGCCGCTCCTGTCGTACGCGATCAAGCGCATCCACGGCAACAGCAGCGTGACCGACCTCTTCAAGGTGAAGGGGTTCTGAGCGGTCGCCCGCGGCGACGCCGCGAGGCCCTCGTCCTCAGCGTCCCCGCGTCGCGAGGAACTCCAGCGCCACCGCCGCCTGGTCGCCGGTGGACGACTTGGGGTCGACCCACACGCACTTGCCATCCTCGAAGAGGTAGGCCGTCCGCGGCGAGAAGCCGAGCGTCGTGGAGAGGCCGAAGCCGCCGAGCACCTTCTTCTCGGCGTCCGCGAGCAGGCGGAAGGGCAGGCGGTATTTCTCCCGGAAGGCCTTCTGCGCCGCGGGCTTGTCGGTGCTGACGCCGAGCACCGTCACGCCCTTGGCCTGGAGCTCGCCCCAGCTGTCGCGCAGCGAGCAGCCCTGCTTGGTGCAGCCGGGGGTGTCCGCCTTGGGGTAGAAGTAGACGAGGAGGAGACCCTTCGCGCCCTCCTTCGCCAGCTCGACCGGCCGGCCCTCCTCGTCGGGGACCGTGACGGCGGGCAGGGCGTCGCCGACCTTGAGGGGGCCGGCGCCGGCGGGACCGGAACAGGAGAAGAGGGAGAACATGAGGGTGGCGAGGCAGAGGGGGCGCATCGTGATGTCGCCGTGTGGCCGGCGAGTCGTCCGTCAACCAAGGTGAAAGTCGCCCGCGGGCAAGTCGCCCCGGGTTTCCCCGCGCCGGCCGCCGGGCCCTGTTTCCCCTTTCCCTCCCGCCTCGCCCCCCGTATCCCCTTCCCATGCTCCCCGTCCCGGCATCCGTCATCCCGCATCGCCCCCCGTTCCTCTTCGTGGACGAGGTCCTCGAGCTGGATGCCGAGCACGCGCTCTGCGCCCGCACCTTCCGGGCCGAGGAGCCCTTCTATGCCGGGCACTATCCCGGCAACCCGATCACGCCGGGCGTCCTTCTCTGCGAGGCCGTGTTCCAGGCAGGGGCGATCTTCCTGACCCGCCGCCTCGAGTCCCAGGGGCAGTCCGCCGAGGGCAAGACCCCGGTGCTCTGCCGCATCGAGGAGGCCAAGTTCAAGGGCATGGTCCTGCCGGGCGACCGGGTCACCATCGAGGTGCGTCCGACCGAGACCCTCCAGCAGTTCCACTTCATGACCGGCACGGTGCGCAAGGAGGGCAGGGCGGTCCTGACCCTCCGCTACGCGCTCGCGCTCGTCGACAAAACCGCCTGAGATAGCCGCATGTCCTACCTCGGCGTCGCCGGCCGCACCTACCTCGTCACCGGGGTCGCCAACCGCAAGTCCGTCGCCTGGCACGTCGCCAGGACGCTGGAGGACGAGGGCGCGAAGGTCGTCTACTCCGTCCGCTCCGAGGCCCGGAAGGCGTCGCTCGAGAAGCTCCTCGCGGGCAAGCCCGTGGTGGTGTGCGACCTCGAGCGCGAGGCCGAGACGCTCGCGATGGCCGCGGCCGTCGGCCGCGACCACGGGCCGATCGACGGCGTCCTGCACAGCGTGGCCTTCGCCAACTACTCCAAGGGCATCGTGCCCTTCCATGAGACCGATCGGGCGGACTTCCTCCAGGCGACCGCCATCTCGGCGTTCTCGCTGGTCGAGCTCGCCCGCGCCCTCAAGCCCCACCTGCGCAAGGACGCCTCGGTCGTCGCCATCGGCATCTCGTCCCAGGTGACCGCCGCCAACTACGGCTACATGTCGCCCATCAAGGCGGCCCTCGAGTCGTGCGCCCGCTTCCTCGCCAAGTCCTTCAGCGCCGACAGCGAGGTCCGCTTCAACACCGTCAACGCCGGCCCGCTCAAGACGAGCGCCTCCGCCGGCATCCCCGGCTACCTCGAGAACTACCTCTTCGCGGAGAAGCTGACCTTCCGCCGTCGCGCCCTCGCGACGCAGGAGGTCGCCGACGCCGCCGTCTGGCTGCTCTCGCCGCGCGCCTCCGGCGTCAACGGCCAGGGCGTCGTGGTCAACGCGGGCATGGACCTGAACTACTTCGACGAGGGCGTCGTCAAGGCCGCCACGCGGCTGGGCTGAGCATGCGCTTCGCCCGCGCCGTCCTGTCGACCCCCGAGGTCGAGCTCCCGCCCGAGGTCTGGACCTCGGCCGAGGTCGAGCGCCGTCTCGCCCCGCTCTACGCACGGCTGCGCCTGCCCGAGGGCCGGCTTGAGCTCATGACCGGCATCCGCGAGCGCCGCTTCTGGCCCTCCCCCATCCGCCCCTCCGAGGCCTCGGCCGCGGCGGGCCGCCGCGCGCTCGCCGCGGCGGGCCTCGGGCCGGGCGACGTCGACCTGCTGATCCACTGCTCCGTCTGCCGCGACCGGCTCGAGCCCGCCACCGCGGCGTACGTGCACGGCCTGCTCGGCCTCGGCCCCCAGGCCCAGATCCTCGACATCTCCAACGCCTGCCTCGGCTTCGCCAACGCGACCGTGCTGGCGGCCGGCCTGGTCGAGTCCGGCCAGATCCGCCGCGCCCTCGTCTGCGCGGGCGAGGACGGCCGCCCGCTGGTGGAGCGCACGATCCGCACGCTCAACGAGGACCTCGCGCTGGACCGCGACGGCATCAAGCCGTTCTTCGCCAACCTGACCATCGGGGCGGGCGCCGCCGCCGCGGTCGTCGCGCGCGAGGACCTCGCGCCCCCCGGCGGCTTCCGCCTGCTCGCCGCCGCCGCGGCGACCGACTCCGCCGCCAACCGCCTCTGCGAGGGCGACAGCGCGTCCTCGGAGCTCGACATGCGCACGGATTCCGAGGCGCTCCTCCACGCGGGCGTCGCGCTCGCCGAGGCCTGCTGGGCGCGCTTCCGCGAGGCCTCCGGGTGGGACGCCGCCTCGCCCGACCGCGTCGTCACCCACCAGGTCGGCCGCCGCCACGCCGCGCTCCTCTTCGAGCGGCTCGGACTCGACCTCGCCAAGGACTGCCCGAGCCTCGCCGAGCTGGGCAACGTGGGGTCCGTCTCCCTCCCCGCCACCCTCGGCCTCGCCCGCGCCGCCGGGCGCATCGCTCCCGGCCACCGCGTCGCCCTCCTGGGCATCGGCAGCGGACTGAGCTCGCTGATGCTCGCCGCCGAGGCCCGCTGAACGATGGACCGCATCCCCG
>VFQS010002677.1_pt1 | contig 14331 bp, 16 predicted proteins | sample 3512361 | NCBI WGS metagenome assembly VFQS01 (sample SAMN10412375, study PRJNA504923) | tailings metagenome | isolation source: Relicate 1 Philex TSF3 active mining | place: Philippines
TTAACCCATATGGTAGTGTTGAAGCAATGAGTATGATGAATGTTGAAAATGCATTTATTCATAAAATAGATTTAGATTATAATAAATATTTTAAGAATATGATACCATTAGCAAATAATAAAAAAGTTTTGTTGTTTGATACCATTAGCAAATAATAAAAAAAAATTTTTCAAATTAATTTATTGTTTACGCCAGTTATATTTAATACAATTGTATAAATAGTTTAATTGAAACATTTCTTTTTCTTGATCTAATATAATATTTTGTGCTAAATGTAATAATCTTGGTTCTTTTGTTGATTTTAACAATAACTTAGATAATTCAACTCCAGATTTATGGTGAGAAACCATGTGATCAACATATTCTTTATCAGTTAATTTAGATCCGTGATCCATTTTAGTTTCAGCAAAAGTTTCAATTTGATGATTCCCAATGGTTTCAAAATCAGTTTCTGATCTCATTTGTAAAGGAACATTACCAAAACCTTCAAAGTGAGTATCATCGCATTTGGCATTAGAAAAAATACCAGGATAAAGTTTATCTAATTGAGCACTAATTAATCTATTACCACAATTACAAGATTTTTCACTTTGAATATTTGGTATAGATTTTAATAATTTTTCCATTAACATAACTTCACCTTCTTGATTAAAAATTACTTTTCTAGCATAGTCAAGAATAAAATCATCAGATGAGTTCATTAAAATTAATTTACTCATTTTGATTGCAACATTATGATGTTTAATCATTAATTCTAAAAATTCTTTGTCAGAAATTTTATCTTTTGATAATATTTTACAACTCATAGTTATATATAATTTAATTAGAAATTATTTGATAATTAAATTATTTTTATTAGGTTAGATTTTTTAAATAAATTTGGATGATCCAAAAGTGTTTTCTATAGAATAATTAACATATAACATACCATCTTCACTAATATTATTTTTATATACCGATATCATTAAATCACTTGTTGGAGGCATTTTATTATTAACAAAAGCATATAAACCTTGTTCTTCACCAAGCTTAATTCTTCTTCTAATAATATATAAAAATTGTCCAAATGTTATATCGTGTGGGACTAAATACTTGTTTTTATTAATATCTGGAGCATCGCGTGATTTGCTATGTTTTTCAACTATAACAGGTACTCTATCTTTATATCTATTTAACATCCTCTCTGCTTCGGATTTTCTAGTTTGTAAAGGTATCTTATCTTTATATGACAGATTAGATGACATTATATTAGTAGATATATTTTTATGTCAAGTATAAATCAAATTTTTTAATAGTATTCAATTCAATTCAATTCAATTCAATTCCAAAATAATGAAGCTAATCCCCATTTACTAAGTCCCTCAATATAAACACCATACGCAAAACTATGAATTATATTCACCAAATTTGAATGGGGATTTCTTGATAACAACATTATACATAGGGCTAAAAAGTAATGATGAATATGAATATTTCCACCTGACTGGTAATATACATACATTGAAATAAAAGTTATTAAAAAGTGAATAGATATTAATATCGTATTTACTAATGGAAATGCACTTATTAAAATGTAATATGCAGTAATAATTAAAATACCAATTAACAATAACATCAACAATATAATTTGACTAGTAGTTTTAATTTTATCAGGATTTAATACAAAATTACTTAAAAAAGGTAATTGATCTAAAAATCTAAAAAACAGCCCAAATATAAATGGTATTGTATAATAAATTCCAAATTGTTTAATACTAATTTTTGTCAAAATTTTTCTAGGAGAATGATAATAAATAATTGGGCTAATTAAAATATTAAACATCATATCAAAATTTAATAGTTTTACATTTGTGATGGCGTTTATTAATAATCCTCCTACAATACCATATAACATATAAACACTAAACCATCTAATTGATCTATAATATCGTCTTTTTTTATTTTCAAGTATTTTATTTATTGTTAACTCAATTTCAATATCTTCTGTCGATGTTTCTTTTGATAAATTATTAATTTCTAATAAATTTTTTAATTCGCTGGGTTTTTCAACTAGCTCAATTGTTTGTTTACTTGGTATTATTTCTGTATCATTAATAGTTTTTTCTATAACTTCATTTCTATGGTTTATAATGTAATTAAAAACTGAACTTGATCTTTTATGTGGACTATTTAATTCCGACACCTTAGAAATTGAATCTGTATTTGTATCTGGATTAATATCTGTTTCTAATTGGTCCATACAATAATCTGGGTTTTAACTTGTTATTAATAAGTTAGAATATAAGTTAAAATCTATTCAATTATTTTCGTTTTGATAAAAATTGATTTTGATTTATATTTCACTTAATATTGTTATTTTAATGTCATCCAATAATTTATTAAATACATATGATAATTTATTAATTACAACAGCTATATCTTATACAAATGGAAGCCCACACATTGGACATTTATATGAATCAGTATTAGCTGATTTTTTAACAAAATCATTTGGACTTTTTAATAATGTAAAATTATTAACAGGAACAGACGAGCATGGTAAAAAAATAGAAACAACTGCATTAAGTCAAGGCATTAGTCCAATCGAATTGTGTAATCGCAATTCTCAAAAGTTTAAACAACTTAATGACAAATTAGGAGTTGAATATAATCATTTCATAAGAACAACTGATCCCGCTCATAAAGAATTAGTGTCTAAATCTATTCAAGCTTCAAATTTATCTGGAGATATTTATTTGGATCATTATACTGGATATTATAATGTTAGAGAAGAGTGCTTTGTCAGCGAATTAGAAGCATCTCAAATTAATTATTTGGATTTGGTAACAGGCAAACCATTAGAAAAAATTACAGAAGAATCTTACTTTTTTAGACTAAGCAAATATAAAGACTATATTAAACAAATTAATGAAGCTGGTTTAGTATATCCATCTGGATGTTTTTCTTCTGATTCAAGACTTGATACATTAAAAGACTTGTCAATTAGTAGGACAAGTTTTAATTGGGGTATTAAATTTCCAGAATTACCAAATGAAAAATTAGATGATAATAAACATATTGTTTATGTTTGGTTTGATGCTTTATTAAATTATGTAACAGGATCAGATATTATTTATGGTTTGAAATCCAATTCTAATTCTAACAAAATAATCCATTTAATTGGTAAAGATATTGTATGGTTTCATTCAGTAATATATCCTGCAATTTTAAAATCATGTGCATACGACAAGGATAATCAAGCTAAAAATATTTTGGTTCATGGATTTGTACAAGATAAAAATGGAATTAAAATGTCAAAATCCTTAGGTAATGTTATTGATCCAGATGAATTATTTAACAAATATCCGGTTGAAGCAATTAGATATTATTTGGTAATGGAAACAATTTGGGGCGAAGATATAAGATTTAACGAAGACAGATTAAAAGATTTATATAACAATCAGTTAATAAAAGATTTTGGTAATTTATTTCAAAGATTATTTACATTAGCCAAACCAATTGTACATGAATTAAATACATATTTTGATTCTAATAAAGATGTTATTAATGAATTACATAACAAATTTTTAACAGAATTAAAACAAATAATTGAAACTTATTCACATGCTCAATATAAAGCTTTAATGTCCTCAAAGTGCGCACATGCCAATAAAGAATTAACTGATAAAAAGCCATGGGAAAAATCAGTTAACACTGAAACTAGAGTTAAATTGATTGCAACTTTATTAATTGAACTAAAACAAATCATGTTATTACATTATCCAATTATTCCTGACAAAATTAATCAATTGGCTGGATATTTAGGATGGTCTGCAAATATTGAACCAAATTTTAAATTAAATATATGCGAAGATAAAATTAAGGCATTTTTAGCAATTTAGAAAAAGTTGAAACATATTATTTTAGTTGATATAGAATCGGCAATATAAATGACATCTTCAAATAAGTGTAAAATACCCGATGAGTTTTTGTGTCCTATTACTTATGACATCATGTCCAATCCAGTGATCTTATCAGACGGACATACATATAATAAATCATCGTTAAAATTTATTACTCGTGGAGTTTCACCTATAAATAGACAACCAGTTAATATTAAAAACGCGGTACCAAATAGATTAATTAAAAATTTAATTGATAATTTTGTTAGAGATAACAATTTAACAACGAATCTAAAAAGAAAACAAAAGAAACAAAATAAACCATTGACAACAAATAAAAATACAAATATAAATAGTAAAAATCATACAAAAAATAAATCAATTAATAAAATACATAAAATCTCTTTTAAAAAATCTTACAAAAAACCAGAATGGAAGTTTTAGTTAAGTTATTCAATATTATTAAATTAGTAAAAATAATTAAATAAATAAAACTAAACCAAGCTAAGCTAAGCTAGTTCTTTTACTATACATGGTTCTAAATCATATAATGTAAAATTAAAACCTGGATGAAAAACTATTGAATTCCAAATGATTGGTTCTTTATAATCTTTATTTAATTTTTCGATCATATATAATTCCTTTTTTGTTAGAGCACCCAATACAGATTCAATACAGTTTTCATATTTTATAATTTCAGTTACTTTACTTAACACATAATTTTCGGTTGATACTAATACTTCACTTACTTTGCATTTATATAGCAAGTCATCATTAATTGGAGAATGGGATGAAGCAGATTTATAATATGCATGTTTTACTTCTTTATAATCAACCTTATAGTCCACATTAGGTTTCAAATTAAATAATTCTATTAATTTAATTGGATCAACACGATAGTTGCTTCCTGGTGCCTGAAAAAATTTGTGTGCGGTAATTTGATGAAATAATAAATCACCGATATGCATAAATTTATTAGAATCTAAATTCCAAATTAACCAATCGTGTGATCCATAACTATATCCATGGTATTTCTTATCTTCTGGCGATTGAAAAGGACAAGTTTCAGCTCCACCCCATGTAAATTTTATTACAAAGTAATTTGTTCCAAACATATTAAATTTACTATATGATCTACCCCAAGAACACCATCCATTTCTATTTATGGTAAAATATTTATCGGATTTATCTTGATAAAATTTATTAACAACATCTGGTAAATCTATTTGTGAATATGATGAGTATTTTTTAAAATATAAGTGAAATCCAAAAATAAAATCTTCTAATTGCGCAAATGTAATACCAACACCAGCTAATGTTTCTTCGTCTTTTTTAATAATTTCTCTCAAATCATCATTTTTACAAAATGTATGTGAACAAATGTGTTTTTGTTTAATACATTGAGCTTGAATACGTTCCCACTCTTTAGTATCCAATTTATCATTAGCTATATTACAATTAATCATTAAATTAATAGAATTCACTGGTAATAAAACTTGATTTCAATATTTATTAACTAGTTTAATTTGTTTTATAGTTTAATTTTGTAAAAAAATCAGTTAAAACCATTGTAATTGTAAAATGTGGAATATTTCTTGCAAGCATTAACCAAAACCCACGAAAAAAACTGGTTGGTTTATTACCTGTCATTTTTACAACCTTATAGTAATCAAATGGTTGAACAAACAAACTAACTGTTAAAGTTGTTAGTGGTGCTGAAATATAAATAGAATTAAACATTGATTTATAAAAATCATTTATTGGAAATAAAGTAGAATATAGTGCAAGATTTTTACCAATTGAACCTGTAAATCCTGGATAAAATCCTTTGGTTACTAGTTGTATCGGATCTCTCAATAAAGATTTAATATGTGTGTTATAAGGTTGTGATTGTTGTTTAAAAACTTTCCACGTGTCAATCGGATGTGTAATAAAACTACCTAATATACCAGAAACCATTCCGTTTATTGAATTATTTAAAAAATCTTTTTGATCTGTCTGTCTATATATTTTTATTTTTTCATATAATGAAAATTTAATACTTGTAGATAATACCTGTGAAATAATTGCGGGTGTTGATGCTTTGAAAAAACCTGAAGAACCTGAAGTATTATATATATTTTGAACTGTTGTTTTAATTGAATATTTAATATTATTTTGATAATTAGTTTTTATGGTACAAATAGGCAGAGTTGCTAATTCCGCAATCATTGTGGCAAGGCTACTAGATATAAAAACTTTAGTTGTATTATTATAATTCACATCTGACATTAAATATTTAGAATCCAGTAAATATAATTTTATTGGTTCAATTTTTATGAAAAATTATATTGAAAACAATTTTTTACGATATTAAAAATAAATAACTTTAAAACCACAAAAAAATTCTAAATAAATATAATAATTTAATGATTCAAATTAATTTCGCTAACCTTGCCAAATTATCTGGATTATCCGGAGGTGCTGCTAAATCATATGATTCTTGTAAATCAGAAAAAGTATCAAAAACTATGAGAGAATTTAAAGAAGGAGAATTAGAAGATAGATCAGGTAAAACAATAACTGATAAAAAACAAGCTATTGCCATTGCATTGTCACAAGCACAAACATCTTGTAAATATAATCCAAGTGATGCAAAAAAATTACTTACTAAAGTAGATCAAGATTTAAATGATGAAAAAAAGAAAATTAATTTATCAAATCTAATTGAAACTAAAGATGCAATTACACTTTTATATAAAATGGGAAAATCTAAACGTGTCTATATTTTTAAAAAATTATTATGGAATAAAATTATTAATGAACAAAGATCTGGTGAACAATTAGATTCAAATATGTGGGATGAAATTAAAAAGATACATGAATTATAATAATATGCGAATTGTTGAAAACATAAACTATAATAAAATATTATAATCTACCATTTCAAAATTAAATATCTAATACTATTTAATTATGAAACATTTAATCATATTTGCAATCGTGTTATTAGGAGTTGTTTTATTAACATTATTATCTTATCATTCTAAAATTGAAGAAATGAATAGTTTTCAGTTAGGAAACTGTGCAAATTCTGATATTTATTTAAAATCATCTGAATTGGGAGGTAAATATGGTCGTGGTGTATTTGCCAATAGAGATTTTTCATCAGGTGATATTATTGAATTAGCTCCTTATATTGAGGATTTAAATGACAATTTTAAAGGAGTTGTTAGAGATTATATATTTAGTAAGAATGGAGATAGAACGATTTCTGTTGTTGCTTTTGGATTTGCATCAATGTATAATCATAAAGATTTTCCAAATGCTAAATGGGATATTGGTGATAATTATGTGATTATTAAGTGTATTGCTCCAATTAAAAAAGGCGAAGAAATATTTATAAGTTATGGTAACCAATACTGGAAAACAAGAGAAGGATTGGAAAAAAAATAATTTATTTCTTTGTATTGTTACCAATATTAGTGATATTTTTTAGTCTCAAATATTTTGCTTTATATTTTAAGTACTTTTGTTTAAATAATTGAACTTCTTGATTATTTAAATGAATAATTTTATTTTGTGATTCTAGTACCGATAAGTTAAAATCAGTAACTTTATTTGACTCTATATCAAATCTTAAAAGACCAAAGGAATCTGCTGTTAATTTTCTACCCATGTCTGTATTTGTAGATAGCGTGACTACTGGTTGAACTAAATCACTAGTGTAATTATCTGGTTCTTTAAAAACGTCCATATGCAATCTTGCTAATGGCCCTTGAAATCTTGATTCTTTAACCAAATCTTTTCTACCATTCCAATAAATATTATTTATATTTTTTCTATCAGGATCATTAAATAAAACCATTGAATCAAAATTAAGTGATCCAATTCTTTCTCTTTTATAGACCAAAGAATTTGAAATTGAATCTTGGTGACCTCTTATGATACCATTAATGTCATATTTATACATAAATTCCATAAAATATTCATAATAATTACATTTTAAAGTACCTCCTCTACCTGAACAGTCACCTTCATATGGAAAATCACTCCATTTTATACTATGGGCTGTTTCATCATTTATTAAATAATATCCAGAACTTTCATTTTCTACAGTTATTTTCCAGTTATTTATATTTGGATCAAAACTATAATAAAATTTGTTAAAAGGATTATCTGGTTCAATAGGAATTTCAGATTCAGATTGTATTTTTTGAGGTATGCCTCCATGAGCTAACCAATACTTTTTATTAAGTTCAGTATTATGAATGATGATTGCACAAGGTAAATAACCAAAAAATTTGTTAAATAGATTATATAATTCATTAATTTTATCTGAATCAATAAAATAGGAATACTTTTTAGTAATTTCTGCATAAAAACCATAAAGTTTATTAGTTGCTTTATCTTCATGATTACCTGAGTTCCAATGCATTCGATTTGGATTTAAAATTAAAAGTATCAATAATGAACATGTAATTTCAACACCCCAGTTACCTCTATCAATTACATCGCCTAAAAAAATAATATTATATGGTTCATTTATTTTCATTGTTTTAATATCTAAAATTCCATATTTATGAAATCTAAAAAGCAACCGTATAAATGAATGAATAGAACCATGAACATCACCTATACAAATAAATTTTTCATTATTTAATGTATTTATTTTTTTTATATGATTAACATAATTATTAGAGGATAATTTAGTAGGATCTATATTTGTTGATCTAATTTCTTCACATTCTTTTAAATTTTTTAATTCTTTTAAATTTTTTAATTTTATTAAATTTGTAAAAATTCGTTCATAATCAGATATTAATTTTATAATTACTTCATATGGTATTAAAATTTTTTCTAAAATATTAGTTTCATTCAATACTTGATTGTTTTTTAACTTTGCAATTTTATAAATATTTTGTAAATACTGATAATAATAATCAAAATTATCTAATAAAATAATTTTTTTTCCATTAACAATAATATCACAGGATGAATTTTTAAATTCAATTGTTGGTTCGTCAGAATATGAATAAACGGAACATTCTGACTCATTATCAGATAAACTATCATATTCTAAAGGATCAGAAACAGATGTAGTTTCAGGATGATTTGCAATTTCATATTGATATAACTCTAATACAGGTGTTATATTAGATTGTTTATTATTAGTGTATGAATTATTTGATTGAATTGTATTAAATTTGTATTCTGGTGTAGTATTTATAATATTTTCAATTATTTGAATAAAATTATTTTTGTTCATAATAAATTATTGGAGAATTTTTATTTTATAAATTGAATTTAGAAACAAATAAAAAAAGTGGAGTCTAATGACAAAGCATAAAAAATAACATTCAAATAAATAAGTTAAATTTTAATTTCTTTATTTAAAAAACTTTTAATTTCATCCATTAATTTGTCATAATCATTAGATTCAAAATTTTTATAAATATTTAATGAGTCTTTCATAAGGTTAATTTCAACATTAAAAATGTTTGATCTAAACAGAGATCCAGGATTAATTGTTTTTGGATTATATACAGTAATAACTATTTTATCGAGATGTTTCATATTTGAATTAAATTGTTCGGTATTAATCATAAAATTTTTTAAAAAATTGGTGGAAAATTTTCTTGTTAATCCTAATCCATAAAATTTATTCATTAGAGATAATATAATATATATTTATAAAATAAATAATCAATTTTTAATTTCATTTTAATTCAGTTTAGTTTATTCAGTTCAATTAATACATATAAGTATCGTCTGATTTAGGGTTGACCGGAATTGCTTTATATGCAACATAATGATACGGTTCCTCTCCCAAATCTTTATTTCGGACCGGTTTAAAAATTACTTTATCATTATTTACTTCATCCTTTTTTTTACAACACCAACAAGGGTAACAGATTGAATAAACAATTAGACCAAATGTAATAATAATAAAGCACAACATTGTTATCATTAAAACTTTATTAAATGTGTCATTAGTTGATAATGGTGTTGATTGTTGATTTTGATTTGAAATATCTGAACTAGTTGTGGTTGCTGTGGTTGCTGTGTTATCTGTTTGAATCGTTGCTTCTTGTGGTTTTTGAATATTTTGAAATGTATTTGAAATATTAAACCTTCTAACGTTTGTATTAGAATTAGAATTAGGAACATGTTCGTAACTAGTTGTTGTACTTGATTGATCTTGGTTATTAGTAATTGCACCAGAATTTTGATTTTGATTTCTGGTTTGATTACTATTTGTGTTATTTAACACAAAAGAATTAGTAGAATTAGAAGAAAAATTAGAAACTAAAGAGGAACTATTTTGATTAAAAGTAGCATTCGTCGCCATTCTACTTAAAATCACAGGGGAGACAGAGGAAGTGTTAGAACTTGTGTTATTAAGTTTAACAGTAACATTAGTTGAATTATTAATGTAATCGTCATCATCAAGATTATCAAGATCATCAATAAATGTATTATTTGACGTGGTATTTATTGTTGTGTTAACATTTGTATTTGTTAGATTATTAGTCATATTAAGTATGATGGTCATGTTTGTGGTTGCGTTTGTATTAGTATTAATTTGTGAATTTAAATTCTGGTTATTATTTGTTGATTGTCCAATAATTTTTACTTTATTATTGTATTCGCTTTTAATACAAATAGTATATTTATTAATGTACAATTTCGCTCTTTTTTCAATAGGATACGCTTCATAAATACCATCCTTTCTAATAGGTGATTTAATATACTCGAGAATTTTATTTACATTTGGGTATTGTGGATATTCAATTGGTTGATCAAAGTGTTGGGTATAATTAATTAGATTTAAATTTACCACATCATAATCATCTAAATAATCACACGAAGCACTGAAACCATAAATAATATCTAGGTTACCATCAGAATATTTAGAACAAGGATGGCACTCTACATTACAATCACCAACATCACTTACTTTCTTCCATAGGATAGGTAATACTGGTTTTGATTTGTATTGAAAATAATAATCGGTTGTTTTATATTCATCGTACTTGGTACAAAAATACCTTGAAGGGGGAAAATAGTTGGTATTGAGGTTATATGCATTAGTTAGTCCTAATAAGGCCAACATCATAGTTAACAAGGTCTTCAGCATTAATTATATATAGAAACTATTTTTAAAATAATTTTTTCACTTTTTTATTTAAAAAATATAGTTTAATATAATGGGTTTTACTGACCAAGAAATTATAAATATGACCTCAAATCAAATTGCAAATTTAACACCATCAGAGATGCAATCTGTTACACCACATCAAGTAACTTTAATAAGTACAGCTCAAATTGCAAGTATAACAATTCCACAATTAAATTATTTAACTGAATCACAAATTCAAGCACTTAATAAACAACAAATAGAAGCAATTACACCTCAACAACTTTCAAATGTTCCGACTAGTTTAATTAAATATTTGAAGCCAGAACAAATATCTTGGTTACCTCCAAGTAATGTTCAATATTTAACTAAAGCTCATTTTTTAGAACTATCAATTGATCAATTGGCGGGTATAACTGAAACACAAATTGATCAAGCAGTGTATAATTTTGGTAATCGTGTTTATAATTTGTTTATCAAACAATCTATTCAATTACAACATAAATTATCTCAAAACTATAACAAATTAGTAGAAGCAGTAGCAAAATTATCAAGAAGATTATAATTTAATTAATTTTTAAAATTTTATTATATTCATTTCTAAACATAAAAGTTTTATAATTATCAGCTTTATTATAAATAACGTTATAATCACCAACTAAATAAGCATCTGAATGATAAACATATGGTGGTGTATATAATCCACACCCATATGGTATTTTAAATTTAGACATTATTAATTGATCTTCAAATCTTTTTCCTAATATCATGTATCCAGATGAATTTTCATTTAATGGTTGATGATAATGAGGGGTATCATGAGATTCAATATAAAATCCATTTCCTAAATTTTCTTGTAATAAATAGGTTGACACATAATTAGGACCAACAGTTATTTCAAATAAAGGCATTGGTTTATTATTTTCTAAATTAAAAATTTCACCCGATCTAATTAAATGAGCCCCATAAAAATTTAAGGTGGCTTGATTTGTAATTACTTCTGGTATTTCAAAATCATTGTTATAAATAAATAGATCGCTTGTACCTAATATGTTATTATCATGTGTTTCCTGATCTTGTAAGTTTATAAATTTGCCTGCGATTTGAATTCTAGCAATATCAGGAGCGTCTTTTAACTTTGTTACAAGCCTCGTGGTTCTTAAAGAACCAGAATAAGTATTAAATTTAATCCTGTTGCTAGCACATTCTGTAGCCGATATATTTTTTCCATCAAAATATAAGTTTTGATATTTGTTTTCAAAAACATTAATCAACTTGATGGTTTTCATATAAGCCTGATCCGATAAACCTATTCTATTAACAAAAATGTCTTCAAATTGATTCATTAGTTAATATTGTAAATAGAATTTTAAATGGTTTTAACCTAAAAATCCCAGAGTTAAAATTTTTTTAATTAACCTGTTTCTATATTTGGTTTTAATTTTATCCATAATTTCATCTACAATCTCTTGGTCATAAAGACTAAGATATTCATAGTCTTTCTTAATATTGATTACATTGGCAAAATTGCTATCTAAAAACCATAAGTATTTTTTATAAATTGTATGATTGCAACATATTTGAACTTCATTTAATAGTTTTACAGTATTCAATAAATCTGAGTAAGCTTGTGGAGGAATAGTATTTTCTAGTGAAATAATGTATCTAAAAAATGCTCTTGTTTGTACTACATTATTAACTACAATATTTGCATTTGCCAAATCTCTAGGGTAAAATTTTTTAAGTTCAGTCCAATATTTTATTAATTTATTTTGAGCTTTTTCTGGAATAATATAATCATCCCTTTTTTGCTTTTTATTTGGTAGTTGTGTAGATTCTTCAACATATTTATATCTTTTGAGTACCTTCAAGTAATCATTTTTTGCTTCTATTTTTAAACGGTTCATGATGTTTTGATATTCATCATTAGTTTTGATATCTAAGGCCTTTATTTCGGCTTGAACATTTTCTATGGATTCTGTAAGAGTCATTAATTTGTTATAGTGTATAATATATGTATTTAAAATTCAATTTTTTAAAAAATTGATTAATGATTACTATGGGCTAAAGGTTTATATGTAATGTCCGATATAAATACATTTGTAAATACTATATTTAATTCAAACCAAGCAAAATTTAATCACATGTATCGATCATATTTACATTTGATTAATCAAAATCTTAATCCAAGACCCCATACTTACGATTATTTAGAAATTGATGAAACTAATTTAATATCTATATTAACAATGGGATTATTTGCTTGTCTTAAAACATTTAGCGAAAATCCAATACAAAAGGAATTTGCAACTAAATATGTAACCAATGTTATGAATTTTCTCCGGGGACCAAGATATGATGTATATGAACCAGAAATTGGAATTGTTAAACAGGTTAAAAGTATATTCTTAGCAAAAAGCTCAACATTAAAACAAACTTGTATGCTTTACATACCTGTAATAATTAACAAAATTTATGATAGTTCTACAAATAAATGTTCAGAAGACTATGTCCTAATGCAAAAATTAATTGATGAATTTTTTAATAGAGAATTAATTTTTCATAATGGTGAATATGTTAACATGATAACCACTTGTTTTTATAATTTTATTGTTACTTTGAACACATATGAAATTCCAAATAAAAAAACAGTTATATTCGATTATTTTGAAGAATTATTAAAATTTTGTTTGACTGATTGGGATAATTGTATATATAGTGAACCAAATAATTATGATTGTGAATTATCATATTAAAATTTGAAAAATTTGAAACATTATTTTATTGTATTGAATTATTTATTCTTTAATGATTATAGGAATTTGTGGTTTACAAGGTTCAGGTAAAGATACCCTTGGTTCAATATTAATCCAAAAATATGGTTTTGTTAAATTGTCTTATGCCGGAATATTAAAAGACATTGTATCAATATTATTTGGATGGGACAGAGAAATGGTTGAAGGAGCAACTAAAGAATCAAGACAATGGAGAGAACAAGTGGATGAATGGTGGGCATCTAGATTAAATATGCCTAATTTAACTCCTAGATACGTGTTACAATATTTTGGTACCGACTTATTTAGAAATCATTTTCATAATGATATTTGGGTTGCTGCAGTTGAACGCCAATTATATAAGTATCCAAATGTGGTTATAACAGATTGTAGATTTCCTAATGAAATTGATGTACTAAAATCTAATGGGGCTAAATTAGTTAAGATCACTCGAGGTACTCTACCAGAATGGTTTGGTAAATATGAATCAGGTCTTATTGAAGTACCAGAAAATATTCATCCTAGCGAATACATGTGGATTAAAAATAAATTTGAC
>VFQS010002680.1_pt1 | contig 14307 bp, 14 predicted proteins | sample 3512361 | NCBI WGS metagenome assembly VFQS01 (sample SAMN10412375, study PRJNA504923) | tailings metagenome | isolation source: Relicate 1 Philex TSF3 active mining | place: Philippines
GGCCGCACTTTGAATTAGTCCATTTATATCCATTAGTTTTATTACTACAAAGTTACTTTGCGTATAACTACTTTTCCTATGTTTTGTTAACAAACTCTGTACGTCTCACATATATTCGTTCCATGTCTGTGGAAAAGCAATTATCGGCGTCACCGGGAATCCATATTTTCACTACATGCATTCTCTCGGAGACGTTATGACTTATGTAAACATTTCAGGAATTAATCCATTCAAAGAGTGGTACTCAAATGCACTCGATTGGGAATTGCAGGCCTTTGTCCGTGAAGCAATAACAAACCAGCTTATTGTGCGAGGCAAAGCTCTGGAAGACACCCTCTGGCTAAAGTCGGTGTATCCGGATCTATTTCAACTCAGAATCAAGAAATCTTTAAAACCTACTCGCCTAAGAATCTTGTTGCGCATTTATCTATGTTTCGAAGAGAACGGGGCAATTGTTCTATTGAGTGGATATAACAAAGGAATTAACACATCTAGAGAAATACAAAGCGCAGAGATTTCAAGAGCCATTAACTTGCTAACGGATTGGAGAAACGGAAATGGAAGAATTGAAAATGCGTCATTCCTCCTTGGATAGTTTTGAAGAATTGATCATGGATTCAAGGTCTCGTTATTCGGATCAAGACTGGAAACGCGAGCGTGTCTATGCGATTCTTCACAAGATTTCTATAGCGCTTGAGCTAGAAAGAAAGGAGTTAAACATACGCAGAACGGAACTGGCCCAGAAGGTCGGGCTAAAACGAAGTGAGATTGTTGCCATGGATATCGTGGATTATTACCCAAGCTTTGACAAAGTTGTTGAAATTGCAGACATCCTTGGTTTTGAAATAGTTATTCAAAAGCGTGACAACTAGATGCTTCGCTATTCGAAGAAGCTGGTTCGGAAAAAGTTTGGACACTTTATGTTGGAAGCTCATGTCTCTCCCATCGTAATCACGCGAGGAGGTAAAGATGACGTTGTGATGGTTAGTTACCCACAATTCATGCAATTACTAGAAGATTCGGAGGATCTACAAGACATTAGAGCTATCGATGAGTCTCTGAGGGATCCAGAGCCATCGATTCCTTGGGAGCAAGTGAAGAAAGAATTGGACTTTGGCTAAGAAGTAGGTTGAATGAGAATACTTAGCTACGTTTACAACGTTCGGAACAGTACTTAACGTTCTCCCAATCCCGGGCCCATTTCTTGCGCCATTCGAACTCCAGGCCGCAGCGTTGACACACTTTAGGTGGGAATCCGTTTTTGATTTTTGCTTTCATTTTAGGAATGATTCAAATTCAAGTATTTTTCTGCCCATTTGATGTGAGCCGCATCAATCATCGATCCCGCTTCGTCCACAACTGCTCCGCTTTTTGATTCACGGAGCGAATCAATTATTGATTGAGCTTTGGCAACCATCTCAGGATTAATTGAGAATATTTTGTTTGCTATCTCAATTTGATTCGGATGAATACAAGCTCTCCCCCAATACCCGTAATTAAGAAACTCAATTGTTTCCGCCTCAAATTTATCTAAATCTTGGAAATTAGCGCTGACTGGTGCTACAGGCGGCTTCATGTTGTGAGCTGCCGAAGCAATTACTAATTTGCTTCTAACATAATTTAATAATCCTTGAGATATCTGCGTAGAAAGAGATACATCGGCGAAGAAATCTGCTTCTCCAATTCCTAGAGTCGAAACATTTTTGCTAGTTGCAATCTCAGAGATATTTTCAAGTCCGCGTGCACTCTCAATTAGTGCATGAATTGGCTTATTTGATGAATTATAGAAATTCAATGCTTCTATTTCCTTTGAAGTGTTAGCTTTAGGAAGATAGATCTTTTTGATTTTGGGGTGATTTATCAGATCTTCAATCTGATTAAGGCGTGTGGGCTCTACCCTTAGCAAAAGATTCTGATGGGAGGTCTTTTGCAGAAACTCTCGGATTCGATCTTCAGCTATCTTTTTTGAATCTGACTTAACGCTGTCCTCAAGATCCAGAATAATTGCATCAGCAATTGAGGTCTCTGCTTTGTCTAAGAATCTTTGGTTATCTCCAGGTACGTATAAATAGCTACGCATTTGCGTCGAATACCACCTTTGATTTATGGAGAGCTTCTATCTCTTCAACGGAGAGGTGTGCCATAGACACCAGAATATCTCTGGTGTCGGAACCCAAAGGTCTTCCAGTGAATTTAATCTCTCCCGGAGTCTCAGAAAGCTTGTAAATCACATTTTGCATCAAAACTTCCCCCAAGAAAGGGTCGTTTACCTTTGTAATCGTCTCCCTCGCTTGCACCTGTGGATCTGCCAAAACATCTTCGATGTCATAAACCGGTGCGACGGCAGCTTCCGCTTCGGTGAACGCTGCAATAACTTCTGCAGCATCTCGAGTGTTTATCCACTCATTAATGTAGCCATCTAATTCATCGGCGTGTGCGACTCTAGATCTAGCCTCTTTAAACCATGGTTCTTCGATAACTTCTGGGTGCCCTACAAGAGTCATTACCCTCGCGGCAATTGATGGAGCCGAGGTTGATATTGCTAACCACTTACCATCACGGGTTTTATAAGTGTTTCGCGGTGCGTTGTTTTCAGTGCGATTTCCGGTTCGCTTTTGCTTTATTTTCAATTGATCATAAATAAGAGCTTGCGGACCTAGTGTTGTCATGATGGGTTCAAGCAAAGATGTATCTATGACTTGACCTCTTCCATAACTTTCAGATTTTGGATTATTAAGGGCAAAAAGTGCGGTCATGATTGCTTGAGCCGTAGTGATTCCTGCAATTGCATCTGCCAGGCCAAATGCAGGCAAGGTCGGTGGACCATCTGGTAATCCAGTAAGTGCTGCAAACCCACTCATCGCCTCGGCCAAAGTTCCAAATCCAGCTCTGCGACTGTATGGACCCTCTTGTCCAAAACCAGTCACGCGTGCCATGACAAGTTTAGGATTTAATTTATGTAACTCTTCTGGAGATAGTCCCCACTTTTCCAGAGTGCCGGGACGAAAATTTTCGATTAAGACATCAGTCTCAGAGATTAGTTTTTTGAAAATCTCCGCTCCAGATGGATTACCCAGATTTAAAGCCAAACTCTTTTTATTTCTTGAAAGATATATCCACCATAAAGAGTGTCCGTCTTTTTTGTAACCATGATTTCGAACCGGATCACCGTTTTCTGGATGTTCAATTTTTATTACCTCGGCACCATAATCACCAAGTAGCAAGGATGCGGTTGGCCCAGCAAAGAGTGTTGCGCAGTCAATAACTCGTAGACCGGCTAGCGCAGACATTTTATTTTTTGGCTGTAAGTATTGAATCAGCCAATTCCCGAAGTGTGACTCCTTTTAAGTCGGGAATACATACGCCATCTAAGGAAATATCAGAGGATTTTGAAGCCTCTGGAAGCCATTTTGCCCCATAGAAAACCCCCGCCAACGCCCCAGCTAGAGGCGGTAAAGAGTCTAGTTTTCTTTTGTGAAGCAGCGCAGAGTGCATCAAGCGCTCTGGAGAATCAGTATTTTCGAAATGAGCTAGTAGCAGTCCCAAAGTTTCTGGTGCTGAGATTGGGTATGCATAGATTTTTTCTATGAAGTTTTGCTCTAGTTTGATAGCCCTATCGAAATCATTGTTGACTCCCTTAGAAATATCCATAGCTTTAGACACCAGTCTCTCCGACCAAGAATCTTTTGGAAAGCAACTAATAGCAGCACTAATAGCTTGAGTTTTACTTTCGCCTCGCATAATGGTTGCGAACATGTTTGCTAAAGCTCTAGCGCAGTACAAGCCGTCTTCGCTATGGGTGATAGTTATATCTTCATCGACTTTTTTTAACATATCTTCAGTGCTGTTGAAATAAATTAAGGAAATTGCGACAGCTCGGGCTAGAGAAATGTCATCAAAATAATGCGGATTGTCGTGACCCGATACGGGCGGCAACAAGCCATTCACCAAATTATTCAAAGCAATTTTGGTCCCAGTCCTCGCTTTGATATTTTCATTTTCACGTGACAACGCTTGCCAAGCATTCAAGCTACTTTTGTTAGCCAAAATATACTTAACAACAAAAGCAAACCACTCTGAATCATCAGATGGTGATGGATTTAGCAATCTGCCAGCTTGGGCATGGGTATAGGGAATAGGACGGGTTGTTTGTTTCTTTTCATCAGCGTATTCGGAAAGCGAGCGCATTCGCATGATCCTCTTTGGCGCCAAGATTCCTAATCGATTAGTGGCGGATGGCTCAGCTATTCCATCTCCGAAGGCCAGACCAAAAATTGCTCCCTCGATGCGATCTTTGATTTCAACCATTGCTAACCTTCCAGCCCAATTAACTCTTCTGCCAACGAATAAGGGTTTAATCCTTTGGCGAATTGCAGACAGGTGCCGCCAACGGTAATTACTGCTTTTTTCCAGTTATCAGGGATTGCCGGGTAACCGGCCAATGCGCCGGCAACCGCACCTGCCATAGCTGCAATAGTGTCGGCATCACGACCTAAATTCACCGCAAAAAGAAGGGTTTCAACATAACTTCCTGCTCCATACAACACCGCTGCCATTGCCAGCGATACCGCCTCTGGGGCGAGATCTGCGTAGAAATAATCAACAACCGCAACTTTTTTCAGTAAGAGATCGGCCAACTCACTCTTCGGCAAATTTCTGTTGTTGAGAACTATTTCCTTTACATCCATCATTGAACGATAAGTCCAAGAATCTTTTGGAATTGCATCGCAAGCATCGTTAAAAACTTGTTGCGCATCAAGACCCTTCATAGCGCCAGCAATTGCGACGGCAATAACAACCCCGGAATGAATTCCCTCTCCTGCGTGACTTACCATCCCGTCAGCAATTGCAATTCTCGTAGCAGACTCATAATCACCTGCCGCAATGATGCCGACGGGCGCCACTCGCATGGCAAGTCCATCACTCCAGGCATGATTATGTTGTCCCGAAAATGGTGGACGAAGTCCGTTTCTTAGGTTTTCGATTGCATTCATTTCACTAAAACCGGCACCTGCAAAAGCTTGAGTTTGCGGACAGACCTTTTCAATCCAAAAATCCGCAAAATCGTCAGCCGTTATTTTTTTACCATATTTCAAAATAGCGCTGGCGGTAAGTAATGCATACTCTGTGTCATCACTGCCGCCTGGGGTCATATTTACAAAATCAGAGACAGAACCATATTTTTCTCTAATTTCTTGGGCTGACATTCCTTCGACAGGTCTTCCAAGTGCATCGCCCACAGCCAATCCCGCTAGACAACCACGAGCTCTATCCGCCAGATCAATTTTTGTCATACGCAAAAATCTCGTCCTGGATACTTCTCACTTTGCTCGCTCTTGCAAGATCTTTTTCTCTAATTTCTTTTGCAATTCTGGTTAGTAACGCTGCAGATTCCCCAAAATTTCTGCGGCTGGCAGTTTCAACTTTGGTTAACCATTCCTGAGGAATTCCTTTAACTCCATTCATAGCTCCAGAGATCGCTCCTGTCATCGTCGCAATGGAGTCAGAATCACGGCCATAATTCACGCCGCCCAGAACCCCTTCACGGTAAGAACCTTTACTGACAACTAGCATTCCCAAAGCTATTGGAAGTTCTTCGATAGACAATAATCGACTTGGCTTTCGAGCGTCATCTCCTTGCTGTCTATATTCATCTTCCAAAGTGTCATAGGGCTTAAAAGCCTCCCGCAAAGGAGCGATCGCGGTTTTCCAATCCGTCAATGTTTTAGCTTTTGCGTAAACCGCTTGAATTGCCTTCTTTGTTCCGTCATTTGCTAACTCGATTGCTGTTTCAATAATTTCATTTGCCGTTACTCCGGGGGTAAAGCCGTGCGCAACGCAACCGGCAAATACTCCCGCGGCTTCTCTACCAAAACTCGATTGGTGGGACCCTGCGATTTCAATTCCTTCTTTGTAAGCTTCCCAAGCATTACCCGCATTAACAGCACCTACCGGAGCCAGATACATTGCAGCTCCACAATTCACCATATTGCCCACTCCGGCCTCGCGGGGATCGACATGACCGAAATGAAGTCTCTGAACTAACCACTTCTCAGCAAAGAAAACTCGGTGAATCAATAATGTTTCTTTATGTAATTCTGGAATAAATCTCATTTTTTCTATGAGTTCGGGAATTATGTGTTTAGCAAATGAAAATGCATCCAGATGATCGCGTACCTTTTCATAAACTGAGATGAGTGACTCAGTCATCAAGGTGTCGTCGGTAATGTGGCCGTCACCTTTATGGAAGGGTGATATCGGACGAGCATTTTCATAATCTGGATAGAAAGGTCCTTCGATACCCTCAACAAAACCTCCATATCTCTCTTGAATTTGTTTAGGACTGAACCCTTCAGTGGTGCCTCCAAGCGCATCACCAACAGCTGCACCTGCAATAACACCGTGGACCTTATCTTCAAACACTATTTATCTCCGCATCTCATTTTGGAATATAGAGACAGAGCCTTTCAGCCCTGTCTCTATATTTACTCTATCGGGCTCCGTAATTAAGGTTTAACGGAGACCGTTCCAACCCGTTGTGATTGCTTTTTTGTAATCTGCAAGAGAGATCTTGCCGGTGTACAACAAGCGAGCTTGTGGATTCTGGAATGAACCCTTCCACGCTTCCCATTGTGGAACGAATAGGAATGGAGCGGTAGTTAAGCTGTCTCCCTGGCTCATAATGTGTTGCCAGTTAGCATCGCCCTTCTTTACCTCTTTAACCTTCTCCTGCGCACTTCTGGTGCCTGGCAAACCTCCACCAACAGAGATTGCAAGTTTTGCCAAATTGTTTTCCTCCATTAAGTATCTAACGAAGCGAATTGATTCTTTAGCAACCTTGGTACGTCCGCTTACTGCAAAAATTCCAGCGGTCGGAGCCTGTGCGCTTCCTGCTGGACCTGAAATCATCGGAAGGTACTGATAATTCAAGTTCTTTGCGGTATCGAAAGTTCCTGCTAGTGAGTTCTTTGTGAAGATAAGTGGCAAAGTGCCAGCCATAAACTCAGTTTGCGGATTTGAGCTGACATAACGCGCGTCAATGCTCTTATCAATTTGAATCATGTCGGCAAAGTTCTTAACAATCGCCATTTCAGCATCACCCTGCACGAGCTTTGCTTTAGATCCGGCAGTTAAGCCAACAAAGTATTTAGCTCCATAAGTAGGTCCCATAACCATGGTCAACTTTGCAGCCTGACTCAACCCAACGCCAAGTCCTGGAGTTGTAGGTGTACTTACTTTTTTCGCAAGTGCACGAAGATCGTCCCAGGTAAATTTGTCATTTGCCTTTGGAAGTGTGCCGCCTAACTTCTTAACTAGATCTACGTTTGCAGCCACCATGTATTGCTCGATAAACCATGGGACTCCAAATAGTTTCGCTTTGTAGCTAGCGGTGGTCCAGATTCCTGGATTAATTTCCTTCTGAATTGATCGGAAAGACGAAGTTAGGTTGTATAGATAGCCTTTTTGCGCATATTGCAGCGCAGCTGCGGCCTCAGTATCAATTACGTCAGGCGCAGTGCCGGCGAGAAAACCGGTTGAGAGCGCTGTATACATACCTTCTTCATCAACTAACTCAAGTTTAACTGGCGAATTTGGATTCTTCTTATTCCAATCAGCCACCAATTCTTTAAGTAACTTGATGTGTGGCTCTTGCCACGCCCAAGACATGAATCGGATTTCTTGCGCTGCGCTTGCTGTCTGGCTTGGAATTAAACCAGCAGTTAGTGCAACTACGAGCGATGCGATAAAGAATCTTGAGATTCTTCCGAATCGCTTTCCTTTCGTTGTGCTCATTTCTTTTCCTTTTCTCCCGTTGGAATCTCAATTAACCTTTTACGGAACCCGATATCAAGTTAGTTGAGAATTTTCTTTGCAAGATGGCAAACAAAATTAGTGATGGTGTAATCGCCAAAATTGTTGCAGCAGCAAGTGGTCCAAGTAATCCTTGTCCCTCAGTGCCGATAAAACGTGCCATCTGAGTCGTTAATGTCTGCTTTTCATTTCCTTGTAAAAACACAACGGCAATTAAGAAGTTGTTCCAGCAATTAATAAAGGTGTAAATCATTACCACCAGTGAACCTGGAAGCAACAATGGGAAGATAATTGTTCGAAGGAGCTTTACTCCAGATGCACCGTCGATGCGGCTGGCTTCAACAATCTCACCAGGGATGTTTTTGATGAAGCCTCTTTGTATCCAGAGGGCAAATGGAAGATTAAAAATGACGTACAAAATAATTGCGCCTATGAAATTGTCGTACAAACCAATCTTCACATAGATCAAAAAGAGTGGAATAACCGTCAAAAGTGAGGGAAATACTTGAGAACTGAGAATCCAGCCGGTAGTTGCTTTTGATAACCACCCTCTTGATTGAGCCACCAAATATGCTGCTGGTGCGGTAACTAGCGTTGTAATCAAGGCGGAAACCGTTGAGAGCCAGAAACTGTTGAAAGCTGAACGGCCAATGCCGCTTCTCGTTACAGCTACTTCGTAGTTACTCCAAGAGGGATTTTCCGGCCAGATTATTAGATCGCGGCTTCCAATCTGAATTTCACTTTTTATTGAGGTTAAGAGCAGCCAGACTATGGGTATTCCGAAGAAAAGTGTGTAGAAAATGGTCGCAATAACTCTTATATATTTCATTGTTCGCTCATCGCTTTGAATTGTTTGCGCAAAATCGCAAGAACCAACAAAATTTCCGCTACCGCGATGGCGACACCCAGTGCGCTCGCATAACCGAATTCTCCATATTTAAACGCTTGGCGAAACGCAAATACAATCGGAATCTCTGAATTAGGAGGCGGAAAGCTGCCCACAATTACATATATCAAATCAAAAGCTCCAAAGTTCCAAATAAGGTTTAAAGCTACGAGCGGAACCAAAATCGGTTTGATGTGCGGAAGAATCAAGTGTCTGAACTTTCGGATGCTGTTTGCTCCATCCATTTCCATAGATTCTTCAAGTTCTTTAGGAATAGTTTTTAGAGCTGCCAATACCGCGAGGGTAATCATCGGCATAAGTGCCCAGGCTCCGATTACAACAATGGTAGGGAAAAATAGAGTTGGATCCTCCAGAAATCCAATGTTGCCACCTGGGAGGTTGAACGCTCGCAGGAATTGATTTACTGGACCGCTATTTGGATTCATAAGAGTTGTCCAGATAACTGCAATTGCGGGTGGAGACATCGCCCAAGGTGAAAGAGCTATTACCTTAAGTGGAATCATGTATCGCTTTTCCTGATTTAGCAGCAGTGAAAGTCCGACGCCCATCGCTGTCGTTAGAGAAGTTACTAACAAAGTCCAAATCAAACCCAATTTAAATGAAGCGAAAAACTGGGTGTCTGAGGCCATATAGCGAAAATTTTCTAAACCAATAAAGTTAATTGGAACATCAATACCTGCAGACCAGTCAGTGAAAGCCGCCAAAACCGATAAAACCAGCGGCAAAGTGCTCAACAGGATGATTGTTATTAATAGTGGCAACATCATCAGCTTTATTGATCGGTCTTGAGCGTCAATACTTGTTGGCTTTTTATTCATTTTAGATTTCATGCAGAGTCACGCTCCACAAGGACTGGCTGCACTTCAACTCTTTTTACTGGCGCTGAAGGATTTTGAATTCTTTCAATTAAGTACTCAGCAGCTAATCTTCCACGTTTCTCCGCATTGTAATCAATCGTTGTTAGTGAAGGACTAAGAATTGTTGCCAAATCTGTGTTATCAATTCCCATAACGGCGACATCTTCTGGGACTCTTATTTTCTTCGACGAAAAATAACGAAGCGCACCTGCTGCAATAACATCATTCGCACACATCACAGATTTAAAGGACTTCAAATTCTTAACTTTTGATAAGGCAGCTACAGCTGCTTCTACCGTAAAGGATGCTGCTTCAATTGATTGACAGGTTTTTTCTATTCTATGTTTCTTGATTGCTCTTTCAAATCCTGCACCACGAATTTTTCCCGGAATAGTTTCTTTTGGACCGTTAATAAAAAGAATTTGGCTACCGTATTTGCTAGTTAGATAATCGACTGCAATATCAAGTGCATTAGGTGCAACTTTCAAACTGTCTGTTTCCCGATTAATATCGACGTTTCCAATCGTGACAATTGGAATATCCAAACCTTCGACAGCTTTTTTGATTCGGGGATCATCTACAAGTGACAAAAGAATTAAACCGTCCGCATAACTGCTATTGAGAGAATGAATCTGACGTAAAACATCATCAGCACTTGAAACTTGTGGCGCAAGCATCATCCGATAATTTGTTCCCTCAAGACCTAGCTGAACCCCTTTGGTGATTGTTTGGTAAACGGGGTTTGAGATATCCGGAACACTGAGACAAATTTGCTCAGTACGTCGCGCGCGTAAGGCGCGTCCCGCGGAATTAGCTTGATAATTAAGCTGTTCGATGGCTTCTTGAATTCGCCCCTCAAGATTGGGTCTGACTGTTTGGCCATTCACCAATCGCGAAACAGAGGCAATCGAAACTCCGGCTTTGCGCGCTACATCATGCAATGTCGCTCGCCCGTGAGTTTTTTCCATTCCGGACCACATCCCCCCAAAACTGTAAACGTTTACAGTTTTGCTACCAAAAATTACTCCCTTTGTTCTACATGTCAATAGTGATTAGGCGATTTTTTCAAACCAATTTCGTAACGAATCAATGGACTGGATCGCCCAAGCTGCTTCTTCATGAGCAGCTCCCGGGTAAAAACTGAAAAAGAAATCCCTTTCCTGCGAATAGCCTTTTTGAATTAGAAGCTCGTGAGCGTAATTTTGAAATGGTTCATATTCGGCATCAAAACCCTCAGAGCCATGTGACATCCAAATCCGATGTTCACCCGGGGGTGGAAGATTCTCAATCGTCATTTTCACCAGCGGGTCTCTTCCTATGGGCCAGTGAGTCGAGTGTGCCAAGGCGGTTGAAAAATGATTTGGAAACCTACTCAATGCATAGAGCGTGCTGAGTGCACCACGGCTAGCACCAATCATCGCGGTTTTTGCAGGAGTAGTCCGTGTTTTTGTTGCATCAAGAATAGATGGAACGTAGATTTCAAAAATCTCTTGAAGATACTTGTTTCCTTGAACCCTACTTACATCAAAGGGTCCATTCTTTGGAAAGAGCTGCATTCCGGATTTGAAATAATCCTCAGGCGAGAGATCTAGCCCGCGAGAAACGGAGTCGCCCACTTCTCCCTGATGCCATATCGCAACAATTAGAGGTGGCGCGGCATTAAATTGATTTGAGATAAATTGGGCGTTCTCAGCGAGCTGCCAGGTTGTGTTTTGCTTTGCGGTATTAACATCGAAAATGCATTGCCCATCGTGAGCAATGAGTAATTTGTCAGAATCTTCTCCACCACCCCAAAACTCAACAATTCGCGTTCCAAATTCAACGCGCGTGACTTCTCCTAAAACATTGGGGATTTGGTATTTCGAAACCACCTTCATTTCCACTCTCGAAAAGTATCACTTCGAATCTTTAATGTTTATGCTCTTTAGATTGCGTTGAAGCCAATAAATCGCCAAGTAGTTATACTGCGCTCATGACTGAAGAGACCCCAGAAATCATTGATGTAGAACCACAACAGCTAGCATCGGTTCAAGCCCGCTTGGGTTCATTCCTGCTTGATATCGGACTAGCGATTGTTACTTTGTTTGTGGGCTGGGTGATTTGGAATCTCTTCACTTGGAAAACCGGACAGACTCCCGCCAAGAGAATTTTGAAGCAGGTCGTAGTCGATGCCAAGACTGGTGAAGTTTTCAGCTGGTCACGTATGGCGCTGCGTGAGTTTGCAGTTAAAGGTGCAGCCGGAAACATTGCATCAGGTGCAACTAGCGGCGTTACCTTTGTGATCGACAGTCTTTTCGTGTTCCGCAATGATCGCAGAACAGTTCACGACTTAATCGTGGGATCTAAAGTAATTCAGCTTTAGTTAAGCGGTTGGCGCTTCAGCGAGATCTTCTGGAGTATCCGGAAGAGTTTCGCGTGCCATTCCTTTGAATGTGAAGGTTTCTTTTCCTTCTTCACCTTCAACATCAATCAGAATTATCTGACCGCCTTTAACTTCACCAAAGAGAATCTTCTCCGATAGCGCATCTTCGATTTCGCGCTGAATGGTGCGACGCAGTGGCCTTGCACCAAGAACTGGATCGTAACCGCGGGTAGCAAGAACTGATTTCGCTCTTGCGGTTAATTCGATTCCCATGTCCTTTGCCTTCAAGCGAGACTCAAGGTTTGCAATCATGAGATCAACAATCTGAATAATTTCATTTTCAGAAAGCTGGTGGAAGACCACAACATCATCAATACGGTTTAGGAACTCTGGGCGGAAGTGCTGCTTTAGCTCATCCTGCACCTTGTTCTTCATGCGCTCGTAATTTCCAAGTGCATCGCTGACGTTGGTGAATCCAAGTGAAAGAGACTTGGAAATATCACGGGTGCCAAGGTTGGTGGTCATGATGATTACGGTGTTCTTGAAATCAACCTGACGACCTTGCGAATCAGTTAGACGTCCCTCTTCAAGTACCTGTAGCAGTGAGTTGAAGATATCTGGGTGTGCTTTTTCAATCTCATCGAAAAGAACAACTGAGAATGGACGGCGACGTACCTTTTCGGTGAGCTGTCCGCCCTCGTCATAACCAACATATCCGGGAGGCGCACCAAAGAGACGGGAAGCGGTGTGCTTCTCGGAGTACTCCGACATATCTAGTTGGATCAATGCATCCTCATCACCAAATAGGAACTGTGCGAGGGTGCGGGAAAGTTCAGTTTTACCAACACCAGATGGTCCAGCGAAGATAAATGATCCACCAGGGCGCTTTGGATCCTTTAGACCAGCGCGGGTACGGCGAATTGCTTGAGACAACGCCTTGATCGCTTGCTCTTGTCCGATGATGCGCTTGTGTAGCTCATCTTCCATGCGAAGCAGACGTGAAGTTTCTGCTTCAGTTAATTTGAATACCGGAATTCCAGTTGCAGTTGAAAGAACCTCTGCGATTAACTCTTCATCAACCTCTGCAACAACATCGAGATCCCCTGCTTTCCAGGATTTTTCGCGTTCTGCCTTTTCAGCAATTAACTGCTTCTCTTTGTCGCGTAGTGATGCCGCTTTTTCAAAATCCTGACCATCAATGGCGGATTCTTTCTCTTTGCGAACTTCAGCGATCTTGTCATCGTAGGCACGAAGCTCTGGTGGAGCGGTCATACGACGAATTCTTAGACGAGAACCTGCTTCATCAAGTAGATCGATAGCTTTATCTGGCAAGAAACGATCTGAGATATAACGATCTGCCAATGTTGCCGCAGCAACAATCGCATCATCATTGATGGAAACTTTGTGGTGTGATTCGTAGCGATCACGAAGTCCCTTAAGGATTTCAATAGTGTGAGCAACAGAAGGTTCTGCTACTTGAATTGGCTGGAAACGACGCTCGAGAGCAGCGTCTTTTTCTAGGTGTTTGCGGTACTCATCAAGAGTTGTAGCACCAATTGTCTGGAGCTCGCCGCGGGCCAACATTGGCTTCAAGATGCTTGCAGCATCAATCGCGCCTTCTGCGGCACCTGCGCCAACCAAAGTATGAATTTCATCGATGAAAAGAATGATGTCGCCACGGGTGCGAATCTCCTTAAGAACTTTCTTCAAGCGCTCTTCAAAATCACCGCGGTAACGAGAGCCGGCAACAAGGGCACCAAGATCTAGTGAGTAAAGCTGCTTATCTTTCAAAGTTTCTGGAACATCACCTTTAACAATCGCCTGTCCAAGTCCTTCAACAACTGCAGTTTTACCAACACCTGGTTCACCGATTAGAACCGGGTTGTTCTTGGTACGACGAGAAAGAATCTGCATAACGCGCTCGATTTCTTTTTCGCGACCGATAACTGGATCGAGTTTTCCTTCACGTGCAGCTTGTGTGAGGTTACGACCAAATTGATCTAAAACTAATGAGGTAGATGGTGTTCCTTCTGCAGGGCCGGTTGCTGGCTCTTTGCCTTGGTATCCGGAGAGAAGTTGAATAACTTGCTGACGAACTCGGTTTAAATCTGCGCCAAGTTTTACAAGTACCTGTGCGGCAACACCTTCACCTTCACGAATCAAGCCAAGCAAAATGTGTTCGGTGCCGATGTAGTTGTGGCCGAGTTGTAGCGCTTCGCGAAGAGAAAGTTCGAGAACTTTCTTAGCGCGTGGAGTAAATGGAATATGTCCGGAAGGTGCTTGCTGACCTTGTCCGATAATTTCTTCAACCTGGGCGCGGACCGCTTCTAGAGAAATGCCAAGTGATTCCAAACCTTTTGCGGCGACGC
>VFQS010002683.1_pt1 | contig 14277 bp, 24 predicted proteins | sample 3512361 | NCBI WGS metagenome assembly VFQS01 (sample SAMN10412375, study PRJNA504923) | tailings metagenome | isolation source: Relicate 1 Philex TSF3 active mining | place: Philippines
CCCCCAAACCCCAAAACCCCAAAACCCCGCAATTCCTTAAATATGCAAGATAATATGTAAAAACTTTGTTTATTTTGAACACAAATATAAAACTCAGAACCAAGCATTCCAGCTGCTTGGCATTTGGCACAATCTCTTTTCGTCGAGAGCCATGTCAATAAGGTCGAACACCTTCTTATTGAACTCTTCCATTACATTAGGCTTGTTCACCTCATACTTGAAGGCTTCATTCGGTATTTTGATGTTGTTAAACGATACATAATTTTCTGGTAAGAGTACCTGTGTAGTGCTCTAGTCGGCATAGCCACTGTCAAGCTTCATCAAAGCCAACTATCTGTGCATCTTGACGTACTCAGGATCTTGCAGGTACTGATCCAAATTAAGTATCTGTCGATTCTGCGACAGACTGACCATCTTAAACTTAATGTAGTCCAGGCTCTTGCTGATCAAGAGCAAGTTACCATCCCTGTCATCGTTCAAGTCATCTCTATATACTAGGTTTAGTAGCGGCAATATCTTCTCATGATACTTGCCCATGGCGAGTGAGCATGCTGTGATAACCCCGGCAAACATGCCGTGCAAGCCAGTGCCACGAGCGCCCATCAGGTCCACGAAGTTGTTTGAGAGGCGGAAGGGCAGGTAGTTCGGGTTTTGGAACTCTTCTCTCTCAAGTGCCTCATAGTCGATGTTCGGCGTCACATTCAAATTATTGACTGCCTTCCTGAGGTTCCTGTTTTTGAGGAACTCGATCAACTTGGCCTCGTTGAAGGTAAGACACCCACTAGTTTTGCTGACCGACATCTGATTCAGGTTGAAGCAGTCTGCTTGGGTGAAAACGTAGGCAAAGAACGAATTCACTGCGTGGTGCACCGTAAAGTACTTCTTGAACAAGAATAAATCATCCACGTTGTAGAAAATGCGGTGGAAGAAGGAGCTCAGCATGTAGGGTTTGCAATGAAGATTCTTCATCTCATGGAAAGTCTCTTCGTTTATCTGAGCCTTTTTCTCAGCTGTGAGTGATGAGATGCTAGCTTCTGAAGCATTTTAATTTAAGGCCTTTAAAGTCTCATCGACTTTTCTCAGCTGAATATTAAAGGCCTAATCAGTGTCCATTCCCCGCTCTTGGAACAGGAAGTCTTGAATTTCCTGCATGCTTTGGAAAGTCAGGTCATCTTGTATGATTTTTATGCGGTTGAATATGGCACGCATGGGTACGTAGAACTTGATAGAGCGACGTGCTGTTTCCTTGTGCTTCTTGAATATCATGTTCATAATAAGCTTGACCTGATTCAGTCTCTCCTCATTAAACATTCGGTGAACGTCATCCTTTGTCATTTAGAATGTCTATGCGGTAAAGCTGTACTATCGCTAATTGCTGCACTTGATCATTATCCTCTTGCTCTGATAGTTGGATCCCCTTTATATCTGAGAGTCAAACTTCTAAATGTATATTATGCTTTGAGGTTGAGGTTCCTGCTCTGAGAGCATGAACTGACCAGGCAACTCAACGCCTTTCTCACAATAGTTTGCCAGGAAGGGGCTGATGAGTTCCAGATATGACCTCTACTCAGTCAAATTAATCCTCTGCTATAGCAAGTCCTTAAAGTTCTTGGCTCTCTTAATCACTTGAATGATATTGGTATCCTTGGTCTCAGGCTTGATAAAGTCTCGCTCATACGATGCGGCCAACTCGGCAAGTAAAGGTGAGCTCTGTATGCTGGCTGGGCTGAAAAACCTGGTGTGTAGCTGATTCAAAAAGGTGTTGAAATTTTTCTCGAAGCTCTCTATCTTGAAGATCGAGCTCATGCAGAAGATCTTGCCCAAGACACCTTGCAAGTCCTCCTCCTAGTTTGTCTTCATGGTCTTCGTGAACTCCAAAGAAAGTCTATCCAATTACATCGTTTGTTATTGAGCGAAGCGTCTGATGTTGTTCATCAGGTACTAGAACTGGTTAGCGTAAGTAGCGTTGAGCACCCTTTGTTCCTCGGGCGTAATCCCGATCCTCAGCGACTCATTCTTGATTTTTAGGGAGAGATAGAGGACCTGGGGGTAGAGCCTACTTAGCTTCTCGAGGACGTTGCGACTGAAGACTAACTCCAAGTTGTTGCTGCTGTAGAACATCTGGAGAATCTGAGGCAGCCAGAAGAGCCAGATCCAGGCTGGCAGTTAGCCAATCAGTTTCTTGATCAGGTTCATCGGCTCCACCAGATCTTGCTGAGGCACCTCCAGCTTCTTCTTGATGATGCAAAAGACGTTTGGGATGATGAAGCGGCTCTTATGAAGGGCCAAGCCAATGGCAGTCATGTAACCCTTGAGAATATGCTGCAGCGACACGTCATCCTTTTTGATTTAATATACGGTCTCGTTGAACTTGGCGAAGCTCAACCATGCCTTGTAGTCCTTGTCGTACATAGCCAGCGAGTCCTTAAGGTACTTCTAGGCCTAGTCGAGAGTGCCCATCCTAAAGAAGTAGTCGCCTATTAGTCTCTGTATGGAGGCTATCTGATGAGGCTAATAGATATTAGCGCCCCTTCTGGCATGAGTATCATCTTCATGCTAAGGTTGTTTATCGAAATAGTTATTCTCTAGGTTGCTGATGGATTCAGCGATAGATCTACGAAGAGATTCGGGATTGTTATTGAACTGCAACTACAATTTTAGACTCTCATAGTCGAGGTGGAATTTTTCTGCTCTAAGTGATTCGGGTAGATCAGCTCCCGAATACTTAAGCTACCTTTCAAGGGTCTAGAGATAGCTATAGGCAAGCATGGGCATGTCTTGGCGCCTACTTACCTATGCTAGTTTGTAGTAATTCCAAGCTTTGTCAAGATATTCATTGGTAAAATCTTATCGTTAGCTATTGAGCATGCCGAAAAACTGGACTTTGTAAGCTTGATTATCTTACTCTGAGGCGAAAGGCTGTGCAGGCTCAGGCATCACAGGCGTGGGTATCATAACTGTCGCAAATTAATCAAATAGAAAGTTTCGATTATCTAGCACGTCCTTCCAAAGCTGAATCTTCTCGCACATTTGAGGCACACGCTCCCTCCAAAGATTTAAGACGACTTTGAAATCGATGATCTTGCCCCTTTTCCTTTCTTCCTTGATTTCTTTGATAAAGTTACGGCCACCTTCACTGCTCTCCATCAATAGCTAATAGAGCGTCAAGTTATCGAAATGCACCGTATTGTCTATGTACTTGGGCAGATACAGGTCCCACTTGATGAACGCCTAATGCACGATACTCTTAAACACCTCATCGTAAGCGGCTATGTTTTGACTTCTAATAGCCAGATAGCATGCATAAATGCGGTGCTTGAGCGAGTCAGAGTTTTTCAATATTGGTTCATAAGCCTGAAGTGTGCCCCAGTCCTTCTAGCTCCAAGCATACTCGATCATCATGTCGAGATTAGGTATGTCAACGTTGTAGGCGAGGGCACGTGCGATATCGAAGTACTGATCCCATTTGTTTAGCACCTTGAGACTGTCTGTGAAGATTGTCTCCCAAACTCGTAGATCTACCTCCTTCACTAAGTTGTTAGGGCCTCGCCTCGGGTATGAATATGTTTTCTTGTCGGCATCAAAGCGTGTCCTGCCACTCAAGCTCTCAAGTTCTTAGTTCAGTTTAACCATTTCTTACTCTAAATAATCCTTCTCAGACTAAGGATGATCAGGGTTTGCCTATTTAATCTATTGATAGCGGTTTAAGAGGTGTCTCTCATGATATTTGTAGAGATGAGTAATGTATATCTCGGGTAGCTGCCTCTGATACTTCCCAGACTTCTTCTAGTCTTCATCCATTTGGTCATATTGACCCTCTTGTTCTGCGTAGTAGACAAGGAAGTGGCTGAATTGTTGGTTGATTTCTTCCCACATGTCATGCTGTGCGTACGAGATCATACTACGGGTTTCGTTTGACTTGGTGACTTAGCGACGCAATCCGGCAATGTAGTCAGTCTCGAGAAGCTTATCGTACAGCTCATTCGTGGCAAAGAAGTAACGCTCATTATCGGGGAACAAAGTCATATGGTTTTCCAGTATAGGAAGTACCACGTGCCATAGGTTGAAAGTCTTGCCCATGAGCTAGAGAGTCTCAGGTTCCACACGTATTTACGGAGAGACTCCAGCAATGGCTTCAAGAAGCATGCGTGAAAGAGAGTATTTCTTGGGATCAATAGGGCTGGCAGGTTGTTGGACTTGCTAAGCCGGCTGTAAATTGTTGCTCTGTGCCATCGGACTAGCCATCTATATGCAACTCAAAAAGTGCCTGTTTAAACCCTCCGTAAGTATCTACTGCTCTTCCCTCGTTAAGAGTTAACTCCAATACTGATGGAATAAGAAGAGGAAGAGTTTATCCGAAATCAGCTTATCATAGCTGTAACTTAAGTTGTAACTGATCAAGTCAGAGATATAAATCATCAGGTCAGCCACCTTCAGACCCTAGTAGTTGTCAGTTTTCTAGGTAAAGCTCTCGAGGACTCTGATGACTTTTTTATATTCAGACTCTTATTCACCATCCATCATCACCTGATCCTCAGATGATAATTATGTGAGTGCCACGCCCTCAATTTTCGTATTGATCAAGTTCTCAACCTTCACCTCAGAATTGTAAAGTGTGAAAAACCTGGCCGAGTGCTCAATCTTCTTGAGTTCCCCGTTTGCGCGGAAACTATACAAAGTGAAATCGAGGAGTTGAGACTGTGCCTGGAAGAATGCCATCTTGTCTTGCTTGTCGTCCTCCGCGTGCTTGGCGAAAAAGAACTGGAACTTCTTGAAGATCGAGGCGCCATTGAACTTCTCAAAGACCTGGAAGACTCGGTGCTTCAGCGCCACCGGCTTGCCCTTGGACAAGATGAACAACTTCTCAAAGAGCTTCAAGGAACTATCCTGCATTAAGTTGGTTTGCTATTCGAGCACCCTGACCCCTTGATCGTATATCTTGACTATCAGCTCGTTGGTCTTCCCAGTGTCCTTGCGCTCAGCGAGCAATTCGGGGATCTTATTGATCATGTACCGGACGAGGTCGTACTTCTTTTCGGGCGAGAGCCTCGTCTCCTCTTCATCAACACTGCTGCTGCTATCCTCGATGAGAATATCAATGACCTGCCGCACACCCTCGATGATATACTCGTTCAGGTTGTACTTCACGAGATACTATATGCTAGAGTAAAGAGTGTCCAAGACATGGATCGCTTCTTCAACTGGGATCTTCTTTAGCTTTTTGGCAACAAGCTTGAGACCGATGAGTACGGTCTCTTTGTTGAACATGTCGAAGTTAGTGTCATCTACCTTGATCTCAACGATGTCGTCGGTGAGGTTGATGAGGCCCTCTGCCTGGGTGTACTTGGTGGCGACGTTGTTGGGCATGTGGAGCACGTGGTGCTTGAATTTGAGCTTCTGAGGCGAGGCATCTTCCTGGTCGAAGATGAGATGCTTGCGGAAGTTGATGATCACCTTGAAGAGCAGCTGCACCAGGTTCTTGTAGAAGACGGCCTCGTTATCAAGCAGGTGGAACTATCTCTTGTAGGTTCTCTCATAGTAATCGATAAAGCGGATCGTATAGTGAGGGATCACTTGCATTATGCAGTGAGCCTGTTCTTGGAAGGATAGGATGGGCGGCTTCTGCTCAGCCATGTACTTGTCCTCGATGGTCTTGACGGCCTTGGCCACGTCTTCGAAGTTGGTCGTCTGGCACCGCTTGATCTCGCGCTCGATGGAGCCCTTGATCATGTCGCAAATCTGCCGGTTGTCAACCAGGTCCTAGCTCAAGAAGATATCGTTGACCAGGCGGCAACTAAAAAGGATGCCCTTAGGGAACCTCAGGGCAACGGGGTAGATCTTCAAGAAGAAGAAGAGAATGTTTTCTTGCTTTCTTTGAGAGTACTTGCAAAGGATGTACATGATGTTGATCATAATGAGGCGACCCAGCTGGAAATTCTCATTCTCACCCGCCATTTGTTCTTGGACTAGGTTGTCGAAGATGGGGATTTGATGAATAGGGAGCCCTGCAAACGAATGGATAAGCGTCCTAATTTGTGTGAGACTCAGAGCAATCAAATCTAGGGAGTCTTTCTGGAGTTCGTGAGGAGAGATCTGAACATTGATAGCTATACGAGCCAAGTTGTAGAACATCCCCGGTCCTATGTTGTAGTAGGCTTCGATAATCTAACTAGAGCCAGGCTTTTATTGCCTGTAGTCAAATATTCTCATCCTTGCCCAGTTATTTAGGGTTGCGCATAATTCTACAGCCAGCTACTTAGAGTTGAGACTCATGGAGTTTGTAGCCGTCAACTTCGCTATGATCTTGTTGATGCGCTATATGAACTTGAACTTGTAGTCATAGAGGTAGATCTGATCTGGATTTGCCAGGATAAAGCTGCACAGGTAAACTAGACTGTTCTGCTGTCTGCCATCAAAGATAAGGGCTTCTTTTAACGCATTTGTCACTGTCTCATGGAGTTATGGGAACACCTGCTTCTACACAGTGGGATCTCTTTGCATTCTGGCTTCATGCTGTGTCTGCTGATAGTTGTTGACAATGTCGATTATTTGAATGAGGTTTCGGAAGCTCTTGTGCACGATTGCTTTGAAGAACATGACGTTATTGTGCTGCAATATGAGCATAAGTACCTGGTCTGAGGTTTGCTCAATCATTTCAATCAACTGCTTATACTGCGCTCCCTTCTCCGAATTTTGAGGATTCGAGTCTACTATCGCCGGTAATGAATTCAAAATGCGGATGAACATTGAAGTCAGAGAGTAGAAAGACCATTCCACTAAATTTGCGCTTTTAGATTTCTTTGCGCAGCTGTACAAGAAAGTGTTGAGTTTTTTGAGATCTCTATTAGGACAGGCATTATGGATAATGTGCAAATCGAAATATCTGAATATCAGATTGAGTATTTTTATTATCTCGACCAAGAATTGTTCGGAGCTGTAGTGCAAGCTCAACTCTAGGTTAGCTTTAAAGTCATCAACTCGTGGCTGCAGTGTAGGAGAATTTTGAGAATTATTCTGAATGCTATCCATGAACTCAAATACAAATTTCTCATCAATTAGAGAACGGAACATTTAATCAGTATCCGAGTAACGCGTAATCAGTGGAATAACGATTAGCTCCATATACTATGCAACACTTTCATAGGTAGTCATGACAAGTAGCATGTGTGGGTTGTGTGGGTTTGAGTTCTGTATTTTTATCCTCTCAGTGATATTCATAATAAGCTCTTTTGCTCTTTCCAACGAAATTTTGTAAGGAATATCAAATTAGAAGAACTCTCGGACTGGGAACATATCGATACCAGCTACATTTCTGTAACCCTTCGCCAAATCTATGATGGCATTGATCTTAGCTTTAGGGTGACGACAGTAGGTAATTAGGATTTTCATGAGCTTTGTGTAGACCTTGCGATACAAACTAAGATTTTTAATCTCATAATTCTTGAGCATTTCAACGTTTGGATTAGGAAGTGTTGAGGGATCAATCTCGGCAAGTTGAAGCCACTTGGGGCGTAGATAGTAAATCACTTGCTGGAAGTGGTTTAATGTGAGCAAGTTCGGATTGTGCTTGACCAGGATCTGGATCAGTTTGAGAGCAAAGTAGAATTCGTATGAGACCATATCGAATGACTAGAGGAACATCTTGAAAAGGTCGGGGTCTCTTGCGAATCTCTCTCTCAAGCAAAACGAGGAGGGATCATTCGCTATATCCAGAATGTAATCGTAAAAGGATGCACCTCCCTGCTTTGCTTGTATTTGTTCACCTGTCAGATCAAGTCTCATTATTGCATTCTCAGGCAAGTCTATTTGGTTGAATTCTTTCCTCGCCTAACTTTTGAGTATGTCGCACACATCAAATGGATTTTTGTTGCAATACTTAAGAAGACCCTCTCTAAAGTCTGATTTCAGATGCCCAATCTTAATTGCAATAGGTCGATAGTTGATATGCTCAGGGATCAATTAATTTACGAGGGGGACTCCATAAAATTCGCAAAGTTGCTTGTAAGTGTCTTTGAATTTCTTTTCAAGCTCGCTTACTATCTAGACCTCAAATTAGGGTACACCAAGTAAGATCTTGAAAATGTCATGCCTGTAAGTTTGAAGCAATAAGTATGAAATCTTAAGTATGTGATATGTACTTTCAATATCCTCAATCCGATTATTTTGATGGAAGATGAGTCTTTGTACATCATCATAGAAATACCGATGCCTATCATTCTCACTCAAGTTTTCTATAGAGAAAGGTATCTGAGGAGGCTTTCCATCTTCTCCAGGAGCTATATTTTGAGGTACATTCATCTAATTTTTGAAGATGTTCATCTGCAGCGGGAATTCTTCATTGAACTTCGGCTTTGATTGTTCATAACACCGAATTAGATGCTTGCCAAGTTGCTCGTTAAAGCAGCCATGCAAAACATAGATGAGACGCGTCAACTATTCATAGAGTGTGGGTACTTGTGTTCTCATGCTGATAATGTTCAGAGATGGCCTCACGCATTCTTTCAGAATAGGATTGGGTAGAGCGTCTTGCTGATTAGACTCTTTTTTTATTAGGCGAGAGAGACACTTTTTTGCAGCCTTGAAGATCACAAACTCCTCCCTTTGGAAAAATTTGAAGAACATGGCAATGATCCTTGACTTGATCTCGACAGCAAAGTAGTCAACCTTACTGTTGCAGTGAGGACTAGGCTCCTTTTACCCCCCAACAAAGTAGGTAATGCTCTAGACCTAATCTTCAATGTGCTTTTGTTGCTCGGGCGTTAGCTGTTAAATCAGCGGTGGTTGCAATTGAGACCCGCCAACAGTGGCAGGCGGTGCGTATTCCTTGAGTAATCTGAGTTGTAGCTCGCTCTGCATATTCTAGAGAGCTTGCATCTACTCAAAGAACACTTGTGATCTCTGCTTGAAGCTTGCATGAATCGAGTCTTCCACAGCGATGTCACAAAGGACAGTCAGGCACTTTCCGATCAACTCTGCATGAAGTCTGGTATTTGGGTATAGCTCGTACATGTGGTGAATGTAGTCGAAGGAAATGTCACTTGCTTGGATCGTCTGCGCAAACAGCTTCTTTATGTTATCGTTTATCCTCGTATTTACCTCTTTCATCAACTTGTCTAGCTCTTGAGGTGATAGCTTCTCTTGGAACTTAGGGTTGATCTCAATTTGAGGTGGACCTTGTGGCTGACCTGGCTACTGCTAAGGCAGCTTCTGAATGAACATGCCATAGTAGTTGTATCCATATTAAACAGCCTCGGTCTCTTGAGTGAGCTTATCCTTTTTTGCCAATTCTTCGACCTCAAAATACTACGAAGTATTGGTGAAGGTCTCTATGTGCAGCGTGTGAGAGTGTGGATCATACACCTTGTTCTAGCTCACATAGTACTTTTCAAGTTTCATATACTTGATCGAGCTCTTCATTTGAGCACTCTGACCCTCCTCTTACTGATTGTTCTATGATTACGCCCCTTGCACTATTAGCTCATACTTCTGGACCTCGCTTTCAAGTATCTTCAGTACCTGCTCTGATATGACGAGTGTAAGGTTGATTTTCTAACTCGCCTGATATATCTGATGCTTAAGGAGGAACTGAAACAGTTCAAGGTAGGAGATGAGGTTGAGGACCGACGTGTATCCGCCCAAGTGCATCTGAAAAAGTGACTTTGCCTTGGCGTCGATGTACCCGGTGACTAGCTGAGTCGCCCAAGACCTCTCTACATCCGGCTACTGCTATTAGGGCTGCTACATGTTGTTGCCAGGCATCATCTGGGGCTGCTCACGTTAAGGACGAAGGGCATTTGTGACAAGATCTTTAACTGAGATGGTCTAAGATTTTGCAGAAATTCTTTCGATGAAGTGCATGCACATGCTTCTAGCGGGTGCCTTGGTTGAGTAGAGCTGCTGGATGATCTTGTCGAGGATCTGATTCTTGAAGTCATAGTCGACGCCTCTTAGGCCGGGAGTGTAGAGACCGACCTTCTCCAAGATGAGGTCCAGAGTCTTTCTGCACTCCTTTTCCACCTGGTAAATAATGTTCTCAGAGCTAATATTCATAGTATGGAATACGGCATCCATGATGAGACCGCAGTGTAAGCGGATATAAGAGCTTGGAAGGTCTTCAATGATAGCCTGTAGGGCAAGGTTCATTGCGACCTTGTTTGGCAACTCCATGATGTAAGCGACGTGACAGATCTTTTTGACAAGGATCTAGATATACTCAAGGTTCTGATAGGCTTAGTCCAATTCTTCCGGAGGATAAACCTCCTTGACAAATCTTATCATGTGCTTAATTGCCTTTATTGGGCCTTGTATGTAGTTGCGCTGAATTGCTTTAGGGGTATTTTGCACCAAATTGAAGTACAAAAACTCACAAAGATCATCAAGGAAGATTAATGGATTGATCTCGTTTGCAAGGCACTCATTTAGTTTTCCGTTCTTACAGATATAAATGAGGGTGAAGTATTAAGTGACCCAGGTGAAGAAATTGTCAATCTTTTCACTGAACACTTTGGTTTCTTAATTCGTTTTGGGAATGGTGCTTGCAATGAGAATGCTCTTTAGGATCTTTTCAAATCCATGCTGTTCTGATCCACGAGCCATATTACTTAATTTCTACTGCTGTCTTCTGGAGTCGAAACTACAAAAGTATGTTAAAAATTGAGTTTAACTTACAACCGAGTCGAATTCATTGCATATTAAGTCAATAATTCTGTGTTCTTGGACTTGGCATTGATAATTGAGAGCACAAGGTAATCAATATCGTATGAAGGCTCAACATAGCATAAAAAGCAACTCTTCACCAACTTGTATGCTTGAATAAGGTTCTCCTCTGTATACTTATGGTACTGATCAAACACCTTGATTAGAATTGTACCAATTGCTGAATCTAAGGGCAAAGTTATTTGATTCCCAGTTGATTTGTCCTGAAGACCTACTTTAAGTCCCTCCTCAGGGCTAAAATTGATTTAAGTAACGGATATCACTTACAAGTTCTTGGCGCGAACCTCTTTGTCTTCTGAGTATATCCTCGTTTTGGCACTAAGTTTCCCCAATAACTTGAGGGTAAGATTAGGGAGGACGCAGTTCATCTTTTGCAAGAAGCTATTCAATTCGGGGAGCATGTTGTCCAAGATGGGGTCGAGAATTTCAGGGAATCCCGAGAGTGCTGACACCCACATCTAGATCGTCGTGATTCCAGTCTCAATTATCTCCACTTGGTTCAGCTTCATAGAATCAATCAGGGGACGGCTCATGGATGGAATAAACTCGATCAGACTCTTAAGTTTTGCCGGCATCTGATAGCAAATTTCATTTGTCTCCTTAATGTAGCTGGCATCTTCCTTAGCCTAGAGGAAAGTTTCTAGCAATCCCTGGAGCATAGGAGTGAATTCCTTAACGAAGTTAGTGTTATCGCTCATTAGATTGAGGGACTTGAAGGTGTTCTTGATAACTTAGAAGTAGTAAGGGATTATCTTGTTAGTCTCTAAAGGATAATTTAGATATCAATATCATTTCTTACTTGTAAACTTGATGCAAAAGATAAATATGGAGAAGAAAAGATGCTTCATACGCTGATCATTTTTGCGAGCTAGGGCTTTTTCAGCGATGATTAAAGTGAGCTTCTGCAAGGTATCTTGGAGTTCAGCTGTCGGGATCTTTGCCAATCTCTGATCTAGTTTGTTAGTGGTCAGAAGTTTTTCTCTAGGACCCTCCCCGATAGGTCTGTTGAAAATGCGCATCTTTTTTGCTATTAAAGCAAAGAAAATTTCATTTAGGTGAGCAGGATACTCATCCTGTACATTCAGAAAGGCAGGACCAGTCATCTAAGGCTAAGGAATTGGTTGGCTTGGCCTCTAATTTATTTGATTTAGGGGAGCTTGGAACTGCATCATATTCTCGACAAGAAGAAATATCCCTGAATCTCCTTGCAACGCTTATGTCTCGATGACTCTGCCCAAAAGTTTATCTTCAACAGATGCTATCAAATCTCTAAACTACAATGGCAGCATCGAGAAGAAAAGTTTTCCGAATTTCTTGATTATCTCGAATATTTTATTGCGATCAGTAGTGGTCTAAAATTGAAGGGGTTGACCTGGCTAGTTGATGATATACATGTCACACAGGTAATGGACAACATTGCTGCCGTGAATGAGAATCTTGCGCAAGCTTTTAATGTCACGGTACTTAAAATAGTTTGAGCCCTGTTTTTCCGTAATTTGCTGCAAGAGTAGCTCTTGGAAAGAGAGCATGTTCTTGACTAAACGGAGACAATTATCTTCTTTATTGCTCTCCATATACTCTGAGATTTAGTTGTCATTATATTGTGAAAGGAAGGCATATTTGTTTTCATTCTGATGAGTGACATCACTGAAATTTTGCTAAGGTTTGTAGTCATGAAGGTAGAAGTATTGATAGTCGTGCTTAAACTTTGCGATATTTTCGTCACCGCCTTTTACGCTTTTTTCTTTGGAGAGGTCAACAAAGTATGCACCGCCGTCGGCGATGAGTATGTTGCGAATTTCGCACTGTTTTTGCTCATGATCGTTTCCAAGTCTCACGCGACTGGTCTTGCGCAACTCCGCAATCTCACCCTTCATGTTCTTGTACTCCTCGCTCATTATCTTCATTTGACTCTCAAGGTCCTTATTCTGCTGCGCAAAGTTCTCAAGCAGATCCGAATAGTCCTAGAGCGTGTCTATTCTCTTAAGCTTTAGGTCATCCACGAGGCGATACAAGTTAATGATCATTATCTATCTGAGAGAGAGGCTGATAGTGCGGTCGAGCATTTGTTTCTGCGTTAACTAGATCGCGAAACGTAGATGAGACTAGTTAAAGTGCTCTCTATACATGTTAATGATGTAGTTCTGCTGGATTTGGCGAGCGATTTGACTCGTGTCCTTGTACTGCTTGCCATAGCCAGTCAGAGTGGGTTTCACGAGGAAATCCTCGAAAAGGGCCTTCAGCGTCTAACTCTTTTGGTTATAGAAGCCCTTATCAATACGTGTGATGCGCACTTGCTAGTTCTGCCCCACAATCTACTTATCATTCTTCTCGTAGTTGGTCATGTCTATCATCTGCTGCTTGATCTGAGTAAGGATCTCGATACGGATGGTCTATGTTCCCGTTTGCTGAAGGTTTCTCAAGATGTTCATCTCTGCCTATATAACCACTGGAAAGTGCTCAACAAAAAGGTCCATTTGAGCTTGTGTTGTGTTGCCTCTCGGTGACTTTTTCACAATAAAGTTGAAAAAGTTCAGCACGTGCTTTAAGCTCTCCAGGTACTCGATGTAGAGTGACACATTTTTCACCTAGGGTAGATGCTAGGTTTTTATGGAGAAAGGTTTCAACACATTTTCCACTATTTGCTGCAATATGCTAAGGATGTTTCTGGACAAAGTGTCAGAAAAGATTTAGTTAACCCAAAGGTAAAACGAGTTGAAATGGACTATAGTCTTCATGGAATGCTCTGAGGGAGTCATGATTCTGGTACCGTTTACTTGCCCAAACTGCGAACACCTTTTTGCTAAAAGTTCCTGCGGCGTTTTAGTGGTCTCATCCAGCCTTTCATTGAGATTCCCCAGAACCTTTAGGTAGTGAGAGACAAGACGATCTTGTCCACTTGGTATCTCAGCCTACATAACCCTTATTACTTGTTGGTTGGGTACTTACCAGGACGAAGTTTGTTGTGCGATAGAACTTCTGCATCTCATATATCAATTTGAGTGCCATCTCTGCATTTTCCTCATTGTCATGCTCGATGACTGAGATCACACTGAAGAAAGCAAGGTTAATTGAGTTTAAATGACTTACAAGTCGACGATTGCGGGCATCGGTAGGAGACGCTTGTCGTCAGGGAGGGTAAGGATGGAGAGGATCTCAAGGGTCTATCTTCTGATGCGATGCTTCACTGAATCCAAGAACTAAGGCTGAGTTTCCTTGGCTTTCTCAATAATCAGAGGAAGGAACTATTCTGAGATCTACCTCATGTTTGAGTCAAATTAGCCTCCAACAAGGGTAATGTTCTCCATGAGTTCAAAAATGTCATGCAATAGTTTCAGGCATCGATCATCATCTATAGTTATGAAGTTTTAGGTGAGCCTCGAGGGAACTTACTGTCTCTAAGGTCTTTAAAATTTTGAATCAACACGTCCAGGCGGCTCACATTTTAGGGCTGCTCTGTTACTTATGGGGTCGACATCTTTATTAATTAATTCTCTTGTTATAATTATAAAATTTCCCCCGCAATTCCTTAAATATGCAGGGGTTTTGGGGTTTTGGGGG
>VFQS010002687.1_pt1 | contig 14274 bp, 7 predicted proteins | sample 3512361 | NCBI WGS metagenome assembly VFQS01 (sample SAMN10412375, study PRJNA504923) | tailings metagenome | isolation source: Relicate 1 Philex TSF3 active mining | place: Philippines
ATAACCACAATCACACTATCTACGGCAGTGAGGGTTCGGTAGGTATCTTCGGCAAAAGCTTCATGACCGGGAGTATCTAAAATATTTACCTTAAGATTCTTGTAATCAAATGCCATCACCGAAGTAGCCACAGAAATACCCCTTTGCTTTTCAATTTCCATGAAATCGGAAGTGGCTGATTTTTTTATTTTATTAGATTTAACGGCACCGGCCACTTGGATAGCACCTCCGAAAAGGAGCAGCTTTTCAGTAAGGGTCGTTTTTCCCGCATCGGGGTGACTTACAATCCCAAATGTTTTCCGCTTATTAATCTCCAGTTCATTCATGAAAATAAATTTTCTTAGGTAAAATTGACTGCGAAATTAAAGATTTAAATTATCCTTTTAATAAAAATTTTAGTCGTATTTTGCAGTTTTAAATTCTATAAACCCTAAATTATAATGCCGGTAAACATTCACAGTGGATTATACCTAAGGGATCCGAAGGAAACCACTTTAGGACAAACAATATTAAAATATTCCATAATTCTTATTGACGAACTAGGTTTTGAACATTTTACGTTTAAAAAATTAGCTGCTAAAATAAATTCAACCGAAGCGTCTATATATAGATATTTTGAAAACAAACACCTGCTCCTGGTTTATTTGTCTAATTGGTATTGGGAGTATATGTATGTTAACATTCAAAATAAATTAGAAAATATTAATTCACCTGAAGAGAAACTAAAAATTGCTATAGGAGGTATACTGGATAGTATGACGAAAAACGAAGAAATCAATTATATTGATGAAGATATTCTTCATAGTATCATGGTAAGTCAAGCGGATAAGGTATATAGGATTAAGGAAGTTACCGAAGAAAATAAAAATGGATTTTTCTTAGCTTATAAAAAAGTGGTCCGTTTTATTTCTGATATCCTGCTTGAGGTTGAACCCGATTTCCCTTACGCAAGAATTCTTGCCAGTACATTGACAGAAATGCCAAATCAACAGCTTTATTACGCTAAGAACCTACCATCATTAACAAGCCTTGCGAACGAACAAGATAACCAATCAGAACTACAGAAGGTTATGGAAAATATGGCATTTTCCTGGATAAAAGCCTACTAATTAATAAATTTAAGGCTTAACAGGCATTACTCCAGCAGCTTCTCCTACACAACGGATGATTTGCTGAAATTTTTTTTGTTGTTCGATAAACAAAGAAACAGTTCTTTTTATGCCACTTTTGTATTGTAACCTGATTTTATCAATTTTGAAATGAGTCAATGCATAGTATAAATCGATGGGAAGGACACAGACTGCCTCATATCTTCTCATATTTGTTTTTTTATCCAGCGTTCCCCTATCCTCAACTGTATTTAGTTTTAAAATACTACCATTATCCAGCAGAAGCATTACATTTTCTCCCGCTTCGAGCACCTGATATTCCCATTCCATTAATGCCAAAGTAAGAAAAAACGACTCAATTGAATCATTTTCGGCATAAGAAACTAATAATTTAGCTTCCTCCACCATTTTATTACCCTCTTCCACTTCAAAATTAGAAGTGACCAACCCTCCTATGTTTAAAGGTTTATCGTAAATTACCCTCGTACTATCAAATGCATCGGTTTCTATTTTAACCGACGTACATTGACCCGACAATTTAAAACAAGGCAATAAAAACAAAGTAAAAAGTAAAAATCTATTCAGCACCTTATTGAGAATTTTTGCAAATATACAACGTCTTATTTAATTAACGTTACGTTTCCACGTTTGGCAAAATTTCCACCATCCAGGCAACGAACAGTAAGATAATAGCCAAAAACATCAGGTCCCAAATCTTTGCCTTTGTATGTTCCATCCCATCCTTCTAACTGATTATTAGTGGTAAAAAGTTCCTGTCCATATCTATTATATACCACAAAACGAAGGGAGGTAATCCAACGTCCTCTTACGAGCAACTCATCGTTATTACCGTCATTATTCGGTGTAAATGCATTGGGAACAAAGATATTTGGCTCTTCACATTGAACATCATCGACGTTTATTCTTATGGTTCTTGTAACAGAACACCCCTGTTTACTGGCAATTACTTTGTAAATAGTTGTATCATTAGGCATGGCAATAACCACACTATCTGTTAAGCTATTCAGGGTATTAAAAGGAGACCATATATACTGACAACCTTCACATCCACTAACCTTTATGATAGCCTTATCTCCCTTGTTTTTAATTAAGGTTTCAACATCGGCAGTAAGTTTAACCGTAGGATTTATCAAGGTTAATTTTGTGCTTAATGTAGATTCACATCCATACTTATTCATTAACAAAACCGAAACCGTAGTATCTTTTGTGATTTGAGCCAAAGCAATAGGACCTTCTAAAGGGTCAGATTTTATTACCCCGTTTGGCGCCCATAAATAATTTAAAAACTGAGAAGTATCATTATCTGTCACCTTGATTTTTATAGTATCTGAGGGTAAGCAAACAGAATAATTATCTGGCATAGAAGCGGCTATAGGAAATACAAATAATTTTATAGTATCCAGATACACACATTTATCTATATTTTCTCCTTTTACGTACAATGTATTTATACCCCGTTCAAGGTTATAGTTTATTTGATCTCCTGTTGATAAAATGGTATTAAAAGTTGGGGATTTCGACCAGGTAGGCTGAACCGAAATATTGGAATTAACTTTAATTTCAATACTTCCCAAAGTACATAAAGTACTATCTCTGCCCGCTGAAAAGGTTACGGGAATGCCATTATTAGAAAAAGAAATCTCCGTATTAAGTTCTTTTCTACATCCATATTGATTTTGAAGGGAAACGCTAACGCTACCTGAGTCTCGCATAAAAAATTTACCTTCAGCGCTAGTGATCGGATTTAGGAATGTACCTCCTTTAGGGAACCAGTTGTAACTTAAAATTTGCAGGGAATCCAGGTTCTTTACATTAACTATCGCTGTATCAGGTTGTTTACAAAGAACGAGAGAGGACGGCATGGTTGCCAAAATAGAAGAAAACCTGATTTGGATAGAATCTGTCAAAACACAACCTATGGTATCTATTGCTTTTACGAAAAATGAATTTAATCCTTGATTTAAAACAGTAGAAACTATTTTTCCAGCTCCAATGATTGTATTAAAGTTTGCCTCCTTTGACCAACTGTAGGAAATACCATTTGTTAATCCATTGACCGACAAAGAATACTTATCTATATCACATATAGTCGTATCATTTCCCAAGCTAATCTGGTTAAGTAACCCTTTTTTTACTTCAACTTCCTTAACTATTTTACAACTATTGAACGGATTGGTTACAGTTACTTTATAATTTCTACTGAGAGAAGATGAAAATATTGGATTCCCAATAGTGTTATTACTTAAACCGAAACCTGGGGCCCATAGATATGAATATGACGGATTAAACCCTGGATTTAAAACGATGGGAGACGTTGTACAAGCAGTCATTAATGTGTCTAAAGCAGGATCGAATATCTCCGCATTTAAATTAAAATCTTTAATTACAGAACACCCCACTTTATTAGTAATATTTAGTTGTAGATTCGATGATTTGTCTGTCAAAATAACTATGGTTGGGGATCCTTGTCCTTCTTTAATTACATTTAACGGTGTCCATAGAAATCTATATTCATAAGGAGAAGAAACGGTTTTTACTTCTAATTTAAATTCATTATTCGCACAAATTTTAATTGAATCAGGAGGAAAAGGAGGTAACAAACTAATCCTTCCAGGTATTAATTTTACTGAATCAAGTTTTACACAACCCAAAATATTTACCATAGCTACATACGCAAAATGCGCTGATAATGGATAATCAAAGGTTGGTGAAGCAGATGTATCATTTAAAATTACCCTCTCACCAGAGGTCCATTTTAGACGAAAAAGATCTGAATTGTTCGAAGAGATTGGGGTTAATTTTTTAGCTAACGAATCACAAAAGACCAAAGAATCAGGATAATTAAGGTTAAATGGGACATGGGTTAAATTACCTAGAGAAAGGATCAAAGTGTCTTTACAACCCAAATTATTTATGGCAACTAATTTGAAAGGTCTGATTGCAGACCAGGACAAAGAAATGGGGTTACCCGAAGCAATGACCTTATTCTCATTATTCAACCATAAAATTTCATTTACTGGCAAGGTTGAATTTACTTTTAGAAACAGTGAATCCAGGCATTGATCAACATTATTTATGGATAAATTAAAATCACTTCCTGAAGATGGACTCGTAGTAAACGCTCTGGATATGCTATCGATACAATTTGAAGCCGTCACCATTAAAGTAATATTACCTGTAGAACCTAAAGGAATATCAAAAACGGGCGATTTTAGGGTGCTAGTCAATATGCTTTTTCCAAAAGATACTGTCCATAAATATTGTGGGGTGGCTATATCATTAGTAACAGAAATATCATTTAAAGAAAATCGCGAAAAATTTTCACAGAGAAAATCCAGTGTATTGAGGGTAAAATCAACCTCAGTGCCAATAACCTGAAAACGACGAGTCTGAATACTTTCACAAAACTGACCTTTATCGGTAATTAAGGTAAGTACATAAAATCCAATTTCGTTAAACTTCAATTTTATAGCAAAATCCCTACTGATAAGCTCCCTATCTTCTCCTTCACCTAAATACCATTCAAAAGTACTCGCTTCAGGATTTTCCCGAAAAACGGTAACCTCCGAATTTTTACAAATCTTGTCAGGTAAACTAAATGCAGCATTGGAACCTGTGCAATTCACTACATTATACTGAAAATCTCTTCTTGTTTCTGAAAGTAGCGCTTTAGTTACTTTATCATATTCTTCAATACAAACACCGACGACAAACTGACCCAATGTTTGAGGTACCCCTGACATTATTCCTGTTTTTGAGTCAATAACAAGAGGGAAACTTCCGCCTAACATATTTGACAAACTATAGGTAGGATTAACCCAGACCACCGTGTCATAAGGAGGGCCATCAGGAGGAACCGGCTGTGGAATAGCAAAAGTAGCCCCTTGAAATGGGGTACAGAATTTATAAACTAAAGAATCGAAATTTTCATCCGTTGCTTTTGAATTCACTAGTAAGGGTCTGTTATTACATACATAAACAGGTGGCCAGGAATTGATAACAGGACTTGAATTACAATCTATCATGGCTGCTTCTGTGAGCAGAATGTCGAAAGTGGCGCCTGTTTCCAAAGGATTAACGATATTGACAATCGTTTGATTTCTACAACAGCGCTGATATACAAATCGGTATCCACCTAACCTCGGCAAGAGATTTATGGTATCCTTATAGGTGGTGGTATGTACACAAACCGGCCTGGAAATGGTGAGACAAGGATCGGAACCTTCACTCAACGTATCATTACCAATTGGACTTAAAGTGAAAGTAGAAATCAGAATGCCCTCTCTGTTAAAAACACCTATGGTAGCCGGATCATCAAAATATGCGCCATCAGCTGCATTGAAACAATCTCTGAAGACACGTAATGTAATTTCAAAATTATTTTTTCCAAGACACCTGTATCCTATTTCACCTCCAACAATGTGGGTAGCAAATAGAGATTTTGAGAAAATAAAAAAGGAAAAACACAAAATAACAAGGCGATAGGTTGACTTATCATTTGCATAAGAGTAAAACCAACTTCTGTTTATGCTCCTCATTTTGTAGTTTTCATTTTCTCAATTAAGTTCTAAAAGACCTTAATAGCTTATCATCAATATAATTACAAATATACGAATTTTATCTAATATAAAACAGGATGAAAATGTAATGTGTCCGAAAAATGAAAAATGGCAACCGAGGCTGCCATTTTCCAAAGATTTTCAATAAATGACTATTCAAATCATTTTATCAGGGTAGTATTTCCCCTTTTCGTGAAAATTTTATTATCCAGACAAGTAACCTGTAAGAAGTAATTATAAACATCGGGTGCCACCTCATTTCCTTTGAAAACGCCGTTCCATCCATTATTTAAATCTGTAGTTGTAAACATCTCTTGTCCCCATCTATTAAAGACTACAAATTGAAGTTTTGAAATCCATCTGCCCCTTACTTTAAGGACATCATTATTACCATCATTATTAGGAGTAAATGCATTTGGAACGAAAATATTTGGTTCGCCACAATTCACATTATCAACATTGATACGAATTGTTTTCTCCTCTTTACAACCCTTTTTTGAAACGACTACCTTATAAATAGTAGTATCCTGAGGTGTAGCTCTTACGGAGGCAGTATTTGTTGCATTTAATCCTGTAGTAGGTGTCCATGCATAAGCACAATCGGTACATCCTGTCACTGAAATATTAGCTATCTCATTATTACCTTTTATCAGCGTTTCCTTATCTGTAGCAATATTTACCTTCAAATCTATCAATTCCAACTGAGTTTCGAGGGTTTTCTTACAGCCATATTTATTTTCAAAATTTACATTCACCAGTGAGGTTGCGTTTATTTTATAAATGGCATTAGGCCCCTCATTTGGTTTGGTAGTCAGCGAATTTACTGGGAACCAGCTATAATTTTTCAAGCCCTGATTTGGATCATTATCCTTAATAGTCACCGTGGTCAAATCGACTGGTTTACAAACCACATAATTATCTGGCATAGAAGCTTCAACTGGAACCGCACTAATTACAACAGTATCTCTCCAGAAGCAGCCTTTAGCGTCTGTAGCCTTAAGATAAAAAGTATTTTCAGCTCTTCTTAAAGTATCTCTTTTTAAGGTAGCCTGATTACCCAGCGTATTGGAAAAATCTGATACTCCGGACCACTGGAAAGAAAGAGGAAGAGAAGACGTGGCCGTCAAAATATAAGGGCCATAATTACAAAGCGTCGTATCCCTACCTGCAGAAATAACCGCTTCTGGACTTACCTGAGCATTTACTTTCCATACCAAGTTACAATTAGTTTTAGGGTCAGTTACCTTAACGGTATATAATTGATTGGTATTCAAAGTAAACGTAGGATTAGCTACATTAGCATTATCCAGGCCCGTTGAAGGAGACCATAAATAGGTAACTAAAGGGCTTTCAGGAAGATTAACTTTTTTGGGAATACCAGGACAAAAGTCTAGTGTGGTATCCAATTCTACCACTGGAAGCATAGGACTCACCTCTACGCGCACTGAAATTGTGGTATCACAACCAGAGGCTGGATTCTGAATTTTCACCGAGTAAGACGTTGATTCTTTTAACATTACCGTAGGATTACCTTTATTGGTTTCACTTAGGCCTGTGGCGGGACTCCAGGAATAAATCAATGTATTATTAAATTTTGGATTAATCTGTTTTCCAACATTATAACAAACGGTTGACAGGCTGTCAATGCCTGTTTCTGCACCAAAAGGTTTGACTATGGCATTAAATGAAATGGTAGTATCACATTTAGTTTCCGGGTTAGTAATTTTTACGGAATAGATTTGGCTGCTATTCAGCGTTATGACAGGATTACCAATATTTGAACTATTTAATCCATTTTGTGGAAACCAACTATAGGAAAGATTTTTATTAAAATTTGCATTGGTAACCGTTGGCACATCTCTACATAATTGAACACCCGAATTTATATTTGATTGAATGGAAGCGTGTATTGCCACTGGGAAAATCAAAGTAGATTTACAACCGAGGGCATTAGAGAGATTGAGGGTAATAAGGGTTGGTGCATCCATTTTAAAGGTAGCTAGAGAAGAACCCTGCCCTGAAACCAAATTTCCATTGGTTTGCCAATCGTAGGTAAGCGTCCGATTCACGTCTTTATTCTGAATATTTACTTCAAAATTAGACCCTCTACAAACCACTGAGTTTTGACCTGCTAAAGGTAAAGAAATGACATCTATTGCCACAGCATCAATAACGGTAGAAAAAGTACTTTGGCAGGCAGTTCCCTTTTCGTAGTATAAAGTGATTCTATTTTTACCCGCTGTTGTGAAAGTCAAATTTACTGAATCACCCTTCGAGATTAACTTTTCCGCTCCAGGTTCTCCAAGATACCATTCTACTGATTTTGCCCCTGGAGTACTTTGTTTTAATGTTAGAGTTGAACCCACACACACCGCTTCCGGAGCTTCAAAAGTAGCTTGAGGTACGGTACAATTCACCACATTATATTGAAAATCGCGACGAACGACAGACAACAGATTTTTGGTAATTCTATCATACTCCTCAAGACAAACAGCTACAACAAATTGGCCTAATACTGGAGGAACCCCCTTCATAATACCCGTATTAACATCAATAGTTAAAGGATTATTCCCTCCCAGAACATTTGCCAAAGAATAGGTTGGGCCTAACCAGATAATGGGTTGAAATGGTGGCGCAGTGGGAGGTATAGGTTGAGGTCTTTGAAGTGTACCACCTACTAAAGGGGTACAAATTTTATAAGCAATAGAATCGTTATCTACATCGGTAGCTTTAGAATTTACATTGAGTTCCTGGTTGGCACAAACATAAACAGGAGGCCATGAATTCACAACAGGACTAGAATTACATTTTTGCATAGCAGCCTCGGTTAACAAAATATCATACGTTGCCCCTGCCTCGGTTGGATTAACAATATTTGAGATGGTCGTATTACGGCAGCAACGTTGATAGACAAAATGATAGCCCCCAACCCTAGGATTTAATGTAATTACGGATCGGTAAACAGTCGTATGAACACAAACACTATTTATAAAAGAGGTATAACAAGAGTCGAGACCCTCTCTTAACGTGTCATTTCCAATAGGTCTGAGTGAAATATTACTTAGCCTTAAACCATTTGAAGCGTAAACCCCGATAACGCCCGGATCATCAAACAAAGCCGTTGGATCGGCATTAAAACAATCCCTAAAAACCCTCAATGTAATTTCATACTGATTGCCACCAAGACATCTGTAGCCTATTTCACCGCCCACAATATGCGTGGCATTGACAGTGAAAGGAAGTATGAATAAAATAGCAGGTATAAGAAACCTTAATTTTAAACGCAAGGACGTTTTAAAATCATGTTTTTTATTTATATTATGTTGATTCATAGCTCTATTTAATTAATAATTTTTACTAAAATTTCAACTCTTCGCTCAACAGAAGCTACCAGGCTGAAAACAGAATTCCTCTTATCCATCTGATTATCCGACACCTGCTTTTTCGATTTATTCTCACCGTAAGCAGAAGTAATAAACTTCAATTGTCCATTTTTAACAGACTCAGCTAATTTGCCTTGATTACTTTGCAGCAGATAATTTTGTATGGTTTTAATACGACGATCGCTCAATAATTTATTAGAAGAAGCACTACCCAATGGACTGGCAAATCCACTTAAGGTGATTTCCAGTTTCTTACCCTCCCCTAACTTAGCGGCGATGGCTTTTGACAAATATTCAAGACTTACCGTACCCATTTTCACTTCCCTGTTAAAGAACAAATCATATTGTTCATTTAAAACAAATTTCTCTGCTTCGGGAAGTACCTTAGTGAAATTAGAAATGAAAGATTCCTTCTGATTGTAATAGGTATTAGAAAGTTCGACATAATTCTCTGTCCCCTTTATCTTCATTTCTTTCGCCTTTGGTATGTCATTGTCAAAATATAAGGCAATGGGTGTAGATAAAGGTGGCTTAAGATAGACTTCAATAGTTATTTTTTTACCTAAACCTTTTACATCACTTAAAGTAAAACTTATTTCCTTCTCGACAGATTCATAATTATCTTTACTTGCAACCAACTTATATTTATGATTCTGAATAACTAAGAAAGTAAAAGAATTACCCCTCTCATTCGTTTGAATATTGTCAACAGAATTCTTTGTGTCTATCCATTTTAACAGATTAACTGTTGTGCCATTTAGTGCTTCCTTCGTTCTGTCATCAAAGGTTAAAACCTGGAGTTCTATCACGGTAGGATTTAAATATACCTCAATAACCACCGTATCTCCTGTAAATGGATATCCTGCAATATTTAGTTCTCCCTGATAGGGGTCAAAACCATCACTTTGGACTCCAACGGCATAATTATCAGAAGAATTCCAAGAAAAATAGGGCCAGTTTCCATAAGAAACATCCACTTTTTCTGCTGTTCCGGAAGTAAGGCTTTGCACGGAAAGATTAGCCTCTCTGATTAAAGATGAATCATTTGCATTACGAGCTAAAATTCTCACTTTTCTCATTGGCATTTCCCAACTAACCAAGTTATAACAGCAAGCGTCAGGAACTTCCGTGGTACACGAACTTCCTTTTTCCCCTCGAACGGTTAACCAACCATTGGTTCCCCTTTCACTGAGGGAGAAAAACAGATCATCTGAGGAGGCGTTCATCTGCACCCCCATATTCATTGGGTTGGTCCAGCCATTTGAAGTTGGGGAAGAAGCGTAAACATCATAACCTCCAAAAGTAAATCTGCCCTGTGTGCTAAAATAAAGCCGTTGGGTTGGCGTATGAAAAAATGGCGTAACATCTTCTTCAGACGTATTCAGAGTTACCAAATTTTCTGGTGCATCCACCTCACCATTTTCTAACACTGCGGCGCGATATAAGTCATCTTTACCCTTCCCGCCGGGTCTGTTGGAAGAAAAATATAACCATAATTTACCATTATTATCTTTTCCCACCGCAGGATGCTGCGTAGAAAATCCACTGGCATTAGCGGAAATTTTTAAAGGTGCCCCTACGCCACCATTCTCATTAAATTTTCTAAAGAAAATATCACACCGAACCTCCATTAAATTTACTTTGTCACACAAACAATAGTATAAACCAGTATTTTCAGGTAGGAAAGTAACACCAGAAATTAATTTATTGGGTACAGCCAATTGAGGCAACCAATTGGTATCTCCCTGACTATTCATTAATCTTAAATTTGATACAAAAGCAATGCTGTCTTTCTTTGAGGTTATTCTGTCATTTTCAGAAAATTTGGCATAAACAAGATCATTTTTATAAGCGACGGCACCAAATTCCGCTTCCAAACAATCATTAGAGGTAGATATTTTTTTGGTTTGTCCGGGCACATTTGTGTAACTAGCGTATTCCTTTATGATACGGCTGCAACTCGCATCCATCATTAACGCTTTATTTTTTAAAATATCTCCATCTTTAGCTTTTCTGAAATAAGATTGAAGGTTCTTTTGAGCTCCTTTGTAATCTGCTAATCTCATGTTAATCCATGCTGAATAAAAATAATTTTCAGCGGTAACAACCGAATCAGGAAAACGAAGAACTTTTTCGTAAATAGATCTGGCAGTTTGCAACCCTTGCATATTACGTGCAGATTCAGCCATTTTCACCCATATATCCACCCTGGTAGAATCATAATTTGTTGCTGCCTGATAAAAATTAAAAGCGGTTCGATAGTCCTTTTCTACATAGAAGGACTGATCAGCTGCTTTCAACCAGTTTTCTAATTTTTGTCCATTGGAGTTAAATTGAAAAGTGCCAATCAATAAAAAGCTGAATAGCAGCTTATAGAGGGTATAAATATTAAGATTTCGCATTATTGGTAATTTTTTACATCTGTATAATACAGATTAGGAAAATAAATTTTTTACATCAAATCAATGGACAAACCCTCACCGTTTTATAACGAGGTATTTTCTTGATTACATAATGCACAAAAATTTCAGGATCTGCCTGACCCGTAGGCAAAACACCTGTCTTTGTTAAATTAATATCATAACTAAATCCAGCTCTGACATTACGATAAAGCATTTCAATAGACGGTGCAATCCTATTACCTATTTCCCGTTGTTGATAGTTAACATTTAAGTCAATGGCAAAAGTATTTCCTGGATTCTTATCTAAATAAACGCGAAATCCTGCGCTGGCCATCCACTCATTATAAGCTGCCTGGGTAACATAAATGAGATTTGTGGTAAGATCAATATTATTTGAAACCTGTAAAACACCCATTGCATAAGGATTTAATCGCATGGGAATTTTTGACACAGCGTCAGGAAAGAAACTGGTATTTGGTGAAAATAAATGATGAACACCTACGCCAATGTCTAACTTACTCCTTTTATTCAAAAGATCAACTAATTGTCCCTTTTGATCTGCCTGAATTCTAATATTTGCTCCCATACCTGCATCAAAAAAAATTTTCGATAAATCCCATAGTCCTTCTCCATTTGGTGCAGAAGCATTCACACCATTGATTGATGGGTCATATTGACGGTCAAACAATAATGCACCAGGGTCAAAACCTCTTTGATTTCCACTAAGATTAAATCCAATGGTACCAAAAACCTTTGAGCTGAATTTTTTTGTGTACCCTCCACCTAAAAATATACCTGTTTGTTGTAAACGTGAATCTCCCGCCAAATCATAGGTTAACCCGCCATTTAATGACCAGAATTTATCATCTTCCAAGTACGAAGGTAATTTAGTATCAAAGGAAAGCGTTACCGTTCTGTAGTCAACGGGAATTTCCCTCCATTGATTTCTAGCCTGAAACATCAATCTCGTATCACCGTTGAACACACCCGATAATCCAGGTGAAACTTGCAATGGGTTTCTGAAAAATTGAGTGAAATGGATATCTTGAGCAATTACCTTTGCAGATAAAAACATCAAAAACCAAAACAAGGAAAATAATTTTGAATTCTTTTTGTAAATTTTCATCATGGAGTAAGTATTAGTATGTTATAGCAAATAAAGCATCGGTAAAATACAAATTTTAAATGTAAATTAAAAATAAAACAAACAATATTGAACACATATAAATAAATCACTATATTTAGCGTTAATACAAAAGTGACATTTAATTTTTAAAGCCCAGGGAATATGAAACCAATATTTATTAAAGTACTCATTTTCTGCATATTATTTTTCGTTATGGAAGGAAATGCCAAGACTATATTTGTAAAAACGGATGGAAAAGGGAACGGGGAAAGTTGGGAAAATGCCTTATCTAACCTTCAAATTGCTATTGATATTGCAACTGAATCAGATCAAATTTGGGTAAAAACAGGTACTTATTATCCAACCAAGACAAATAACAGGCAAATTCCATTTTTAATTGATAAATCTGTACAAATTTTTGGAGGTTTTTCAGGTAATGAAAAGGCATTGAAAGAAAGAGATTTCGAACAATTTCAAACCATAATCTCCGGAGAGATAGGTGATAAAACCACATTCCTGGATAACTCCCACAATATTTTTTTAATTGATATTGAAAAGGGTGATATTGTCTTAGACGGAATTACAATACAACGTGGAATGGCAAATATTTCATCCAACGCCTCTGATAGAAAAGCGTCGGGAGCGGGAATATTTTATACCAGCAGTGGCAATAAAAGTAGTCTTTGGGTAACAAATTGTTTGTTTATCGATAATCAAGCTCTTTATGGTGGAGCTATCTCTGCCTTCACTCTTGAGGGAGGAGATGGAACTATTCACATAGAAAACTGTGTTTTTCAAAACAATTCTGCCGAAATTGAAGGTGGGGCGATTTACCATCTTGCAGCAAAAGGCAGCAAGGATTTATTGGAAATTCAACACACCAACTTTACTCAGAATATCGCCACCTTTGGTGGAGCTATTTACCACAAAGCAGAGAAAGGATCAATCTCCTCGCCACGAGTAAGTTTTTCAGATTTTGCTGCCAATATTGCCTACGTAAGAGGTTCTTGCATTTATAATCAATTAGAAGATGAAGAAACCGGAAGTCCTTTCTTTATAGATTGTAGCTTTTTCGAGAACAAAGAGACGGTTGGTAATGCTATGGGTGATTCCAATAACATTCAAAAAAGTCAAAATAATGCTGACCGAATGATCATCAGACCGACACTACGCCTCAATTCAAAAAGGAAGATTCCCTAAATCGACATTTCCACCTGTAAGTATTACCCCTACCTGTTTCCCTTTAAAAGTTTCTTTTTTAGCCAGTATAGCGGCTAAAGGTACGGCACAGGAAGGTTCAATGATAATTTTCATTCTCTCCCATATTAATCGCATGGCCTGAACAATTTCCTCCTCTTCTACGGTAAAAATATCGGAAACATGTCTTTTTATAATATCGAGGGTTAAAGGTCCCAGGGTTGTTCGCAGGCCATCTGCAATGGTATCAGTCCTTTCATTTTGTTCAATATGCCCACTTCTGAGAGACCTAAGGGCATCATCCACCCTTTTAGGTTCTGACCCTAATACTATAATCTCAGGATTAACATAATGTGCGGCCAGTGAGGTTCCGCTTAACAATCCACCGCCACCGACAGGAGCTACCACAATATCTAACTGAGGAAAATCTTCTAATAACTCTAAAGTAGCGGTTGCCTGCCCGGCAATTACATCATA
>VFQS010002689.1_pt1 | contig 14271 bp, 16 predicted proteins | sample 3512361 | NCBI WGS metagenome assembly VFQS01 (sample SAMN10412375, study PRJNA504923) | tailings metagenome | isolation source: Relicate 1 Philex TSF3 active mining | place: Philippines
CGATGTCGCTGTTGAAGTAGTCGCGAATGGCGCGAATCACCAAGCTGGACTCTTGGTAAATCAGGAAGGCGCCTTTGGCACCTTGAGTGGCGCCATCAATGGCAGACCACAACTTGAGCAAGTAGTTCAAGTCCCATTGCAACTCGGGGGCGCTGCGGCCAATGCCAGCGGTGCGGGCAATGATGGACATCCCTTTGGGATATTCCAATTGGTCCATGGCTTCTTTGAGTTCTGCGCGGTCATCGCCTTCAATGCGTCGGCTAACGCCACCACCGCGTGGGTTGTTGGGCATCAAAACTACATAGCGGCCGGCCAAACTGATGAAGGTGGTCAGGGCAGCGCCTTTGTTGCCGCGCTCTTCTTTTTCAACTTGCACCAAGAGCTCTTGGCCTTCGCGAATCACATCGTTGATGCGCGCTTGGCTAACCGGAACGCCTTCAGCAAAGTATTGGCGCGAGATTTCTTTGAAGGGCAAGAAGCCATGACGCTCCTCGCCGTAGTCAACGAAGCAGGCTTCGAGGGAAGGTTCGACGCGTGTGACAACGGCTTTGTAGATGTTGCCCTTGCGTTGCTCGCGGCCTTCAATTTCAATTTCGTAGTCGAGGAGTTTTTGTCCATCGACAATGGCCAAGCGGCGTTCTTCAGCCTGCGTGGCGTTGATCAGCATCCGTTTCATGATGCATCCCTTCTTAATGTGTCAGCAATACCCACCCCGCCATGCTTGGCGTTGGGGCCGGATCACCTGTTTAACAACCAGCTCTTAAGGAGCCAACGGTGCCGAGACTGACGTTCGAAACGAAGGGAATTGCCGAAAGAATCCGACATTCATGGGCGCAAAAGTATTGCCGGAATGTGGAAAGGGGCGCGTGGAAGAGTCGAGGTTGTGGGTGCGCGCAGGCGATGGCATCTCGAGTGGCGCAAAAAGCCACTGCAAAAAAGACAGCAAAGATCCAAACAACACACTCATTTCGATTCAGTCCGTTCAACAGCTGAAAAGCTGCTGAATAAAATATTCCGTATCTGGGTTTCAAAGCATCGGTCCAACCAAAAAGGTGATCTGCCACTGTTGGCCCTGGCCTTCAGTCTGCAAATTTCGCTCATGGCGGCATCGAACTTACGGCGCTTGTTGGTGGAGAGTGAACTAAACTCCTGTCATCAAGAATTCATTTCCATTCAAATCAACCACTTACAGCACAACGCCGGTGAAACACATTATAGGGCCCCAAGCCTCCCAATCGACTACTTCTCAAGCCACAAATCCGGCTTTGGAAGTGAAATGGTTGACTGTCGATGAAGACTCGGCCGGCCAAAGGCTGGACAACTTTCTCATCCGTCACCTCAAAGGGGTGCCCAAAACTCACGTTTATAGGATCATTCGCAGCGGCGAAGTGAGGATTAACAAGGGCCGCGCGTCGGCTGACACCCGCATTGAAAACGGCGATGTGGTCCGACTTCCGCCTGTTCGCATTTCTGAAAAAGTGGCCGAAAAGGCAACCAGGCCAGCCCCGGGCAGAGAGTTTCCACTGTTGTTAGAAGACGACGCTTTGATGGCCATCGACAAACCCGCCGGGGTGGCTGTGCATGGTGGGTCGGGTGTTAGTTTTGGCGTCATTGAGCAATTGAGGCAGGCCAGGCCGCAAGCCAAGCTCTTGGAGTTGGTGCACCGGCTCGACCGAGAAACCAGCGGTATTTTGTTGGTGGCCAAAAAACGAAGCGCCCTGAAACATGTTCAAGATCAGTTCAGGGAGCGTGAAACTGGAAAAACTTATTTGGCGCTCGTTCAAGGAAGTTGGCCGGAAAAGATCAAAGTTATCGACAGTTCGCTGCATAAATACTTGCTCCCTGATGGTGAGCGACGTGTCAAGGTCACCTCAAACGATGATCCCGACGGCATGCGGTCCATTACGCTGGTGAAGGTGGCGCAGCGTTTGGAAGGCTGCACCTTATTAGAAGTCACCATCAAAACGGGACGCACACACCAAATTCGCGTTCATTTGGCCTCGCAAGGTCACCCCATCGCAGGGGACGACAAGTACGGCGACTTTGAATGGAACAAGGCTTTAAACAAGCAAGGTTTAAAACGCATGTTTCTGCATGCTTGGCGCTTGCAATTTACGCACCCCGCAACGGGCAAGCGTGTGGAATTGAAATCACCGCTGCCCCCCGAATTACAACTCTATGCAAACCATGTCAAATCTCAATCAACGCCCGCGTCAATTTGACCTGATTGCCTTTGACTGGGATGGTACCCTGTTTGACTCTACTGCCATCATCACGCGTTGCATTCAGCGAGCGGTGGTCGATGTGGGCGGACAAGAACCAACGCGGGAAGCCGCCTCTTATGTCATTGGCATGGCCTTGATGCAGGCGCTGGCTCATGCGGCACCCGATGTGCCGGTTGATAAATACCCGCAATTGGGTGAGCGCTACCGCCATCACTACATGGCCCATCAAAACGATTTGATTTTATTTGATGGTGTATTGGACATGTTGGCTGACCTGAAGGCGCGACATCACTGGCTCACTGTGGCCACGGGCAAAAGTCGAAAAGGATTGAATGAGGCCTTGCATGCTGTTGAATTGAAAGGGGCCTTTGATGGCTCTCGAACGGCAGACGAAACTGCGGGCAAGCCCAGCCCCTTGATGCTGCATGAATTGATGCGTGAGTTTGGTGTGGAGCCCGCGCGCACTCTCATGATTGGTGATACGACACATGATTTGCAAATGGCTTTGAATGCTGGCTGCGCCAGCGTTGGGGTGAGCTATGGCGCGCATGAGCCCGCAGCATTTCATGACTTAAAGCCCCTGCATGTGGCGCATTCGGTGCCAGATTTGCGAGAGTGGTTGTTGGCAAATGCGTGATGCCCTTTGGGCAAAAGCGCATGATAGAAATATAAATTTGATGTGATGAGGGGTTTTTCATGAGCGAAGCAATTCCTTTGTGCAATTCCAGAGAGTTGGTCGACAGTGGTTTGGCGGTGCCATTTGATGTGGTTTATGGCGGGCAGACTTGCCGCGCCTTTGCCATCCGTTTCAAGGGGCAAGTTCATGGCTACCTCAACCGTTGCAGTCATGTGGCCATGGAGATGGATTACCAACCCAATCGATTTTTTGACGCGTCTGGGCAATTCTTAATGTGTGCAACCCATGGCGCCATGTACAAACCTGAAACTGGCGCATGTGCAGGTGGGCCCTGCAATGGCGGTTTGATTCCAATCACCTTGTCCGAGCAAGGCGGTGTGGTTCACTGGCATACTGATTTCAATTTAAAACCTTTTGAGTTCTCATGAGTTCTGAACAATCTGAATCTGGCGGCCCCACAACAGCATCTGCAACGAGTGGCGTAAATCTTTCCAACGCGGCAAATCATGCCAACGCCAATTGGGAGCGACAAACACTGTCTGAGTTGGTGCACGCCAACTTGAAAGAGCAGCAATCTGCGCGTCGCTGGAAAATGGGTCTTCGCTTGGCTTGGTTGTTGTTCTGGGTTGTGGTGGCCTGGCAAATTTTTTCGCACAACCAAACCACGACCAACATCACCACCCCGCATACCGCCTTGGTCAATATCAAAGGTGAAATCGCCGATGGCTCTGATGCCAGTGCCGAGAATGTGGTGGCCTCCATGCGAGCAGCGCTAGAAGATTCTGGCTCGCAAGGCTTGATTCTATTGATCAACTCGCCCGGCGGAAGTCCTGTACAAGCGGGCATCATCAATGATGAAATTGTGCGTTTGAAAGCGCTGCATCGCAAACCGATTTATGCGGTTGTCGAGGAGTCATGTGCTTCTGCCGCTTATTACATTGCAGCGGCCACCGACAAAATTTATGTCGACAAGGCCAGCATTGTCGGCAGCATTGGTGTCCTGATGGATGGCTTTGGATTCACGGGTTTGATGGACAAATTAGGCGTAGAAAGACGCCTCATGACCGCTGGTGAAAATAAAGGGTTTTTAGATCCTTTCAGCCCTCAAACAGACGCGCAACGCAAGCACGCTCAAATCATGTTGAACCATATTCATACTCAATTCATTGACGTGGTGAAAAAGGGTAGGGGCGATCGTCTGAAAGAAACGCCCGACATGTTCAGTGGTTTGTTTTGGACTGGCCAGCAGGCAGTCGAATTGGGCCTGGCCGACGAGCTGGGCAGCATCGATCACGTTGCAAGAGATGTCGTGAAAGCGGAAGAGTTGGTAGATTACTCTCGCCGTGACAATGTGGCAGAACGCTTGGTCAAACGATTTGGTGCTGCAATGGGAGAGGGCGCATGGCGTGCCATGCGCGCGAGCTCTGTCATCCGTTAACGGTCGCTTTTGGTAGCCGTCCTCAATTGCCAATGGCAAATACCGCTGGGGTTTGGTTGCTCAAGCCCTCCGGCAATTGCCCTGCAGTCAATTGACGCCACTGTTGAATTGCTGCGCTGCGATGCGCAGCATCGGGAAGCGTAATGCCACTGCTGAATGACAGCCGCGTATTGGGCTGCAAATTTTGCACAAGTGCAGACCAAAGCGGTGCGTTTCGATAAGGCGTCTCAATGAACAGCTGAGTTTGTCCCGTCTTGTGTGCAAGCTGCTCTAGTTCTTTGATGCGCCGACTGCGCTCTTGTGCATCCTGAGGCAAGTAGCCGAAAAAGGCAAAGTTTTGACCGTTCATGCCACTGCTGGCCAAAGCCAGTAGCAATGAAACCGGACCGACCAAGGCAATGACCTGAATGCCAAGGTCGTGAGCAGCGCGCACCACGGAGCTACCAGGATCTGCAACCGCGGGCATGCCAGCTTCACTCACCAAGCCAATGTCTTGTCCTGTTAGTGCGGCCGCCAACATTGGCTTGGCATCAAAACCACCTTGGTGATCGCCTTTTTTATGAACCTCTCTGGGCAACTCGGTGATCACTTGCGATTGAATGGGCAAAGACAAAGGGCTGCACGCGTCGATTCGTTTGAGATAGGCGCGTGTGGTTTTTGCGTTTTCGCAAATCCAGCACGTAATTTTGGCGGCGGCATGGAGGGTGCCTAGAGGCATCACATTTTGCAGTTGTACTTCTTGTTTGCAGCCAAAGTCTAGGGGCGCGGGCACCAAATAAAGTTTGCCCAAATTGTTGCTGGTCTTGGTCATAACAATTTCACGCCTGCAGCCCTGAGCATGTGGCAAGTTCTGATCAATGGCAGACCTATCAGTGCTGTGGGGTCGTCGTTATCGATGGCTGCCAGCAAGGCAATGCCAAGGCCTTCACTTTTGGCGCTACCGGCGCAATCGTAGGGCTCTTCGGCTTTCAAATAGGATTCAATTTCGGCGTCCGTTAAATCTCTGAAAGTCACCTTCACAGCAGCTAAATCGGTTTGTTCAAACCCTGTGGCCACACAAACCACAGACAGTGCTGTTTGAAAAATGATGGTTTTGCCGCGCATGCGTTTCAATTGCTTGACGGCGTTGGTGTGATTCCCAGGTTTGCCAAGGGGCTCGCCGTCTAGGTCGGCTACCTGATCGGATCCAATGACCACGGCGTCAGGGTATTTGTTCGCAACTGCCCGTGCTTTGGCCAACGCCAAGCGCAAGGCCAGATCTTCAGGGGCTTCTTGGGCTAGTGGTGTTTCGTCAACTTCGGGCGCTTCAACTTGAAATGGAATGCACAGCCTCGCTAGCAATTCTTTGCGGTAACGAGATGTTGAGCCCAAAATCAGTGGGCGATCAGAAGCGGTGGCGTGGGGTGTTGAATTGTCTTTGGACATGCCTCAATTCTCTTACACTGAAGGCATGGATAAAAAAATTGATTTGAAACACTTGAATGTCAAGGCTTTTGCCCGAGACGGCATGAGCGCGCAAGGACATCAAAGTCTGGCGCATTTCCAGCGACTGTCAGAGTTGGCTTGGTCAAATGAGGGACAAACGGCTGCCAGCCCTCAAGTTTCCTGGACTTTGACAGGTGAAATGGTGCCCGTCACGGGCGGTGAAGCCGAAATTTGGCTCCATTTGACAGCTGCGCTGAGCCTGCCGATGCAATGCCAGCGCTGCATGGGGCCTGTGGAAGTTGAAGTTGTGTCAGATCAGTCTTTTAGATTTGTTGCCGACGAGTCCACTGCTGAGGCGCAAGACGATGAGTCTGAAGAGGATTTATTGGTTTTAGTCCCTGAATTGGATGTCTGGGAGCTGATCGAGGATGAGTTGATCATGTCTGTCCCCATTGTGCCTAAACATGAGGTTTGCCCAGCAACAGTAACGCTGTCGGTGGCGGATGAGGCTTTTGAAGAAGCACTGGCTGCCAAGCCCAATCCTTTTGCCGCCTTGGCGCAATTGAAACAAAAACCGAATTAAAGGCCTAGAGATGGCTTTAAGATTGGGCTATAATCAGCGGCTTCGCGCCTTTCAAAGACGTGAGTTCACTGTTTAACCAAAAGCTGCGTTGCAAAAATCACGCTGCTTACAACGCTTCTAAGGAGCCATCATGGCTGTTCAACAAAACAAAAAGTCACCTTCTAAACGTGGCATGCACCGCTCACACAACGCACTGAATGTGCCTGGCATCGCTGTCGAGCCCACAACAGGTGAAACACACTTGCGTCACCACATCAGCCCCAACGGTTTCTACCGTGGCCGCCAAGTATTGAAGAACAAGTCAGAAGCCTAACTAACGCTACAAACAAAGGCCCGATGCTACAGACCAGGTAGCCTCGGGCCTTTGCATTTGTGCCATTTAAAATGTCGTCCAAAGAAATCTTCACGCTGTCAGTTGACTGTATGGGTGGTGACCACGGTCCCCGTGTCACTTTGCCAGCGTGTCGTAGCTTTTTAGAAAAGCACCCAGAAGCGCGCCTTCTGTTGGTGGGTCAGCCCGATACCTTGGCTGGTTTTCAACACCCGCGTGCAGAAGTTGTAGCGGCCACCGAGGTGGTGGGCATGGATGATGCCGTTGAAATTGCACTTCGCCGCAAAAAAGATTCTTCCATGCGCGTGGCCATCGAGCAGGTTAAGTCGGGTGCCGCTCATGCTGCCGTCTCTGCTGGCAACACCGGTGCCTTGATGGCCATTGCCCGTTATGTGCTCAAAACCATGGAGGGCATCGACCGCCCTGCCATTGCGGGTCAAATGCCCAACTTCAAGGGCGGGGGCACCACCATGCTTGATTTGGGGGCCAATGTAGATTGTGCACCAGAGCATTTGTTGCAATTTGCAGTCATGGGTTCGGCACTGGTATCGGTTTTGCAAGACAATGAAAGCCCCAGTGTGGGCTTGTTGAACATTGGTGAAGAAGCTATCAAAGGTAATGAAATTATCAAAAAAACCGGTGAATTGTTGCGATCTGCTGGTAATTCTGGTGATTTGAACTTTTACGGCAACGTTGAGGGCAATGATATTTTCAAGGGAACCGTCGACATTGTGGTCTGCGACGGTTTTGTGGGCAATGTGGCCCTTAAAACCAGCGAAGGCTTGGCCACCATGATGGGTGGCTTCTTAAAATCAGAGTTTTCTCGTAACATCTTTACCAAAATTGCAGCTATTTTTGCTTATCCTGTTCTAAATTCTTTTAAAAACAGGGTCGATCATCGCCGTTACAACGGTGCTGCCTTGTTGGGATTGCGTGGCTTGGTTTTCAAGAGTCATGGTTCAGCCGATGAATTGGCTTTCGAAACCGCCCTCAACCGCGCGTATGATGCGGCAAGACATCAACTGCTCAGTCGTGTTGCTGTCCGAATCGCCCATGCCGCACCTTTATTGGCGTCGCAAGGCACTCCTTTAGACGATTCGGCCAACGCGTCCGCTACCGAATGACCATTTACTCACGAATTTCAGGAACGGGCAGCTTTTTGCCCCCAAGGCGATTGACCAATTCCGATTTGGTGGCCGAACTGGCGAGCCAAGGCATTGAGAGCTCGGACGATTGGATCGTAGAGCGTACGGGGATTCGCGCCAGACATTTTGTTGATGCAGGTGTCGGCAGCAGTGATCTGGGTGCAGAAGCAGCGCGCAGAGCCATTGCCTCTGCTGGTTGCCAGCCTTCAGACATTGATCTGATCATTGTGGCCACATCCACACCTGACATGGTCTTCCCTTCCACGGCTGCCTTGCTTCAAAACAAGTTGGGCATTGTGGGGTGCCCCGTATTTGACGTTCAGGCTGTTTGCAGTGGCTTCATTTATGCCATGACTGTGGCCGATGCCATGATCAAAACGGGCACCGCCAAACGTGCTTTGGTCATCGGTGCTGAAGTCTTCAGTCGCATTTTGGATTTCAAAGATCGCACCACTTGTGTGTTGTTTGGGGACGGTGCTGGCGCTGTTGTGCTTGAAGCCTCTAGCACACCCGGCATCTTGGCCACCGATATTCATGCCGATGGCAAATACGCCGAAATTTTGTGTGTGCCAGGCCATGTGTCGGGCGGTGCCATTTTGGGTGACCCCGTTTTAAAGATGGACGGCCAAGCGGTGTTCAAATTGGCGGTAGGTGTTTTGGAAGAAACAGCTCGAGCTTCGTTGAGCAAGGCGGGTTTGAACGATTCCGACATCGATTGGCTGATTCCGCATCAAGCCAACATTCGCATCATGCAAAGTACGGCGCGCAAACTCAAAATGCCAATGGACAAAGTCATTGTGACGGTGGATCAGCATGGCAACACCTCTGCGGCCTCGATTCCATTGGCGCTGGACCACGGCGTGCGTTCTGGAAAGATCACCAAGGGCCAAACTTTGATGCTGGAAGGCGTCGGCGGTGGTTTTACTTGGGGTTCGGTCCTCTTAAAATATTGAATTTTTTGGTCTAACACCATGAGTGCATTTGCTTTTGTTTTTCCGGGTCAAGGCTCCCAGTCTGTGGGCATGCTGGACGCTTGGGGTGATCATCCTGCTGTGCTGGAAACCCTCAAAGAGGCATCGGACGCCATGGGTGAAGACATCGGTGCACTCATTCATGAGGGCCCCAAAGAAGCCTTGGCATTGACCACCAACACTCAGCCAGTCATGTTGGTTTCGGCAGTTGCGGCCTATCGTGCTTGGTTGGCCGAGGGCGGCGCCAAGCCATCGCTTGTGGCGGGTCATTCATTGGGTGAGTATTCTGCGTTGGTTGCGTCGGGTGTTTTGACATTGGCGCAGGCTGCGCCTTTGGTGCGATTCCGTGCTGCAGCCATGCAAGACGCAGTGGCTGTTGGTGCAGGGGCCATGGCGGCTGTTTTAGGCATGGAAGCTGCCAAGGTCATTGAAGGTTGCGCCCAAGCCCAAGCAACTTTCCCAGCAAGCAGTGGCGAAGTGGTGGAAGCTGTGAACTTCAACGATCCCGGTCAAACGGTGATTGCGGGCAGCAAGGCTGCCGTCGAAAAAGCGTGTGAAGTTTTGAAGGCGATGGGTGCCAAGCGTGCACTCAATTTGCCAGTGTCAGCCCCTTTCCACTCCAGCCTCATGAAGCCTGCAGCAGAAAAGCTCAAAGAAAAGTTGGTGACAACAACATTTGCTGCACCCCAGATTCCGGTCGTTAACAACATTGATGTGACGGTAGAAACCGATGCAGATCGGATTCGAGATGCGCTGTATCGCCAAGCATTTGGCCCTGTTCGTTGGGTCGAATGCGTTCAAGCCATCAAGGCCAAAGGCATCACCACCGTGGTGGAGTGCGGCCCTGGCAAGGTCTTGGCTGGTATGGTCAAGCGCATTGACGCAGACATGTCGGGCTTGCCCCTGTTTGATACAGCCTCATTGGCAGAAGTCAAAGGAGCTTTGGCATGAGCGCCACCACGACAGAATTCAAAGGCCAAGTGGCATTGGTCACAGGTGCTTCTCGCGGCATTGGCGCAGCCATTGCATTGGAATTGGCCAAGCAAGGCTTGCAAGTGGTTGGCACAGCCACTACAGACGAAGGCGCCGTGCGCATTTCTTCCGCTTTGGCAGCCTATCCGGGTTGCCGCGGTGCCAATTTGAATGTGAATGATGCCGCAGCAGGTGAAGCCTTGATCGACGAAATCGTCAAATCGCAAGGTGGCTTGCACGTGTTGGTTAACAGTGCTGGAATCACGCGCGACACCTTGGCCATGCGCATGAAAGACGACGATTGGGACGCCGTATTGGACACCAATTTGAAAGCTGTTTTCCGCATGAGTCGAGCAGCCATTCGTCCGATGATGAAGCAACGCTATGGTCGTATCATCAGCATAACCAGTGTGGTGGGTGCCTCTGGCAACCCCGGTCAAGCCAATTACGCCGCTGCCAAAGCCGGTGTGGCGGGCATGACGCGCGCATTGGCACGCGAATTGGGCAGCCGCAACATTACAGTCAATTGCGTGGCGCCAGGCTTTATTGCCACCGATATGACGGCTGCGTTGCCAGAAGCACAGCATCAAGCCCTGATGGCTCAGATTCCATTGGGTAAACTAGGTATTCCTGAGGACATTGCTCACGCTGTGTCCTATTTGGCCAGTCCGCTGGCAGGTTACGTTACGGGTCAGGAACTGCATGTCAATGGCGGCATGCACATGTCCTGATAAAATCTCCTTTTTCCACAACCCTCAGAGGGAACCATGAGCGATATCGAAGCACGTGTCAAAAAAATCATTGCTGAACAACTCGGCGTTGAAGAGTCACAAGTCACACCAGAGAAAGCATTCGTTGCTGACTTGGGCGCAGACTCACTGGACACAGTTGAGCTGGTAATGGCATTAGAAGACGAATTTGGAATTGAAATTCCAGATGAAGATGCCGAAAAAATCACCACTGTCAAAGCGGCGATCGACTACGCCCAAAGCAAAAAGGCTTGATCTGAGATGACCCGTCGTCGCGTCGTCGTTACGGGCCTGGGATGTATCAGCCCCGTTGGAAACACGGTGGCAGACGCATGGGCCAATCTCTTGGCGGGCCAATCTGGTATTGGTCTGATCAGTAAATTTGACACCTCCGCTTTCTCTTGCCGTATCGCAGGGGAAGTGAAGGGTTTTAATTTGGAACAGTACATCAGCGCCAAAGAAGCGCGCACGATGGATTCTTTCATTCACTACGGTATTGCCGCTGCTGCTCAGGCAGTAGAAGATGCTGGCTTGCCAGTCGGCGAAGCCTTGGACGATGAGATGGCTACACGCATTGCCTGCGTGATTGGCTCTGGCATTGGTGGTTTGCCCATGATTGAGCAAACGCATGTCGAGTACACAGCTCGCGGTCCTCGCCGAATCTCCCCATTTTTTGTACCCGCCTCAATCATCAACATGATTGCGGGACATGTTTCTATGCGCTTCGGTTTCAAAGGTCCCAATTTGGCCGTTGTCACTGCTTGCACTACGGGTCTTCATTGCATTGGTGAAGCCAGTCGCATGATTGAATATGGCGACGCAGATGTTGTGGTGGCCGGTGGATCTGAAGCCACAATTTCTCCATTGGGCTTAGGTGGCTTTGCGGCCATGCGCGCTTTGTCTACCCGCAATGACGACCCCACTGCTGCATCGCGTCCTTGGGACAAAGACCGTGATGGCTTTGTCTTAGGCGAAGGTGCAGGTGTCATGGTGGTTGAAGAATACGAACACGCAAAAGCACGTGGCGCCAAAATTTATGCTGAGATCTGCGGCTATGGCATGAGTGCCGATGCAGGCCACATGACTGCGCCTAGCATGGATGGCCCGCGCCGCGCTATGGTTTCAGCCATGCGCAATGCAGGCATCCATGCAGACCAAGTAGGCTATTTGAATGCCCACGGTACGTCGACACCTCTGGGCGATGTCAACGAAACCAATGCCATCAAAGCGGCGCTGGGTGAGCATGCCAAGAAAACGCTGGTCAGCTCTACCAAGTCCATGACGGGACACTTGCTAGGTGGTGCCGGTGGCATTGAGAGTGTGTTCACGGTCTTGGCCTTGCACCATCAAAAAGTACCTCCCACCATTAATTTGGACAATCAAGACCCAGAGTGCGATTTGGACTATTGCGCCAACACAGCACGCGACGTCAACATTGAGTACGCTCTGAAAAACAATTTTGGTTTTGGCGGCACCAACGGCAGTTTGGTTTTCCGTCGGATTTAAGCCAATTGACTTCAAACGCCCCATCGGTCGACTTTCCGGTGGGGCGTTTTTTCATGGGTCTTTGGGGTGTCTCTTTGTTGTGCAGCATCACTGCTGGCGCTTTCATTTTCAGCTTCTTTGCCGGTGATTTTGAATCATGGCGAGGCGCAGTCTTGGTTGTGACTTGGTCATTGGCCAGTTTGCTGTCGTTCAGGTCGGTCTGGGCAGGACAAGCCAAATGCTGGTTGTCTTGGGATGGCAGTACATGGCAAATCTTGCCTGTCCGTTCGCCATCCAATCTGAGGCCCTCAAATACCAGTTCTGCTGATCTCAAAAACCATCAAGAAGCACAAGAGGCCGTCGGCCACCTGACTGTCCACCTCGATTTGCAACGGGTGCTTTTGGTGTCGCTTGCCAACCCCGATGGTGATCGAAATTGGTTCTGGGTCACACAAGCGGCATTTCCCGAGCGTTGGCATGGATTTCGATGCGCTGTATATTCGCGTGCCGAATAAATTTTCTTGCGTCAGAAAGTTCAGGAGTTAATGTTTTTCATGAAACCATCTCATACTCAATCACCTCATCGCTGGGTGTCGTTTATTTGGACTGTTGCGTTGGCCTGCAGCATGCAATTGACAAGCACTGTGAATGCACAACAAAGCTTGGTGAGAGGCTTACCAGATTTCACAGAACTGGTGGAGCAAGTTGGCCCCTCTGTGGTCAACATTCGAACCTTGGAACGGGTGAGGATGTCGGCACCGAACCGCGGCAACATGGACGACGAGACACAAGAATTGTTGCGCCGCTTTTTTGGTATCCCAGTGCCCCCCAATGCACCCAATGCACCGAGACAAGCGCCTCGCCAAGGGCGTACCCCAGCCCCTGAGGAACCACAACCACGGGGTGTTGGGTCTGGCTTTGTCTTTACGTCCGATGGCTTTATATTGACCAACGCGCATGTGGTGGAGGGAGCTGATGAAGTCTTGGTGACATTGACTGACAAACGCGAATTCAAGGCCAAGTTGATTGGGGCTGACAAGCGAACCGATGTGGCTGTGGTCAAAATTCAAGCGACTGGCTTGCCAGCTGTCAAAGTGGGTGACGTGTCACGGCTTAAAGTGGGTGAGTGGGTCATGGCCATTGGTTCGCCCTTTGGTTTAGACAATTCTGTGACTGCAGGCATCGTGAGTGCCAAGCAACGCGATACAGGGGATTATTTGCCCTTCATACAAACCGACGTGGCCATCAACCCTGGCAACTCAGGCGGGCCATTGATCAACATGCGCGGCGAGGTTGTGGGCATCAACAGTCAAATTTACTCGCGGTCTGGTGGCTTCATGGGCATTTCATTTGCCATTCCAATGGACGAGGCCATGCGTGTCAGTGAGCAACTCAGGTCCAGTGGTCGTGTTACACGCGGTCGCATAGGTGTACAAATTGAGCCAGTGACCAAAGAGTTGGCCGAATCCATTGGCTTGGGTAAAGCACAAGGTGCCTTGATCAATCGCATTGAACCCGGTGCGCCGGCTGACAAGGCTGGCTTGGAAGCCGGTGATGTCATTCTTAAAATCGACGGCAAAGCGATTGAGAAATCTGCAGACTTGCCTCGCTTGGTAGGCAATACCAAGCCTGGCACCAAAAGCAACCTGACGGTGTTCAGACGGGGCGCGACCAAAGAGATGAGCATTGTCATTGCCGAGCTAGAGCCAGAAAAGACAGCGCAACGAAACAATGAAGCGGAAGAAAAACCAAAGGCGACTGCATCTGCACAGGGTCTCGGATTGGTGGTCATTGACTTAACGGAAGCCCAAAAAACTGAGCTCAAGATCAAGGGCGGTGTTCGCGTCGAGAGCGTTCAAGAGCAAGCCGCACGGTCAGGGCTGCGAGAAGGTGATGTGATCTTGGCGGTTGGCAATCACGAAGTGACAACGATGAAAGAGTTTGAAGCGGCACTCGCCAAAATCGACAAAACGCAACCCATCAGCGTGCTCTTCAGAAGAGGGGAGTTGACCCGATTTGCGTTGATTCGACCCGTTCGCTGAACTTTGAAATGTCAAGAGTCCCTTTAGAACCACAGGGTTTTCCATCATTTCAAAATATTTTTTAAGTTTGTGTTCACTAACTTTTTCGCCTTATGTTTCACAAAAATGGTTAAAATCTGAGCACTTGAACCAAGAATCATGGTCAAAAAAGCAGGGGTGTGTTCACGATGTGGGATGTCCCACATCAGTCCACCGGTGATCCACAGAACACCCACAAGTTATTCAATGAACTTTTTGTTAAATTGTGCATAACTTGTTGATAAGTTTT
>VFQS010002693.1_pt1 | contig 14260 bp, 16 predicted proteins | sample 3512361 | NCBI WGS metagenome assembly VFQS01 (sample SAMN10412375, study PRJNA504923) | tailings metagenome | isolation source: Relicate 1 Philex TSF3 active mining | place: Philippines
ATGATTTTATTTGGTTAAGATACCATCCCGACTTTAAGATAGTATTACTATCAAAGTTACGGTATTGTTTAGTCCAATGCAAGGGTACTCTTCGACCTGGCAACTATTTTTTTTAGAAATGGTCTTTTCAGTTTTGGGCAAAAAAATGAGACCGGTTTGTGAGAAAGCTTTCATTAGCTTATCCAAGTAAACAATTCAGATGCCTTGTCTTTTGTCAAAACCATAAATGATTTTATGTCAAATAACTTTGCGTAGGAGTTAAATTTGGATTTATATTGTGTGTTCATCATTGATATATAAGTACTGTCAGTCTCTGTCCAATTGATAATTGATAAAAGTATGATTTTTGTATTTTTTGAAATCGTGAACGGAGAACATTGTTGTATTTTATTACCATGTGTCTTTTCTAACAAAATTGACATAAACATACAACTTGTATCTACGGACTTTTTTACGAGATTTCTAATTCTGTAATTAGAAATGCCTTCTTTCATAACTTGAATTTGTTCGTAGGTATAGTTTGGATCATTTTCTTCTGCTAAAATATTTGTTTCCCAATTCTTCAATTCAACAAGGTATAGTTTATCCTCCTTCTGATCATACCAACAAGCGTCCATTTCAGCAAAATTATTCTGAATTGCTTTGTAACCATCACAGTCACATAGCCTAAAATAGTTGTTGTCAGGAAAATTTAATGTTACTGAACTTTCTGTAATCGGCATTGTAAAAACTATTTTATGTCGATATTAATTTCTTCATCATACATTTTAATAGCTTCATCTATTATAGAATTTGAAGGTAAAACTCCATCAATTAAATCGTGAAATGAGTTACTTACTGACTTAGGTGTTTCTCGTTTCAAGTTCCAGCAATTTATATTTAAATTATCTCTTTTAGCACAATTCGCAAGTTGTTTAATTACAAAATAACTGTGCGTTGCAAGAAATATTTGAACACCTGCTTTACTCATAGCAACTAACATTTCTGCCATTTGTCTAATTGCGTCTGGATGTAAAGCTGTTTCTGGTTCGTCCATAAATAGGATTGTACCTTTGCCTAATTGCCTGTTTGTTATTAAAGTTGTAAGTATTCCAATTTTTTTGATTCCTTCCGCTGTTTGTTGCATTGCAAACTGCTGATTCCCTTTCTTAAAAATAAATGGTTGTTCTTTTTGTCCGGTCTGCTCAATTTTCCCTTCAAATAAATCTTCAAGAGTTTGAGTAACTTTGCTTAGGTCACCTGCAACGAGTCCCTTAGTTATTGGAAGATCTAGGGCATTTATTAAATCTAAGTAAGTGTCATCAAAGCCCGAACTATAAAAATTTAATCTTAAATTTCTAATGTCATTAAAAGCTGTTAATACTTCTTTGGCTGGAATAAATAATGCATTGATTGAATTATTTGTCAATGACTCAACTTGATCAATACAAGATGAAATTGATTTTTCAGTCCTTTCTCCGAATGAAAAATAAATGTCTTGTTTATACTTCCCGGTATTCCCTTTTACGGTAATATTTACATCAAGTTTTTCTTTACTCCCTTTTTGAACTAAGTCACCAAGTCCATTTTTACGAGGCATGAAGGTGTCAAAGAGTTTGTCGGATAGTTCTTTTTTGAATAAAACATCAGAATATTGTGATTTTAGACTATAGATTTCCAATGATTTAACCGTCGCATAAAGAAGTTTGAGCAACCCGGTTTTACCTGTGTCATTTTTGCCAATTATTACATTTATAGATGGAATTTCCTTTACGCTCAGTTCTGTATGAGCCATAAAATTCTTTATCGATATAGAGCTTATCATTTTCTTTTATTTCAGATAATAAATTTAGTTTATTTTAATGTATAATATTGGTTTTGAATTGTTTTTTTAAATTTGCTACTACCGGGTTTATGGTTTGGTGGTAGTGCCGAAACTTTCTATCCATAAACGCAATGCCTATTGAGCTTGGTAGGTTTCGTTTAACCAGCGTTTCAAAATAGTACAGCTGTTACTTTGTCTCCAACATTGTTAACTTTTGCTATATTAATTCGAATTATACTACTCCCCTAATTTTCCCATGCCTGGCATTCGTGCTGCATTTCAAAGCACAAAACAGTCACTCCGATAGTTAAACCAATTGGAAAACCAGAGAATGGACCCTAGTTATCCAAGTGAGCTAAACTTGTCCTAGTGGTAGTTTTTTATTTTCTCTCCAATATAGTTTATTGCTTTGTCATAGGTCTCAATTCCGTGCCCTACGTTGGTGTAAATTTTCGTCTCCTTCAAAGTCTTAATTTTTCTTTTCGCATTATCAATTGATTTTTGATAAGGAAATAAAAGGTCTTTGTCGCCAACAAGTAGAAATGTATCTACTTTTACGTCTTCAAGTTGTTCGTCCATATAATAAGGTTTTTGAGTATTGTCATTATATCGACTGATAGCAAAAACTTCGTAGTCAACAAGCATTTTTTCTGAAAAATCAGATAACTTATGATTTGGTTTAGAAAAAACTGCTATATCAAGAAATTTTAAAACGTTTTTTTCATTTGGTTTTAATATGGGAAGAAGATTATAGTATAGATTTTTAGGGGTCAAGGAAAAAGGTTGTAAGCAACCGGGATTTAATAAAAATGCTGCTTTAATTTTTTCTGGTTTTACTATTCCAAATTTCATACAAATAAGTCCACCAAATGAAGCCCCGGCAACAAATGCTTTTTCAATTTTTAGTTTTTCAAAAACTTCATTCGCCCAAAGACCGTAGTCTAAGGATTTAATGTCTGGTGTCGAACCATTACTTAAATTTGGAAGACCGTTTGTTTCTACCATAAAAATTTTCATTTTATGATTTAAATTGTCAAGACTTTTATCAAAGTCCCAAATTAATGAAGTAGTTCTTGCTCCTGGAAAAATAACAAGTGTATCTAACGACACGTCATTTGTATTAAGTCCCCAAATGTGTGTTTTTCCGAGTGATGTTTCTATTTCATACCGTTCATATTGTCTGCCATTGTTTAATTGCAGTTGTGATACCCAATTTTCAAAATAGTTTCTGTCAGCTGTTTCGTCTTTAAACTTTGATTTGCTAAATATTTTCATTTTGTCTGTGCTATTTTTTAAAATTACTGCCATCTAACACTAAACTTGAATAAAATGCAAATTTCGGAAATTCTGTATTTTTCGTCAATTATGGTGAATTTATTTTTCTTAAATCCACTTTTTGGTCAATCTCTATTTTCCCAATGAAGTCTCCAAATGCGAGGAGACATGATGCGTATTCATTTCTAAATTTCTTAATTAAAAACAAAAGTGAGCTTTCACCAAAATTTATGTAGAACCAATGGCAACTGGATTATCCATCCTTCTTTGAAGATGGCGGCATTCATCTCTACAATAATGCCATTTAGAACAAGATACGACACCTGACACAAAGAGGATTGCTATGATGTTTTCCTTTTTTGATTCCTACAAGGAGGCAGATGTCAATCCCTCCTCATGGATGACAGATACTCTAAATTGGATTGGCAACCATCCCATTAATAAACTATCCGAGTTACTCCCTGATAATTTCAAGAAATTATAAAATATGTATTTGGACAGACGGATACAAAAGTTGATGGGAGGTAGAATATTCAATTAACCACGACATTCGCCATTGAGCCAAACACCTTTTGTAGCTCGTTATTTTTCTTTCAATGCTTTTTCAATCTCTTTTTCGACAGATATTGATGGTTCATTAATATTTGAGTTTATAATTTTTCCATCTTTACCAATAAGGATATATCTCGGGATTGATTTAATATTGTAGTTATCTCCAAATTTGGTTCGCATTCCGTTTTCTATAAATAAATTATTTCCAGATTCTCTATTCTCTTTCTCTAAAAAAGACAACCATTTATCTTTTGAGGAATCGACAGAAATCATTAAGATTTCCACCTCATTATGGTTTTTGTAGGTTTCATTAAATTCTAATACTTTTGGCCGATGGGTTATACATGGTCCGCACCAAGTAGCCCAAACATCAATAAAAACTACTTTCCCCTTTAAATTTTTAAAATTAAATTTGTCCCCATATTTGTCTTGAGCTTCAAAAGCATACGCAATTTGTCCATTTTGAGAGGCATAAAACGATGAAGAAGGGTGTTCGATTAGATAGTGGTAATTATTGTTTTTTTCAGAATTCAAAACTTGAGATAACACTTCTGTGTTTAACAATTTTTCATGTTTTTGCCAATATGAAGGATTCTCAATTAACCCCTTAATGTAAATAGCTTTTAAATAATCCGCTAAATCTTTGTTTCCGGTATTACCTTCAATGAAATCTAAAAAATCAGGGATATTTTCAATTGATTGATTATTCCTTAAATACTCAATTTCATATTTACAAAGATAAATATCGGGAAGAGACTTTAATGTTTCGGTAGCTTTTGGAATTTTTGCTATAAAATCAAAATAGCTGTCATGTGGGTTTAATTCTTTGGAAACTCTTCCCAACCAAAATAAAAATGAATAAACACGTGCATTATTCTGAAAATATAAGATATCTGCTATTTCAGAACTTAAACGGTCTTTGTGTTCATTTAATTCAGTTTCTCTCTTGTCTCTAAATCTTTCAAATATGATTGGAATTGAATCTACCTTTTCAGTTTGAAATATGAACGAACTGTTTTGGGATATAAATTGATTATTGCTTTTCCATAGATAGTTGACCAGCGAATCGCTCTTGTCATTGGTCGTTAAACTGGAATCGGGCAGAACAGAAATATGCAAATCCTTCCTTGGTGCTAATATTGTAAGATACTGGTTGTCATTGTTCTTGGTATATATGTTCGCTACGGTTGGATAAGCTATTTGAATAGTTTTTATTTCGTCCTTATCAAAAATTTTGGCAATAGGCTTATCTGTAATCAATTCCGAAATGTAGATTGTGTCCAATTTAATTTGTGAATCAAGACTAATTTCAAATCCTGTTTTGTTTTCATTACAGCAATAGAATAAAAAGCAAGTTGCTAATAGTATTATGTATTTTGATTTCATTTTGTAAATTTCTTTTAATGAGCTACAACTACCATATAGGCGAAACAAACTTTCGCTCATACACCTATTTTGGGTTGTATTAGCGAAGGTTTATTTCATTTTTGTATCTAAATATAAATACTATTTTTCTATAAACCATTAAATGAACTTTTAATCTGCTGGATGCGCGCGGGTTGTCCAAATGTTGTTAAACTTGGTATTACCAGAAGGAAGAGAAATATTTGTTTTTTCATTAATGTTTATTGTCTGGTATGTATTATTTCCAAGATCCTTTTGTAGTTACGTTCATATGATGCACAACGGTTTGCGTGTATGAGAAGTAGCGGATTTAAAAGCACTTCACTTTCAATTTGGTACTGGCTTTTATGAAAAGCAATGACCTTTGATTTAGTACTAAACCCGCTATTTCTTTTACACGCTGTTAGCTAACGTTTTTCCTCATTAATTCTTTCATTTCTTCTTTGTTCATAGAGGTAGAATCCAATACACATTAATGAAATAAACATTAATGTAAGAGGTATCAAGGTAATATCTGCCCATAACCAACGAACACCTTCTTCATTACCCCTGAATGGTAAACAAATGATTAACAGAAACATAGCGAAGTACAATAACTTGTTTTTCATAAAAATTAAATTTTTAAATAAATATTAATTTCGCACAAATGTCCCTATTAATATCAATTAGAACAAATAATTTCGGGTTGATAAAAGGTTGATATTTAGGGTTGAAAAGGGTTGATATTCTCATAAACTGCTAACTATTATGATTTTAATTTTGACCTCAATTCGCTCCTGCTTTTGATATTCAGTTTTCCATAAATTTGATTAATGTGAGACTTCAGCGTACTTTGTTCGATAAATAGCTCGGTCATTATTTCTTTATTTGTCTTTCCCGAAATAATCAGGCCATATACTTCCTTTTGTCTCTCTGTCAATCCACCAATGAGGGCATCTATTCCATCGTCTTTAAATTTGGACTGCTTTTTTATTTGATTCGAAAGAATTGAAATTTTCTTTTTATTAATCTGAAAGTAGATGGCAACTAAGAATAAGCTTACTGTTATCAACAGAGTTATAAGGACTGGGTAGTTATGTAGAACCAATTTAATCTCGCCATTCTTTCCTCTTATTGAAATAGCTATTGATGATAGTATAAGGGCTACTACCAAAAGATACTTGTGATATTTTGAAAGAATATTCTTCATTTTCTCAAAATGTTAGCTACTACGGTTTCAGGCTTGGCGAAGGTGGCGATTTTCACCACAAATGTTGATGCGGAGAACCAAACTTTGATTAACCACAAATGTGCCTGCGGAGCACTGAACCGCCACTTTTGCCAAACCCGTGTTAGCGGTTCGTTGTTTTTATTGTAGTTAATATTGTGTGTTTTTCAAATTCCATTTCAGTTTTTTGGAAGATTACTTCGTTTATAACTGGCTGAGCAAAATTATTCTTTAGAAGCAGTCCTGCCAATTTTTTGAGGTCATAATAATAAAAGAAACTTCTGTCGCCTGTACTGCCGATTTTATAATCTGATTTTTCAGGGTCACCCTCTACAAAACTAATATATAAGAGTCCTCCTTCATTGAGTAGGTTGTAACAGTCCTTTATGAACTTCAAACTGTCACTGTGTGAAATATAAGGTAAAACAAAGCCACAAACTATGCCATCAAATACATCCTCTATTTTATTTAGTTTTCTAGTATCCAATTGAGTGAAGCGTGCAGTTGGATTGTTTATTCTTGCCAGTTCAAGCATATTTGAGGCGACATCGATTCCTAGAATGTCAAAGTCAGGGCGCTTAGCAAGTAAATATTTAGAAATATTCCCTGGCCACACCCAATTTCTAAAATCTTGGCATTTTTGGTTTGAATTGAATCAGTAATAAGGTCATAGGAGTTATTATACAAATCTAAATTCATAAACTTGTCTTCATAAAGTGAAGCAATTTTATTCCATGTTTCAAATGTTTCTTGATATCTGTCCATAAAAATAATTAGTTAGTAATAGTACATTCCTTTGATAGTGGAAAATTTAAGAGTCAAATTTTGAACCGTCCCATTCAACACCTTCCGGAAAAAGTGCTGCTTTTCTTTTTGTCATTTCCTTGGCTATCATATCACAGTAACCACCATTTTCTTTAAGTTTTGATATGATGTTGTCATAACTTTTTTCGTCTCTGTTTTGGCTCAACTTAAATACATTTTCAAGTTCGTCAGCTTTAATTTCAAAGCCAACAATCCCAGGCATCATTTTATTCAAAAAATGGTCGGGTAAATTGTCGTAGAATGTTTGAGATTGGGTATTACCTTTTTCAAATTTCAAGGTCAGTCTTTTCATAAATTTCACTAATTCATCATCAGTCATGAATTTTACTTCACCTTGTATGTGAACACTCATATAATTCCAAGTAGAACCAATTTGGGGATTACTGTACCAAGATGCACTTACGTAACAATTTGGTCCCGTAAATACAAGTAAGCAATTTGGATTTTCAATAAATGCTTTGTGGTGGTCGGTATTTCGCATAATGTGTCCTTGGAAATACAATTCACCATTTCGTTCTTCCATTAAAATAGGAATTTGAGTCGCAACTTGTCTGCCAGAAGCAAAACTTCCAGTCATGAATGCAAATGGATATTCTTCAATAAAGTCCAAAATTGCATGTTTGTCTTTCTCTTTAAAGTATGAAAAATTGTACATATTCGTTTTTGGTATTTTCTTTATTCGCTTTGGGTCGTCCTACAATGACCGCTAACGTTTGGCGGCTTGGCGTAGTGGCGGATTTTCAGCACAAAACTTGATACGAAGCTCACAGTTCAAAAATAGCATAAATGTTCATACAAAGAACTTCACCCGCCATAACGCCAACCCGCTGTTAGCAATAGTACTCTTGCTTCTTTTTCCTAATTATACCTTAAAAGATAAATCTTAAGTTGTGTTTCACTGTCCGAGACAATACTGTGGTACAATTTAAAACCTTTTCTTTCGTAATATTTCAGGTTCGATTCGGTAGATGTTTCCAAATACAAAGGAACATTGTCCACTTGAAATGAAGAAATTGCTTTTGATAGTATTGCAGACCCATAACCCTTACCTTGCTTTTTTGGATCAGTTCCTAAAATCCACAAATAATTGAAAAAAGCATGTGTAGGATAAAATGCTGCAATTTTTTTCTCCATAGCCGAAATTCTATTTATACCTTTCCATCCAAAGGTGAAAAAGAATAAAATGCTTTCATAGAATAATGGTATTGTCATCTTTTTTGCCTTATTTTTCTTCCAGATAGCTGCCGCGTTTTTATCTTCGCTGATTTCAACTTTGCCATTAACTAATCCAAATTCAAACGCGTAGGCCATAAGTCTCTTTCTTTTTTTATTCTGATTACCATGGTTACCCAAGATATAATTGGTTTGAGGATCGTTATGAAATGATTGACTAAGAATTTCTACAATTCTTGTCTTATCTTTTCTTTGTGCAAGTATGATGTTCATTTTCAAAAGAGATTAAAAGTTTATACCAATTTTCAAGTCTCCTAATCCATAAACAGGAGTAGCATTGCTATTTATTTCAGGCCATTGGTTAAAGTTTTTCGCGTAGCCAAATCCTCCTTGCCCGATTATAAATAGATTGAACCTTTCTCTTTTTAAAACATTAAACTTGTAGCCAATAAATGACTGAGAAAAAACAACAAAGGCGCTGTAATCTTTTCCATCTACCTTACTGTCTGTAATTTTTGCCTTACCTAAATTAGAAACATATTCAAAATGAATACCTTTCCAAAAATATTGACGAATGCCAATAGAAATCATATTTGCTGAATATTGTCCATCAGCATTGAAAGCATCATTAGCTTTTGATTTAGATTCAGGCTGAATCAAAAATCCTAAACCTACTTCTGTTTTATGCTTTGACTCTGGGTTTATGAGGTAAGTTGCCTTTGCTTGCACAATGCTAAATACTCCTAAACCTACTGGGCTAAATTCTACTCCCCAACGTTTGTGCTTGACCGGCTCAATTGTTTGCGCAAAAATAATTTGACTACTTACCAAGAAAAAAACAGTTAACAACGATGTTTTTCTGTTCTTTGCCAGGTAACTTTCTAACTTTTGTCCTTTCCACAACCAGAGCCCTTTAATAGCTGTTAGCGGAATAACTATGAATCTTATTGTGTTTTGAAACAAAACATTTTCTACCCAAGGAGAATAAATGTAAGTGGCAATTAAAGCTCCTAAGCAGATGTGCAGCCATCTTACTGCATTTCTTTTTGCTGACGATTTCATTTTTTTGCTGTTTTAAATTGTTCGATATTAAATTAACAGCACAAAGTTGAAGCATTAAAAATCCGATTTCGTTCACATAGGTGAATTAATACGTTTTACCCGAAATTTTAGCCCTGATACGGCTAAGACTTTGAGGTTTAACACCTAAAAATGACGCGATATAGTATTGAGGTACTCTTTGAAAAACCTGAGGAAAATTTTTTATCATCCAGTTATACCTTACTTCAAGACTCTCAGTATGCAGCAGTCTCATGCGCTCTTCTACTAGTAGAAAACTAAATTCCGCATTTAATCTTCCAATTTCAGAAAAGTTTATACTCTGTCTGTATAATTTTTCCAGATCATTTTTTTTCATTTCTAATACAATAGTATCCTCAATGCAACTGAGGTTTAATAGTGAAGGTTTACCGGAACAATAGGAAGCAAAATCAGTGGCAAAATCACCATCAAAGAAGAAGAAATCGGTTATATCTTCGCCATCTTTAATAAAATAAGATCTACATGCACCACGTTCGATAAAGAATATTTTATCTGCAATTGTACTTTCCATAATTAAAAACTCGCCCTTCTTCAACTCTCTTTTGATTAGAATTGAATTAAATGCAACTTGTTCTTCAGGATTAAGTCTTGACTGAATATGTTGTAGCGTCATGGTATTGTTGCTAACGGTTTGGCGCTTGGCGCAGTGGCGGATTTCGGAGCACAAAACTGTCAATACACCACAAAAGTTGATGCAAGGTAGAATTTTTAATTAACCACTTCACCCGCCATTGAGCCAAACGCCTGTTATAGGGCGTTTTTCTTTATTTAAGTTTAATTTCTTCAATTGTCGTTACAACATCGTCTTCATATCTTACAATTGTCAGCCGTGAAATTGTACCTCGTAACTCAAACTCCTTCTTATTCCATTCGTCAACCATTTTCTTGCATTTATATCTGTCTTGTGAATTTCCGATTCCTATGTGAGGTACAAAATCAAGGTCAAGTCGCAAGTTTTCTTTGAGTTTATCGCTATAAAGTTTGTCGTGAAGTTTCACTATTCTACTGTATCCTTCGTCCGGCACTAAGAAAGTATGAAAATAGTCACTAAAAGCATCTTTATTAATTGTTGCACAACGAATAATAAAGTCAAATTTTACCGAATTCGCAGATTTGTCTTTTACTTCTTTAGTAAATTCTTCTTCTGAAATGTCAAACACTGGAAAAACAATCGTAAAATGAGGATTGACTACGTTGAAAAATAGTTCGTCATTGTCCTTGCGATAACTTTGAATTCTGTCAAAATTAATACTTGTCAGTTCAGGATATGCCAATACCAAATATGCCATCTATTTGTCTGTTTGCGGTTTGTTTTAAAATGCCCTACAACTTTCATATATGCGAAACAAACTTTTGCCTATACACCTAGTTCTGGTTGTATTAGCGAAGGTTTATTTCGTTTTTGTATCTAAATATAAGTACTAATTTTTTTATAAATCGTCAAATGGACTTTTAATTTGTTGTATGCTCTTGGTACTAACATGAGTATATATTTCAGTAGTTTTGCTACTACTGTGGCCTAATAGTTCTTGTATATAACGCAGGTCAGTTCCACTTTCCAGAAGATGCGTCGCATAACTGTTTCTGAGTCAATGTAAAGTAACGGGTTTTGTAATTCTCGCTTTTTTCAATGCTTTTTTCAATACTAATAGTAAACTCCTGGAATCATAAGTCATGCCCGCATCTCTAGTATTTTAAGATTAAGATGTACTATTCTGTCTTTTTGTTTGTATTTTTCAATATTACAATATTACTCTTTGAATCGATATGTATCGGTTTTAGTGCCAGCAATTCGCCACATCGTAATCCACAACTATATATTAAACTTAACATCATCTTGTGTTTTATATTATTGTACGCTTTTAAAATGGCTTTTACTTCTTCTTTGCTCAATACATTGGGCGACACCTTAGCTCGTTTTGGCCGATGTATTTTATCAATCTCTATTTTGGTATATTTTATGATTTTTGCACTCCATTTCATGGTGATTATTTTGATAACTTAAAAGTAGGCAGAATGAATCTTTTCGGCAAAGGACACTTTTAATTATTTCCGAACAAATACAAAAGGGGAATCTGGCCTGAGCCAAATTCCCCTTTCGTAACTCTTTAAGTTATAACTAAACGCCTACTTCGCTTAGCTCCTTGTTATATGCACCTTCTTCAAGGCTTTGCTTTATTTTCTTGAATGCCTCAATGGTCAAATCCACTTCCTCGAAGGTATGATCTGCTGTGGGGATTAATCGCAAAAGGATCATGCCTTTTGGTATCATTGGATACATTACCACGGAACAGAAGATATTGAAATTTTCTCTGATGTCATGTACCAGATAAGCGGTTTCTGCTACAGAACATTTTAAGAAAACAGGAGTAACACAAGAATTTGTAACCCCTAAATCGAGGCCAGCTTCCCTAAGTCCACCTTGTAATCTATTTACTACGGCCCATAGTTTGTTTTTCAATTCAGGACCACGCTTAATAATCTCAAGTCTTTTTAAAGCACCAATAACTAATGGCATTGGTAATGCTTTGGCAAAAAGTTGAGAACGCATGTTGTATCTCAGGTAATCAATTAAGAATTGTTCACCTGCAACAAAAGCACCGATACTTGCCATTGACTTGGCAAAGGTGCTGAAATAAACATCAATTTTATCTTGAATGCCCTGCTCTTCTCCAGCTCCGGCTCCTGTAGCACCCAATGCACCAAATCCGTGTGCATCGTCCACGAAGAAACGGAAACCATATTGATCCTTAAGAGAGGCTATTTCTTTCAAGATACCCTGATTTCCTCTCATGCCAAATACACCTTCGGAAATTACCAAAATACCTCCTCCAGTTTCTTCAGTATATTTTTTAGCTTTCTCTATTTGTTTTTTGAAACTCTCGAAATCATTATGTTCGAAAGGAAATCTTTTACCCATCTGCATACGGACGCCATCATAGATACAAGCGTGGCTGTCCATATCGTAAACTACCGCATCATGTCTGCTCATCAGGGCGTCAATTATGGAGACTACCCCCTGGAAACCAAAATTTAATAACAGGCCGGCAGGTTTGGAAACGAAAGCAGCGAGTTCATTTTCCAACTGCTCGTGGTAGTCTGTTTCACCTGACATGATCCTGGCACCCATTGGATATGCTAATCCCCATGCTGCCGCAGCGTCGGCGTCGGCTTTTCTGACCTCCGGGTGATTCGCTAATCCCAGATAGTTATTTAAACTCCAAACAATTCTTTCTTTTCCGCGAAAGATCATGCGTGTACCAATTTCTCCTTCCAGTTTTGGAAACGCATAGTAACCATGGGCAACCTCTTTGTATTGACCCAAAGGCCCCATATTATCAATTAACTTTTGAAATAAATCCATCTGTATGTTGTTTTATTTTGCGGTAATTACCAAACCGTTCTTATTTCTTCATTAGTAACCCATTTGCTCCAACTTTTGTTGTAACTATGGACCGTATATGTAGTTTTTCCATTGGAACTAACCAAAGGATATTTTTCGTTGGCCCATTCAAAAATGCTACCGTATAAGTTATAGACGTTTTTATATCCCAAACGTAACAACATTTCACCTATTTTTTCACTTCGGTAGCCAATAGAGCAATAAATAACAATATTCTTTTCTTTAGGAATATTCTTTATTCTGCCAATATTGAAATCTGAATATCCTAAATATATTGCATCAGGGATATGGCTGACGTCAAATTCGGCTTTTTCCCGTGCGTCAAAAATAATAAATTTATCTTTATTATTCAAGAGCTCGTTTACGCTCATTAATGGCACTGTAAAAGAGATCAGGCCATCTATTTTCTTACTAAAAGCAGGTTGTTTAGTTCTTGGTTTATCTAAAGGTTGATTTTGTGAACATGCGCTTGATAGCACCGCCGAGAAAACCAGACAAAGTATTTTTTTCGCAATATTCAAGGCGGTGTTTTTTAAAATAAGGAGAAAGGACCATTTCCAACCTGGTCAGCTATCCATTTATTTTGTTCACAATACCCAGATAATTCATTGGTTATAAAATCATGAACTTTTTCCTGATGGGCTTCCGGATAAAGCAAATGTATATTTGGGCCTGCATCTAAGGTAAAACATACGGGAATATTGGTATTTTCCCTAAAACTTCTGATTTTTCTTATCAGCGTGATGGTATTTGGCTCAAGTAAAAGAAAATAGGGACTTGAGCTCATCATTAAGGCATGGAGAGTCATGGCCTCTAATTCTGTAATTTGGATAAATGTATCCAAATCACCATTTTTCAAGGCTGTTACTAATTGTGACAGGTGATTTTTTGCCTGCTCATATCGGACAGTGGCATACGGATTGTTTTCCATTAATTTATGTCCGGCCCGCGATGACACATCCTTCTCCTTTTTGCTAATTAATAAAATAGCATCCTTATAGGTTCTAAATACGGGATGCAAATCAGTTGCAAGGGGTGTGCCATTCAAATTCGTGGAATCAGGGATGGCCTCTGATTCTCCCCAGGAGGCGATGAGAGGATAAATGGATCGGCAGGCGCTTCCAGAGCCCAAGCGTGCCAGATAAGAGGCTTTTTTTAATGTTTCAACCTCATTCATGTTTTGAAATAAGCGATTTTCTAAGGTACAAATACATAAAGCCAAAGCACTCATACTAGAAGCAGAGGAGGCAATGCCTGCAGAATGTGGAAAAGTATTCGTGCTGGACAGGTTGAATGTTAATTGGCCGAGATAAGGATGCGTTGGTAATAACCTGGTTAAAAAAGCAGTTATTTTATCTCCGAAAGCTTTATTTTCCTTTCCTTCAAATGTAAAAGTCAGATCAATGGTCTTATGTTTATCCACCTCTCCTTTCGGGCTATATTCGAGAATCATTTCTGTTCTTGAGTGGTCCAAAGTGAAACTGATGGAAGGATTTTGTGGTAACTGATCTCCATA
>VFQS010002697.1_pt1 | contig 14248 bp, 15 predicted proteins | sample 3512361 | NCBI WGS metagenome assembly VFQS01 (sample SAMN10412375, study PRJNA504923) | tailings metagenome | isolation source: Relicate 1 Philex TSF3 active mining | place: Philippines
TTAAATCGAATAAACCTGCCATCAAACTTCATAACCTATTCCCGAACTGAGGTTATTAAGAAAAAAGCACACTCTAAGTACATATTTAAAGTGTGCTTTTTAATAATTCTACAATTATTACGCCATTTCAGCAGGAATGTCATACGCTTGCATGTGTCCCTTTTTGCCTCTGCATTGGCCTGCGTGCTCGTGTCCTCTACCTTTTATAGAACCACCTGCCTTGTGGCATTTTGCACGTTTGCGCGCTACATCAGCAGCATTCTCAGCAGCAGACAAAGTGCAAATGCTGAAACCAGCTAATAAAAGAGCTAATGTTAATAATTTCATAAGAACCTCCTATAAATAAAATGTTTAATAAGAAAATCGTAACAAATAATAATTAATAAACGATTAAGCTACTTTTCATTTATTATTGGTTATGAATCAGGAATAAATTCTCTTTTCGCAAAGATCGTGCTATAAATTCCCAACAGATTTAATTTCAAAAAAAAGATGTTTATAAAGGGTGTTTTTGTTCTATTTGCGCTAGCTAATATTACAGCGTGTGATATCCCTAGTGTTGAAGCAGACAAAAAAGTAGGTCACAAAAAATCTTGTTGTCTTCCAGGAAAATTTTGCCCGCATTCTTTACAGTCTTTTGATTTTTGTCAGCCTCTGCCTCCTGTTAAACCAAAAGGATCGGGTGCAACACCAACCGTGACAAAAGAAGAGCCATCCTTGCGCACTCAAGGGCAAGCATCAAGCATAACCTCAGCTGGCAAAGAAGAGCAATCTTTTTTCACACAAGGGCAGGCATCAAAATCAACTGGTTTAATGCGCAAAAAAAAACGTAAGAAACGCCCAGTAGGAACAACAATAGGAACCATGGTTGGAGGGCTTGAAAAAGATTTAAATATTTCTTCACAAGCTCCAGAATCTAAATTACTAACGTCTACTTTGCTCACTGACGATAGCCTAAATGTATTAGATGCAGCTTTGCAAAAAACATCAAAACCTGATTTAGAAACTGTTTCGGCTTCGGCAGATAATGGTAAAGCTATTTCTATTAGCATTAATAGAACCGAAGAAGAATTTGATGAACAAGAAAAAAAAATCTCCTCATACCAAGCAGCCGGCATTATTGATAATGAGCAAGCTTTGGTATTTTTAAAAACAAAACGACTAAAAGATGTAGATACCGATACAGAAGAATATCAAGAAGAGTTTTTCGCTGACGAAGAAGATGATGAAGAAGACGAAATAAACAACGAAAATGACTCTAAAATAATAAATATTTTTGCAAAACCTATAAAAAAGAAAAAAATTAATAAAACTCTTCGACGTCACGTCATTTAAACAAAGCCGTAACACCAGCATATTTATTGTGGTATTACGGCTTTAGAGAACAGAACTTTCTACTTAGTGAGTACTAGATAGAGCAGGTGACAGTATAGGTAGAGTTGGCTCTACAGTAACTGTATTTACTTGCGTTACAACTCCTGAAATGCCTGTGCCATTTACATAAGTCCTTAAAGTAGGCAGTGGTGCATTCAATGCAACAAGTGTAAGGCTTGTGCCAGTGGATAAGTCATTTGAATTAGCCGTTATAGCACCTAAATTACTTTGTGGATCAATAATATATGAAGCAGGCTTAGAAAAGGCTGCAAATCCAGTTGTGTACGCTCCACCTAAGCTAACTCCATATACTGGTGCGCTAAATATAGTATTTGCTCCTAAAGTTATCCTAGCCCTTGTGCTAGCGCTAGAACCAGGTATTTTAGGATGCCTTTGAATCTTAAACGGAACTGAAGATAAAGATGCTGGAAAGGCTAAATTGTTTCCTACTACTAAAGTATTTGTGCTTGTCAGACCTGATAAAACGCTACCAAGCTTAGGATCAGCAGAACCAGGCTCAACAACAACTCTACAACCTGATCCTAATGCTGCTTGGAACCAATAAACAGGGTCTGATGCCGGTGCATTAGAAAGCAGGAAGTGAACGGTGCAACCGTCAGGAGGGGTTGGTAGTGCATTTCTAGCTAAACCACCAACCAAAATATCAAAGTTTGTAGCATCACCAGTTATCCAAATATCTTTTAGTGTGTCCGCAAAAGATGGGGTGGAAAATGGCGTCTCAATTGGACCATTTGGCGTTTCTCCTGATTTTACAAATGCAAGGTTCAGAATCGTTGTCACGTTGCCTGCGGCTTGCCCTGTAGGATCAGCATATCCTGCAAAAGACCCTAATTGAGATCCAATTGCAAGTATGTCATTTCTAATTGTGTTTGGTCCGTTATTCTCATTTGCGCCTGAAGTATAGGTTGTGACAGGCGGAACAAGGGTAAGTCTACGAATAACGTGGTTGCCAGAGTCTGCAAAATAAATTCTACCAGCATTATCTACGTAAATACCCATAGGCGTATCTAGTTCAGCTGATGTCGCTAAACCATTGTCGCCTGAGAATCCAGCTGTTCCGCTAGTTCCTGCAATAATTGTCATAGTGCGTGACCCCGTACTATTAGGAGGGGATATTTTCCAGATAACATGATTAGTAATATCTGAAAAATAGATATTTCCCTGGCCATCACCACAAATGCCCTGAGAAGAGCCTATAACAATTCCATTCGCAGAAATTCTTGCGGGCACATCTGTATTGCTTGGTAATCCGCCTGTCCCAGCAATAGTGTAAATATCTCCAACAGTTGTGTCGGAAACGGTGTCGCTAGTTGGCTTATAAACAGCTGAAGTTATGCCAGAAACCATTCTAATTGCGTCATTATCAGAATCTGATATATAAGCATTTCCTGAAGGGTCTACAAAAACTGAATATGGAGCCTGTAAAGTGGCAGAAGTTGCTGCGTCCCCATCGCCTGTGTACCCTGCAGAATTTCCTGTTCCAGCTATTGTGGAAATAAATCCAGTGCTAGCTGCTACAAGTCTAACCGTTTGTGTGGTGGTGTCTGTAATATAAAGGTTGCTAGCAGGATCTAAAAAAAGACCATAGGGTGTATCCAATCTAGCATCAGTTGCTAGCCCTGCATCACCTAAATACCCCTTGGTTCCTGTGCCAGCAAAATCGGAAAGAACCCCGCCAGGAATAGTTAGTTGATGAACTTTTCCATTATCTGGATCTGCTATATAAATAAGACTGCCTGCGGCATTGGCATAGATTCCTGCAGGAGTAAAGCCAGCATCAGAATTAGTGAGAGTAGAAATAACCCCGGTACTAGCTGTTACTTTTCTCAACACTTGGTTGCCAGCATCAGAAATAAAGGTGTTTCCAAAGCCATCTCCGCAAACACTTACAGGGTTGTTTAACCTAGCAGAGATGGCAGGTCCCGCGTCACCTAAATATCCTGACGTTCCATTTCCAGCAAATGTTTCAATTATATAACTAGCTGTAAGATTATCTGGCAGGGTTAAAGCAATTGCTATTCCTGCGAACCATTTTAGCAAGCTGCCCTGTTTTTGCCTTTGCATAAAAATATCTTTCATATCTGACCAATTTTTATTTTTCTAGTTATGATCTTGCTAAAGTTTTAATTAAAATTTAGTTAACGAAATGTCGTGATCGGATTTGTTCAAATTTCACATCCGGGCTAGGATTTATAAAACTTAAAACGCTTTTGATATGAGCTATTTGATTAACAAGGTTAACTACCAAGCGCTTTACCAAACAGCAATTGCTAATCCAAATTCATTTTGGCTTGATATGGCTAAGCGCTTAGACTGGGTGAAATTTCCAACACAAGTCGGAAATTGGCAGTTTGAAAAGCCAGTATCCATTAAATGGTTTGAAGATGGTGTTTTAAATGTATGCAGCAATTGTATTGACCGTCATGCCAGCGTCACGCCTGATAAAACAGCTATCATTTGGGTGAATGACCAGGGCACAATAACCACTCATATCTCTTACGCGCAATTACTCAAACAAGTGAATGCGTTTGCCTGGAACCTTCAAAATCTAGGCGTGAAAAAAGGTGATCGGGTCATTATTTATATGCCAATGATCCCAGAAATTGCATACGCCATGTTAGCCTGTGCACGAATAGGCGCTATTCATTCTGTCGTTTTCGGGGGTTTTTCTTCAGAAAGCCTAGCCGGACGCATTCAAGATTGTGGAGCAAAAATAGTAATCACAGCAAACGAAGGAATGCGCGGTGGGAAAGCTATTCCACTAAAAGCAAGTGTCGATGCTGCGCTTTTACAAACACCCCAAGTGGAAAAAGTATTAGTGATTAATTATACAAACACACAAGTAGCCATGACCCCAGGTCGCGATGTTATCTACGTGGCGAATTATAACCAAGTTGTAAGGCCAGCGTTGGTGAATGCTGAGGACCCATTATTTATTTTGTATACTTCCGGTTCAACAGGTAAACCAAAAGGCGTACTGCACACAAGCGCAGGATATTTAACCTATGCAAGCCTAACTCATCAGTGGATTTTTGATGTGCAAGCAAATGATATTTACTGGTGCACAGCAGATGCTGGCTGGATCACCGGGCATTCTTACGTCATTTATGGCCCGCTTGCCAACGGTGCGACAACAGTTATGTTTGAAGGGGTTCCAAATTACCCAAACCCCGATCGTTTATGGAAAATCATTGATGATTTAAAGGTAAGTATTTTTTACACAGCGCCCACCGCCATACGCAGCCTTATGCAAGCTGGAAACGAATGGCTGCAAACCAGCACGCGTGATTCTTTAAGAATACTAGGATCAGTAGGAGAGCCCATTAATCATGAAGCATGGGAATGGTATTATCACCAAGTGGGTAAATCAAAATGTCCAATTGTTGATACATGGTGGCAAACCGAAACAGGAGGAATTATGATTACACCTCTGCCAGGTGTGCATGACCTAAAGCCAAGTTCGGCAATCCAACCATTTTTTGGAATAACCCCCGTTTTATTAGATGATAATGGCAGCGAGATTAAAGATATCACTGCCCAAGGAAATTTAGCTATAAAAGCTTCATGGCCAGGGCAAATGCGCACAGTTTACGGTGATCACCAGCGTTTTGAAAAAACATATTTCAGCCAATTCCCAGGCTATTATTTTAGCGGAGATGGTGCAAGGCGCGATAATAAGGGCGATTATTGGATCACAGGGCGAGTTGATGACGTATTAAATGTTTCAGGTCATCGCTTAGGCACCGCGGAAATTGAAACTGCGGCAACTCTTGATCATTCTATTATTGAAACGGCAGTCGTGGGTTTCCCCCATGCTATTAAAGGAGAGGGGATTATGATTTTTGCGATTCCTGCAAGCCATGCCGCTCAAAGTCATGATGAACTAAAGGAAATTATTAAACAGACTATTCGTGCGCAAATTGGCCCTATTGCCAGTCCTGACGCAATCCATATTGTCAAAGGGTTGCCTAAAACACGCTCTGGCAAAATTATGCGCAGAATTTTGCGCTGTATCGCTAGGTCAGAATTTGAAAAAATTGGCGATGTCAGTACCCTTGCTGATCCGGATATTGTTGATCACATCATTGAGGTATTTAATGCAAAAACGTGATAACACAATTGTCATTCTCTTAGTCGTATGTTTTTTTGCTATGCTCGCACTGGCCTTTGCCTCTGTTCCCTTATACAGAATATTTTGCCAAAAAACAGGGTTTGGTGGCACTCCTAAAATCAGTCGAGATGGTTCAACAAAAGTTGTTAACCGCGAAATTACCGTTAGGTTTGTTGCAAATACTCATCGTGATCTTGTTTGGGAATTTTTACCTTTGCAGCACACTATTCGCTTGAAAATCGGGGAAAACGGGCTAGCTTTTTATAAAGCAAAAAACTGCTCTAATAAACCAATTATTGGTATGGCAACCTATAATGTTTCTCCTGATTTAGCTGGGCAGTATTTCAACAAAGTTTTTTGCTTTTGTTTTGAACAGCAAAAGCTTGACCCAGGTGAATCGATGGAAATGCCAGTTCAGTTTTTTATAGATCCGGCTTTTGCTGATGACCCTATGTTGAAAAACGTAGACGAAATCACCCTTTCTTATACATTTTTCATTTTCAAAAAAGACAACCAAAACCTTTCTAAATAACACGATATTATTATTTTAGCTCACGGTATTTTTAAAAAATTTTAACGTATTGACCAAAAACTAGGATTTTCTATCATATAATCATGCAAATATTGCATATCAGTTATAAATAATAAACATACGGAGGAATGCATGAATACTCATGAATGGTCGGCCACCGACATAGCAAAAGCCCGCAGCTACTTCCTTGCTGGTGCATCACTTAAAAATATTGCTAATGAATTAAAACGCTCGCCAACAGCCATAAATAAAGCTCTTAGCCGATTTGGAATTCGCCCAATATCAGTAGAAAAAGGCAGCAAAAAAAAAGCTTTAAGAAAAAGAGAGTGCCCACACTATATAACTACTCCTTCTTTTGAACAAAGGGCATTGCAAGATGAATTTGATAATTGGGTAAGTTTTTGGAAAATGTGCAATTACTTAGAAAAACAAAAAATCCGTTTTTATGAAGTATCAGAATTTGGAATTCAGCTTGAAAATCGCAGGTTCAGAGTAGACGCAAAAATTCTTAGCGCGCGACAGTTGTTGATTATGACAAACAAATTACGAGCAGAAAACAATCTAAAGGCTTTTTTTGTAAGGGGACTATCATGGTAACAATTCATACTAAAAAAAATTGCAAGAATCAAAGTTTACAACTTATTGCGCACAACATCCTTAACGCGGCAAATGAAGGTAGCTTATTACATCAACTGTATTTGGATGAATTAATCGATGAACCCTTATTTCAGGCAGGGTTAGCTTTTTCCAGGTTGCAAAGTCGTGCTATGCGAAGCTCTGGCATTAATAACCGGGTACGCACAGCTAGTCAAAGTTGGGGCCGTTTGCAAGGCAAAACCTACGATAAATTTAGCAATGAAAAAATAGAAGGAATATGGAAATACATTCTAAAAGCTTTAAATCCTATCTATCACAAAGGTCTTCCTATGCGTGAAATTGCTTTTGATTTAGTCCTAGCTCCTTCTCTTAAAACTCATTCATTACGTGATATTAAGAAAACTCTTAGGTATCTCAAAACGATATGGGAAAAAATAGAAGATACACCTTACCGATTAGGTTTCTACAATCTTGACATAGCAGTAGCAAAAAAAACCCTTCACTAGCAGCTCTGGCCACAATCTTTAAGATCGCTTATTATTTAAAAAAGTAAAAGTGAGAAACTATTTGGAATCGGTTTGTATTCTAGGTGCTGGGCGCATGGGAAGCGCCATTGCAGCATTGCTTCCAAGCAATGTAAAAATTTACCAATATTCTCGTTTAGATGCGAATAACCTTGAATCTTTTACAAAAGACTTGCAAAGGTGCGATGGTGTTATTGATATAAGCCACGTTAATAATATTGACCCCGCACTAAAGGCTTGTCTAAATTTTAAAAAACCCTACCTATGTTGCACAACAGGGCTTGAAGAATCTCATTTCAATACTTTAAAAACAGCAGCAAAAAATTTGCCAGTGCTTTATGCTGCTAACACAAGTTTTGGGATAGCAGTTTTGAAAAAAGCCGTTGCCATCGTTGCTAAATCTTTGGGGCAAGATACTGATATAACAATTAGTGAAACGCACCACAATTTAAAGAAAGATGCTCCCTCAGGTACAGCTCTAGAGCTTGGAAAAGTCATTACACAAGCAGGACACCCAAAAGATTTAATTAACTATGCAAGTCTTCGAGGCGGTAATGTTGTCGGTGAACATACAGTGCATTTTTTCCATGAAGATGAGACCATTCGCCTAAGCCATGAATGTTTGAATCGTGATGTTTTTGCCAAAGGCGCTATCAAGGCTGCTAATTGGCTATTTAAACAACAGCCAGGTTTTTATGGCCTAAATGACATGTTGGAGTTGTAATTATGAGTATTAAAAACCCAGTTTTGATCGCCCCTTCATTAATGGCTGCCAATATGCTGTGCTTGAAAGACGAAGTGCAAGCAGTAGAAGCAGCTGGCGCCGACTGGCTTCATATAGATATTATGGACGGACATTTTGTGCCTAATCTCACGTTTGGCCCTGATATTGTCTCCCAATTACGACCTGTTTGTTCGCTCCCATTTGATGTGCACTTAATGGTAGAACCTGTTGAATTGTGCATAGAGCTGTATCAAAAGGCAGGTGCTGATCATATTACGATTCATGCTGAGGCAACCACTGAATTACACAAAAATCTGGATGCTATCAAAAAAATGGGCTGTAAAGCAGGCGTTTCAATAAAGCCTGAAACACCAGTTGATTGCATTGAAAATACTTTGAAAATGCTTGATCAAGTATTGGTAATGAGTGTTAACCCAGGTTTTTACGGTCAACCATTTATGCCGTCTGCATTAGAAAAAATTGTCATGCTAAAAAAAATAAGAACAGAGCAGGGGCTAGATTTTCGTATTGTGGTAGACGGGGGAATTAATATTCAAAATTCTCCAAGCATTATCGAAGCAGGAGCTGATGTGCTGGTAGCTGGCAGTAGCGTATTTAAACAAGCAGATTATGCCAAAGCCATTAAAGGCCTGAGATGCTTATCATGAAGAAATCAGCTTTAAGTAAATGTTCTATCTGCGCTTTTCTTTGTCGCTATAAAATTTTGTCTTCACGAAGGAGCGTAGCTCCTATAGTGATCCAGTTAATTTCGAGACTTAATCTAATCCCCCACTTTGTGTAGAAAATACTTTCTCTTTTTTTGCACTAAGAAAAGGTAATGCAAGCAACCAGATAAGAGCAGCAGCTGTAATATACATAGCAGGCGCCATAAGTATCTGAGTTGATTTAAGTGTGTATGTCATAACAAGTGCCGTTGTTCCGCCTGTTAATGCCATACCTATTGAAAATCCAGATGCTACTCCTGTATAGCGAACCTCAGGTAAGAATTGTTGTTGAAGAAATATATGTGAAGGTCCAACGAAGCTGCCAACAGCAATTCCTATAAATATTTGACCAATAATAATTTCTTCAGTTGTTCTTTGTTGTAAAAGAATAAAGCCAAGCCAACTTGCAAAAATTGCAACACCAGAAGCTAATAACATTGATTTATATGGAGTGATTTTGTCAGAAATGCGCCCAAAAATAGGGCAACTTAACATAAAAGCAAGTAGTCCGAAAATATTAAAAAATAAACTAGTTGAGAATTTAATTCCTAAATATTGAGTAATGTATAAATTTAAAAAACCAAATAACGTGTAACTTAAAATTCCATTAAATGCTCCCGAAGCAATTGCTAATACGTACTGCTTCGGATATTTCTTTATGATTTCAACAATTGGCAAACCTTTTATCGGTTTTCTTTTAATAAACTCCATTGTTTCCATAGCTCTTTTACGTAAGATAAACCCAACAAAAGCCACGCAAGCTCCCAGACAAAAAGGAATTCTCCAAGCTTGTTCAAACTGTAGGTGATTTGTTACAAAGTATGCAATTAAAGTTGCACTAATAGCACCAACAACGCATGACGCAGAAATAAGGCCACTAATCATTCCAGGTTTTGCTTTCATATGTTCAAGCGCAAAAACTGCTGCGCCATTATACTCACCGCCAGTGCATAAACCTTGTATTAACCGGCAGCTAAGCAAAATAAAAGGAGCAGCCATGCCAATCGTGGCGTACGTAGGTAAAAGGCCAATAATCAGGGTTGGAACGCCCATCAATAGAACAGAGAGAGTGAGTGCTTGTTTTCTTCCGTATTTGTCGCCTATGTAACCGAAAACTAGTGCTCCTAGAGGCCTAGTCCAAAACGCTGCTGAAAAAGCAAAAATTCCTCCTAACATCGCAGCAAAATCATTTTCAGCTGGAAAAAAATTTTTACCCAAAATTACTATAAAAACCCCGCATAGGGTGAAATCGTAAAACTCTAATGCATTCCCAATTAGGCAAGGAATTAAAATCTTTTTTCTTAAATCTTTTTTATCTACAGGCATAATGCTTCCCCTGAGGCTAAGTCTGAAAGATTACGTGAGCCAAATATAATCCTGGATTTTTGAAATAGCAACGAATTATAAGCAAATTATGAAAAATTCATTAATAGTGTGGGGAATGCGAAACCAATTTTACCTTGGAAAAATCATCATTTTAAGCCCTGGAAGAGAGCATAAGAATCCAGTTATAGCCACTATATTCATGTAAAAGGCAGGGGCGTCCCCCCGACGAAGGTCGGGGGTGCCGTCCTTTAGCTTATTTTGATTTGCATAACGGCAGAAATAAAAGCTAGCACACAGTGCTTATAAATTAATGCTTACCATATTTAGAAACATGGGCTTTTATATCTTCACCTGCTTCTTCAGCTCTACTTTTAACACGTGCATGAATTTCTTTGCCAGAATTTGCTAATACGCTTCCTACATTTTTCGCATGCTCAGCAGTGCGCTGCATTGAATTCTTCATCACATCTGAATATTGAGATAGATTAATGGGTTGTCCAGGTTTTTGGGTCATTACATTGCGCAATATGGCATTTATATCTTCAAATGTTTGCTTAACAAAATCGCTTTGTATCTTCGCAAGAGATTTTACAACATCAGCCGCAATTTTGTTGGCATCACTAATCGCTTCAAGATTTTTCTTGTGATTTTGTAGTATTTTTTCATGATTAGGTTTGGAAGTTTTTGCAAAATCAGAAAATTTTTCAAACATATCTTTTGCAGTTTGGGCATATTTATGCTGTTGCTCTTTCCAGTCTGCACGGCTTGCTTTTGCTTTCGTGTTTTTTTCCTGCGCCATAAGAAATACCTTCGCTTCGTTAATTATTTTTCTCAGGTATCGCGACGCTAAAATTAAGCCTAGGCTCTAGGGAAAGTAAGCACAACCCTAAGTCCTCCATAGGGCGATTGATCTAAACGAATCCTACCGCCATGGCTACGTACAGCGTCTCTTACAATGCTAAGCCCAAGCCCTGTACCGCCTTCATCTAAATTGCGTGCTGTATCTTGTCTATAAAAAGGCTGGAATACCTGTTCTCTATTTTCTTTAGGAATTCCTGGCCCATCATCATCCACTACAATTTCACAATGGCGTACATTTATTTTTAAGCTAACCCAAGTATGTAATGCGTACCTATTAGCATTTAACAACAAATTGGTTAAGCAACGGTTAAAAAGTTGTAATTTTATTTGAATAGTGGGGTTATCGGTGGGCATAAACTCAATAGGATTCTTTTTACCAGGCAAATTATCAATAATTTCTTGAATACAACTAGCAATAGGTACTGCTTGGCGTGCTTCACTAGCGGTACCTTTGGCATACGCTAAAAACCCTTCTACCATTAATTGCATTTGTTTTAAGTCTTCTTGAAGTAGGGTGTTTTCTTCAATTGGTGGCATCATTGCTAATTGAAGCTGCATACGCGTAATAGGTGTTCTTAAATCATGAGAAACACTTGCAAGCATTTGTGTTCGCTCATGTAGGTGGCGTTGTATGCGCGCGCGCATAATATTAAAAATGCGACTCAGGGTGCGCAGTTCTCTGGCGCCTTCAATTTTTAGTTCTCCCAGATCATCGCCTTTTCCAAAACGATCTGCAGCCTCAGCCAATCTCCGCAGAGGCCTAATTTGATTACGCATAAAAATTGATGCAACTAGAAATAATAGAAGTGCCGAAGATGTTGTCCAAATTAGAACTAGAGGCGTTGTTTTGCTGAATAATCGCTTCCTCGGAAGCGAAACCTCAAGAACCCCTTTATTTTTTGCTTCAATGGAAATATATATCTTGTCAGCATTCATGCGTATATAGTACGAGGGCTTTTTGCGATTACCTTTGCTAAATTCTTCTGAATGCAAAGCTTCATTAAGGGCATCTTCCATAAAACCATACAGCCATGTTGTTTTGTGTGTGCCATATTTTTCTAGTGTATTTTGGGGGACAAAATTGACATCAAGGCCCATATATTTTTGTGCAGACTGCTTGATTGATTTTATGGATTTTGGATCGCGTTCAACCCAATCCATCACCAATGCAACATCACCGGCGATCGTTCTGGAAAATTGACGAAGAATAGTTTCAGTGTGCCTATCAAAAAAGATATAGCCAAGCACCACCTGCACCAACAGTAATGGCATCAATAATATGATTAATGCACGGCTGAATAGGCTTGTGGGAAGAGCATTTCTTAAAGACTTCTTATAGTTCGTAATTATATTTAAGAATCTGGGCATAAAGCATATCCTACGTGTCTTATCGTTTTTAAATACTTTCCTGTTTCATCGTCCAGTTTGCGGCGTAATCTGTTAACTTGCACGTCTATACTTCTATCGCTAATCACAAATCCAATACGTTGTGCTAGATCCCCCCGTGAAAAGGGTTGAAAAGGATGTTGCGCCAAAATTCTTAACATCATCTGTTCTGTTGATGTTAGGCGAATTTCTTCATTGTTTTTGAACAAAGCTGCTTTTTCTACTTTAAAAATATAATCACCCAAATTCAAATCAATACCCACAGGTCTTTGAATATTGGTGCGCCTTAGTACTGTTTCAATTCTTGCAATAAGTTCTTTTGGCTCAAAGGGCTTTGTTAAATAGTCATCAGCGCCTGACATAAGCCCATGAATTTTTTCATCTAGCCCATCTTGCGCTGATAATAAAATAACTGGAATTTGTTTATAAGTTGACGGGGCTCTTTTCATTGAGCTCAGCAAATCAAGTCCTGATTCTTTTGGCATCATAATGTCTAAAATCATTATATCAAAATGTTGTGAGGCAAGGTGGGCCCGTGCCTGAGCGGCATTAGCTGCTGTTTGCACCCGATAGCTATAATCGTTTAGAAACTTACTCAACAAATCTCTAAGGCGCATATCATCATCAACAATTAATATAAGAGGCATCATAATGCGGCGCACTCGTTAGGTGTTTTTAAAGAATATTGCGCAGCATGTAATCCTCTTTTGAAAAAACCATCCAGCCATGTGTTTGCAAGGCGATGTCTTTCAATAAGTGTTAATCCTTCAAAGGATTCCCAAACAACATCTATAGCAATATGAGTAACTCCAACCTTAGGATTGTAACCTTTATGCCCCTTATGCTTATGCGATTCGTCAGTGACATGTATTTTGGCATCTTCATCCAAATGGCTTTTCACAGCAATAGTAATTTCATCAATGTTTATGGGCATTCATTGCCTCTAAGTGTTGCTGAGAAATCTTTGCTGTATAGGCTAAAGCGATGGATGAGATAATAAAAGTAACGTGAATAATGACTTGCCACTTAATAGTGACTTCTTGCATCTGAGGAGCATTAATAAATGTTTTTAAAAGATGAATAGATGAAATGCCAATAAGCGCCATAGAAAGCTTAATTTTCATGGTGTTTGCATTTACATGGTCTAGCCATTCTGGAAGGTCAGGGTGACTATCCATGCCAAGTCTGCTTACAAACGTTTCGTAGCCCCCAATAATAACCATAATCAATAGGTTTGAAATCATTACCACATCAATAAGGTTTAAAACCACCAACATAATCTCGGTTTCGGTATAAACTTTTAAGCTTGTTAAAAGATGCCAAACTTCCTTGGTAAATCGATGGACATAAATACCTTGAGCGATAATTAGCCCAAAATACAAAGGGGCTTGTAGCCAGCGGCTGGAAAAAATTGTGAAAGCAAGGCTGCGTTCAAACAATGTTCTCGGTAATGCCATAATGTTTTTTTTACTTAAGACTCTAGGCTCTAAGATACTGTAAAAAAGAAGAACACTCTAGAGGTGTGTTTAGAGGCATATTCCTCAAAGATTGGTTCCTTGAGGAATATGGTGAAATTTTAAATACTTTGCTTTTTTAATTTTTGGTAGCTGTAAGCAAAATAAATAAAGATAGCCCCTGTTATCAATGCTGATACTAATATTTCTATATTGGCTGATAAGCATTGCTTAAGAAAAATGTGTGCAGGCTGCGAGAAATCACTTATTCTTATTGTTCCTGGTGCTGGTGCAGGGATTTTTGTCAGTATGTTAGTGTCAATAAAATTTTGTGTTGTTTCAGAAAAGATATTGATTCTAATATCAGAAAGCTTTTGAATTAAATCTTGGTTATTAGTAATTTCAAAAAATCTTCCTATTTTTCCTATAACTGACCAGCAGATGAATCCAAAGTCAAGACTATGAAAATATATGGAATATCTAAAAAAATAAGAGCAAAAAATTAATATAGAATCGCATAATAATAAAAATATTATAGCCTCTGCCTTAAATTCTCTTGAACCCTCTGCAAAATATGAGAAGAAGAGTTTAAAAAGAGGGTGAAGGTAAAGGG
>VFQS010002698.1_pt1 | contig 14245 bp, 21 predicted proteins | sample 3512361 | NCBI WGS metagenome assembly VFQS01 (sample SAMN10412375, study PRJNA504923) | tailings metagenome | isolation source: Relicate 1 Philex TSF3 active mining | place: Philippines
CCCCAAAACCCCAAAACCCCAAAGTGATTGATTTGAAATGGAAAGATTATTTAAATTTGAATAGAAACTGAATATTGCCGGCAAAAATGGCAAAGAAAGAAACAAGGTGCTTTTTTGTTTGAAACGTGTTATATAAAAAATTTAACTCAAAAACAACATGTAGCACAGTGATTAACTATCATACTTTATATATACTCTAGATATATCTGTCTTCAATTGACACTTAAAACACTTAGCAATATAGACACTTAAACTACTAGCTTTCCTAGTGGTCTCCAAAACCTTTCTCAATCGTTCAGCTGACACAGCAAGGCAGTGCCCTTCAGTGTCCAGTAGTTTGGCGCCAAAGTTGTCGGCAGGTCAACTGCAAGGATGTAATTTGTTGATTGACCAGTCGTTGATAGTACTCCTGCTCTTACACTTGTTTTATAAATGGGACATTAGTAGTCCTCAGCATTTGGTGTGTAGTTCTCAATCGGTTTGAATAGGATGACTGGCATCGGGCTGTACATCTCACCTGGTAGCTGATCCTCTATCATGTTTTCTCCACGATCCCATCTTGCTCCATCCATGAACAAACCGTATATGTAGACTCCATCCTATATTAAAATTGGGTTAGAATTCAGATTTCAAACTACCTTGGGTGAAATTGTCACGTTCTCATAGTCATCTTTCAAGACCTTGAATGAAAAGTTGAGCATATCGATGGCGAGGCGGTGTTTGCGAGAGTGAGTCTGCAAAACTCCCGTCATAAAGCCCTAAGGGAAGAAGAAACCTGAAATCCAGAAGCAAGGAGGCTGTCCATGCATCAGCCATTGTTCCATGAATATGACTCTATCTAAAAGGTCTCTGAACCAGGACATCAGAGGCTTCAGTGAAGGATAAGCGACCCTATCCCAATTTTGTGGGACTTATTAATTCAGCATGGAAAGATACATGCTGTCAAGTTCAAATGACATAACCACTAGTCCCTTTATAGCTTTTTGTAGCTCCTCAAGTGATGCACGCATCACGTTAAGTAACTTGTTGAACTTCTGTACCTCCTATAGTAGCACAGTTGACAGACTCTCCATCAGCCCTTTCTCATTCGCTTTGAATAAGTCCTTCTTGGCATTCGCCCTGTCGAGCAATTGAGGCAGCTGCCCCTCAAGTTCTATCGCAAGCTCCATAACGATCTCATCTTGAGTTTTGCCCCCATTACCCGTCTGCATGCGAGGCTAGATTGAGAGAATTGTCTGCACAATCTTTTCACTCTCTTGTGCCTAGAAAGTTATGTTCGCATTTTCATGAAGACCAAAGACTTCGGGTGCATCCACCAGAGGCAGATTTGAGATGTAGTCTTTGAAAGCCTGCAGTGGACCCATATCTGGCACAGTGTAAGTACCTGATGAACTGAGCTGGTAACCGTCCTCGAGGATCTCAGGAGTATAGTACTTCTTAAGAATCGAAATAAGGCAAACTCTGTCCCAATCATCAGTGACACGCCCACCATAATTAATGTGACCAGTTACATAGAGCATTGCTTCCCAAGGTATGTCTTCTTGTTCATCAAGGAACATGTGCAAGTTTGTGCGACTTGTCTCAAGATCGCTATCATTGAATTCGTATCTGATGTTCCAGCCGAGAGGACCAAACTTTCTTCGCTCTTAAATAATGGCGTGGAAAAAGCAAAGACCGAAGACTAGTTTTTGCCATTCTCTTGGCTTCTTGAAATTTTCAAATTGATCTGCATTGATATCTTGCATGGTCTTCATTAAATTAGCTCTCAGACCTCTTGGAGGCTCAGTTGTCAACTTGACTCCATTTTACAGAACTGAAACTGGGAAATAATCAGCTGGCATAGAGGTCAAAAACAGGCGGAAATCTGGATGCACATTCTCCTCTTAAAGGTTTGCCACAATAATTTCTAACGATTACATCCAAGATTTAGCTAAATGACAGTTTTAGAGGAGAATCCACTCTCCCTTCTCTTTGGCGATGGTAATAAGTTTTTCAGCCTTGATACCTTGACCTTGTCCAAGTGAAATGCCTTGGATCTTATTGTCGAAATCCATCTCTTTGGCAAATTTGTATAAAGCTGTAGTTGGATCGGCACCTTGTGACAATATAAAGATAACTGGAGTCTTTTAATCGCTTTCACTATATATTATCTCCATTGTTGTTGCCTAATTTTCTATATACATTTTTCCAAGCTCTTATGATACATAATCAGTGAAAGCGAAGGAAAGCTTTTCAGGGCGGAAAATCTTGAGTATGAGCAACTTTTCAAATTGATCAAGATTGATATTAAAGGGCTCGGGTAACGGTTCATTTTGAGGTTCATTAGTTGACGCATAATCCTCCCATTAAGTTAAGTTTTCATTGATGTGCTCGCAGAGTTTTTCGAATTTCTCTGGAAGAATGGTTTCGAGATAGAATGCTAAATCCCAACCAAGCAGAGGGATCATCGAGGGATTAGGATTTTCTGGCTAAATTTACTTGTTGATAATACCTGCACCTCTAAGTAAGGTACTCCACAGCTATTCATTGATCTTTTGGCTGTTCCTATTGATGCTTGTTGCAATAAGGAATGAGAAAATAACTTTGTGAGCAACAAAAAGTCCACGAGAGACATTAAGGTAAAGAGTAGCGGTGATTCTTTCTATCAATATTTCCAATCTTTCCTCTAAAGTTGGTTGTTGAGGACTTTTTTCGATGGCTGAGTTAAACAACTTCTTCACATATGCTAAAGAATACTGATACATAGGATCAATTCCAGCCAAGTCTGCAATAACGAAGTACAAAATGCTACCTCTAGTAGCTACTGACCTGTATTAGTTTCTGGTAACGTTTATTTGCTCCTCAATTATAGCAGCTGAAGCCAATCTCTCAGTGATATCTGCTGAAGTCTTCTTTGAATCTTCAAGGATTATAATTAGATCATCTTGATCCAAGATTTGTTCCTCCGTTGATTCAGCCAATAGCTTTAGAATCGTGTCTTCGATTTTGATAAGCGTATTTTTGTCTCTGTCCATGCTGACAACAATGTTATCTCTCTCTTTTTCTACTTCAGGCTTCTCCTGCACAACGACATCACCTAACATTTATTCCTCAAGACCCATAAATGTAACAGTAAAGTTGATTATTGTAAGTTTAATGAAGGTCTCTGGTAGATAATGAGGATTTGGCATCTTTGAAGTCATGTAAAAACGGAAGAATTTATCATCATAATCATAAACTTGGTCTCCAATTCTTATCTACATGATACCGCCTTCCGTCTTGTAAGCTGACTTTAAAAGAATGGGGTCAAGGCCAGGATCTAAGAATTCTTCAACGTCTTCAATCAGAACAGGCTTTCCACTGGAACAAGCTTAACCGAGTGTCCTTTAAAGATTTGGTGTAGTTTGTTTCAAAATGAGGATCTGATTTTCTTTTTCAAGATTTTTTATCCATTTATTTGCCTATTGCTAAGGATCAATCATAAGAGGCCATCTAGATGATTTTGTTGCAAGGATTCCATTTTCAACTGAAACTGTGTCTGTTGGAAGGCCTTTATGATTCCATTCCCTTATTAATACTGGATTGCCCATTACTTTAATGATGTTGAAATCTTCGCTGATAGGAATTTTCTTGTCAAGGCATTCTTAGCGCCAAGTTGAAACCATCTATTCTCTGTAGACTCCAGTAAAAGCTCCATAGTAAGAAATACATCCGCAAGAGATGAAAACATTACCGACTAGTTTCTCCATTTCGATGTCCATCCTCTCTACAGTCTCCTTCCACCTGACTCCCTCGTCCGCAAGCAGCACCAGCAGCTTCTCTGCTCTGCCCATTCGCTTTTCACACCGCTCCATCTCCTCAGCGAGGCGCTACTTTTCAGTCTCCATCTCGTAACACTTCTATTGGAGCAGAGCGACCTTGTCACGGACCTTTTGCACCTCTGACATCTTTTGCGCCAGTTCAGCCTCAGCCTAGTCCAGCACCAACTTTACCTCGTTGTACCTCTGTTGCTTGGGAATGACGACCTTGACCACGGCTTAATACCGGTTGACGGCCATGACCCACATCGCCATGTAGGAGGCGGCAACCGACTTTTTCTTGATGTCGTTGATGTCGAACTCGGGCTTCGAGAGGTAGTTGTTGCGGACCTTTTTAAAAAGATCCTCAGGTGCCTCCATTACCTTGTAGTTCTTCAACCGCTCAATGAAGCCGTTCGTGTCCGAGATCACATCCTTGATCGCCCTCCAATCCATCTTTTCGGTCAAAAGGATCATGATGGCCTCCATAACCATCACTACAGCCTTGGGAGGGTTCGAAAAAGACTTGATTTCAGTGATGGAGTCCCTGTTAAGCTGAGCGACAGCAGCTTTGGCAGCATCAAGTTCAGGCTTCGCTGCCGCTAAGTCCTTCTGAGCATCATCTGCGATAACCTGGGCATCTGCTTTTTTTACGGCAACAACCTTGGCTTCATCCGACACCATGATCTCTTTCTCATTTGCTATCTTCTGATCCTTTTCGACCTCAACTAGCGCCTCCATTATCTGCTCATTCTTTGCCTTCAGCTACGGTTGCAAGTGTTCAATCTTGATTTTAAATTCGGCAATGCTGACATTGGTATCTTAAAGTTTCTTGAGACCAAGGGCGAGGCGACGCTTGTTCTTCATTTATTCCTCTCTCTTGATGTCTAGAGAGTTTACATAGAGGTGGATCAAATCAAGGTAAGACTTGGGAGTTGTGTAAACTTTTCTTCTAAGTTTTTCATAGAATTCAGATGATTTCTCTTCAACAGTTGTGTGAATGAGCATACACATCTGAGCGATGTTCTATCTTACTTCTTCTGACGGCAAACTATAAGAATTAGATATAAAAGCGATAAGTTACTCGAGATCTTTAAGGAATTCAGAAGAAACATAAAGTAGTGCTTGCTCAGGCCATCTATCAAACCAATTGAGTGTACAACAGTTGACTAGAGATGGGAACATGCGGCAACGCACTCTCAATGAGTCACCTACTGGAGACATACAAAGCGTTATGTGGAACCTCTCCCTAACGCGCTCATTAAAAGTCATTAAAATGTTGTCACTAGAATAGTTAACAGCTGAATAATATCTTACACAGTATCAATTCGCTTCATTTCAACAAGAATAGGTCTTACTGAATTAACTATCTTGTCGTAGTCTTCTGGCAAGAAAAGATTGGGCACATCGCCTGTATTTAAGATGTTATTAATATCTTCTAAGAAGCTCTCCTTAACTATTTGAGTATCTGTGAGCACAAGGCAGAGGTTTGTCCCATCGATACCACTTGAAAACATAAGTTCTTTGATGAATTCACGGAACTGTTCAGTACCAAAATTTTTAGTGATCTCTACTTGCCTGGGTGTATAGCCGAGCATATGACAAGACAATTTGGTGAGAGATTGCTTTCCTGAGCCACCAACTCCTATTAGCATCATGTTTCCACGTGGCTGCCTCAAGACACGAGCTACACGAGAAATATGAGCAATAGCGTCTTCAAAAAATACTAAGTTCATTTTAGATGTCGCTGTGATATTGTAGTCATCTAGATACTCCAATAGTATTGTTTTAAGCTTATTGATATCTTTGATCTCTTCGTAAGCCTTTGTTGATTCTAGCTTAAGAAGATCACCGAAGATTAATAGATTTCCTTGTCCAAACAAATCATCATGCTCCTATCTAACCCTGAAGTAAGAGTTTGCGAGTTCAGCTACCATCTTAGTGAACCAAAGCTTATCTTCATCGTTGATCAATCTATCATGAAACACTCTGCAAGTCTCATGCATCCATAGTTTAGCGAAGATTTCCGCTGTTGGCACTGATAAAGGTTTTGACATAAGAATACCCTAGAATACCTTGCTAACATCTCTCAGATTGAAGAGGTAGTGAAACTTGGCTGGTGTAGGTCTCTTCTCTTCAATGATCTTTTAGTAAACTTCAATAGTCGCATTAATACATCCTTCGTTAAGCTTTTAAATAGCCTCAACAAAGCCAGTCTTGAGAAATCCTCCAAGTATGGAACCAAAGATCCTGATTAAGATAACTCTACTTGCTTCAGGTATATTGAACACATTGAAATGTCGAGTAAAACGAAGAGTCAAATCATTCCTACCTCCACCAGGACGAGCACCAGCAGCTATAATTGTGGTATCTTCAACTCTTTTCCATTCTAAAGTCTCTCGATCGTACAGTCCTTTCTTGTCAACGAAAAGTCTCAGCAATTCAATTGGAGGTTATGCTCCATATTTCTCAACAGAGGGCATATTAATATCGTCAACAAAAATCGCTAACTTCTTCCCTGGTGGGGCACCATACAAAGCCTTCTTCTTTCTCTCAATCTTATCTTCAATTGATTGCTAAGTTCGAATAGATGAAGTCTATGCTGAAAAGTTAATGAAGACTGGGAGTATGTTCTTAGATTCTTGAATTGCAGTGAGTTAATTGAGAATAATAACTGACTTGCCAACACCTGTCACGCCAGTGAAGAAAATTGGTTTTTCTTTTTCCAATAGAGTCTCTAGACAGTAAGCATTCCTTACTGTATCAATAGTTGGGACCAACAAAGAAAAATAAGGCTTTTCCTTGTCATAGACGAATTCTTCGACCTTCTAATTCCACGGTTGGAACCTCAACTCTTTTTTCGTCTCAAGATAAAAATCAAAGCAGCATATGCCAGATTGCATTGAGCAAGCCTTAAATTGATCTCTCACCACGTCATCAAAACGCTCTTGTCCGTAGGAGTCAAGTGAAGCACCGATACCCCAGATGTATGCAAAGCAGAAGAAGTAGTTAAGACTCTTTTTCTTCTCTTCTTTTTCTCCTTTAAAACCATAGTGGGGCTGAAGCAGCACTTCCAGAAAATTGCAAACGCTTGCAACTCTTTATATCTCTACAGTCTTGATGTACTCGACAAGCCTAAGAGTTCTGATTTTTTCTAATGCAGGCTCTATGGTTACTTCAAATAAATCGAGTAACTGCTGCTTATGTTCATCCAATAGAATACTTTCATCAGGATACATTCTCGGTATCCAACTACGGACATAAGGCTTCCATCCTAATTCCTCAGGAGTCATATACACCATTCCACAGCGTGATACCGTAGCAGGAGAGGCAACTGAAAGGTCTTGAACCTCAAAAAGCATGCGCATTTGATGTCTTAGTTTTATACGTTAACCATTGGCAAGGCAAAGAGTCATGTTGTCATCTAGCACAGTATTCATGTTTTCAATCCAGAGAGCGTCAACCGGACCATCGAAAACGACCCAGGTTTTGTCATCCTTAAGCTCCTAGGCAGCTTCTCTCATAATCTTGGAAGCGAGACCATCACGCCATTCCTGTGAGATAGGATTTACTTCACCATAAAGTTCTCCCATTGTAATTGACTTAGGGTTCAAGATCTCTTTTCTTACCATCTGGTAGCGGGAGTCTGGAGAGTTTTTATCTCTTTTGAGAGATATCATAGAATCTGCGAGTACCTCATAGCATGTGGTCTTTCCAGCTCCTGTCTGTCCGACAATCATGACTCCGAATCTGACATCAAAAGTATCGAATAGCTGAATAGTCTTTATGATAAAAGGTTCCACCTCTTGCAAACCTTTGTTCCTGATTGTTTCCTTGATTTAATTTTCAAGTTCCTCAAAGCTCACATCTGGAATGGTGACTGAAGGAAACAGGTCCTAAATCAGCGCCGAAAACAAGGGGAGGTCATCCTTGAGAAACTTTGGCACGTTCGAATCTCTCATAGCTCTGATCAACACAATATCTTCTTCAAGGTCTTTCTAGGCGCGCTTTAGAGAACCTGCCATAACTAGTACTGACTTGACTGCACGCATACCGAAGTCATAATGATCTTGTTAAGACAACTACTCTGATGACAGCTTGTAAAGTTGGACCATCTTTTGGGATAGAGGTCTAGCATTGATGAATCCCTCAGCAAAGAGCATGATCTCAGCAATTAAGCGATAGTTTGGAATCATCATAGAAACTGGTCTAAACAGTACTTTCAAGTTGTCGGGTAGTTCGGTTCTACCCGCGTAACCAGGATTCATTGTGATAAATACACCACATGTGGGGATTAGAGGAATCATATTGTCCTCGAAAAGGAAACTGTCAAGTTCCTCTGTGAGGGCACGCTTGACCGTCTAGAGTTGCTAAGCAATGACTGACAGTACTTCGATATCTATTCTGTTGAACTCATCCAAACAAGCCCAGGCACCAGTTTGGGAGAGACCTGAGAAGAGTCGACCCATCATCACATACGTAATCTGTTCTGAGCAATTGAACACGACACACTACATTCCAAGGCCCTTTGCAAGATCCTTGGTACTCTCGGTCTTTCCGGTTCCAGCTGGACCAGCAGGTGCGGCACCGAGTTTAATGTGCAGGGCACCAGTGATAGTGATCCAGCACCTGTCGGTAAGCGGTGTAATAACCAGGCGAGAAGTGGCACCCATATACTCATAGCCATACTTGAATGAAGCATTTACCTGTTTCACATAGAAATTGTCCAGCTAGTCCTCCCAGTAGTAGCGGAGTTGCTATTGCCAGAGAAAGTCTTGAATAGAAGAGATCTATTCTTTGACTAAAGACTCCACGATGTCACGAGCATGCACATCTGTTGTCACAAGTGCCACAATAATTTTGCGTCTTACAGAGTCAAGGTTACCTCGAACAAGTTCAATCAGTTAAGTCAACTGCATCACATTAACTTAGTACCAGTCTTGAAGAGCAAAGGGGTTATCACTCATATCATTGATGTAAGACTCGGAAGAGGCACACCAGAGAACCTAAGAAATAGTAGCAACGACCTGTCCGGGGTGTTTAGTGACCCAAGTCTTGCGGTCAACGTTCTTTTCGACGCTTGTGAAATCATTCAGACCAGCTTTCATCATCTTTAGAACTGTGTCAGCCATTGTCTGCTAGACGAGTAAAAGCCATGATTCTACTTGATTCCTCGCCTTGATTGGTTTGCATAGTTGCACCTTTTCTCCTTCAGAAGAATTCATGTGGGTAATATCCTGGCCATCCTTGATATCCAAACGCATTATATTGTCGAAACATGTCCTCAAATGCTGTTAGATAATATCTAACTCGTTAGAGTTGGCAAGGATCTCCAAGAGTTCATCATTGGACAAGAAATAGAAACGAGGAAAGGCTTGTCTCTTTGTTTCGAGGTAACGCTCTAACTATTTCTATATATCATCAAGAACTTGATTGTAATTTTCGAGGTTCTCATTTAAGTTATTATTGACCTTGAGTGTGCGCATGACATTCGGTTACTTCGAAACTTTAGTCATGAAACCACGGAAGAATTTGTCCACTGCATCAAATTTCGATGCTTCTACGGACAATTACTTGCGGATATCTCCGGACAAAAATATGTTCACTAGATACATCCATTGTTTCTACAGGAGAATCCAGTTTTCGAGGACTTTTTGCAAAAGATTCAAATTTTTCTTCCAGGTCTCAGCCTCGGTTCTCAAAGGTTTAACATATCGTGACCCAAGAATCATATTGACTGTTGCGAGAGTCTCATCTAATGTTGTGAATATATCATCAACATCCTCAAGAATGAACGCCTAATCCTTTGCTCCTTCTTTGTGTATCTTGGTTTTAAATTCGACTTTTCTCCAAATCTCATCAATCTGAGCGATTTAAGCCCTGAGAGAGGCTTCAGCTGTGGCTTTGGCAGATATACCTTGGATTTCTTCTTGGAATTATTGTGCGTTGAGCTTGATCAATGACTCGAGGGTGAAATTTTCAGCCTCAATATCAAAATCCTAACCAATCAAGTCCTTGATTTCCTTCCAATGCTCTGGCTTCAAATTATCATTTCTAAGGGAAGTAACAACAGGCATAGCCTGCTTGAAAGTGTCCACGAGGGTCTTAAGTTTATGAGCGATAGGATTTGGAGGGAGGTTCTTCTCCACTCGGTTGCACTTTTTAGAGAACTCGTCAGCTTTAGCCTGTATGTCTTTAGCATTGATGTTGCTGAATTTCTCTTTAACCCATCCATCAGTACGCTCCTCCCACTCATTGAGAGAACGCCACATCAGGCACCTGAGTTGCAGCTGCTCTCTAAGGTTCTCTAGGTTGCCAAACTAGGTGGCAGGAACCTATAGTACTTCCTGATAGGTATTGGTTTTGGTGGCTGCCGTTTCAAGCTCTTTGAATTTCACTTCTAAATCGTCCAAACGCCTTAGTATGTCATAAGTGCTAGCAGTCTACTTCAGAAAGATCTCATCCTCTGCAGCCTTGAGGCATTAATTAATGTTCTCATTCAATGTGGGTATTTGCTCTCCAAGGCTCTTTCTAAACATGTCCTGGTTCATGTTTTACGAGGAATCAACCTAGGAGATAAGTAGGTTAAGCTTAGAGATCTCAGTCACCGCATCATTGTGCGAATCTCTGTCCTCCTTCTTGAACCCGATGTTATGCTCGGTGAAAATATTGTAGTACATCCCGTACAGGTCGACCCTGTCACGGACGTCCTGGAACTCATCTTGCACACGGTTGAGTGAGTTGCTCTATTCGACGAAATCCTCAACTGAGGGCGTCCCTCTGCTCAGCTCCTTAAGAGCTTATGAGAGCCATCGACGGCATTCATCTGTCCTCTTTTTAATGGTCTCAGGGATCAGCTTTTCGAGCTGGACCAGGCCCGCCTTCGGCTGGGGGATCAGCATATTTCTGCACTCATCGTTATCCAGCTTGAGGAGACCCCTGAAGACCATCTGGGGTATGGTCTCAAACTACTCCTTTTGCATCTTGAACATCTTGGTCATGAAGATTAACATCTCGGTCGGCTGCCTGAGACGCTCGTGGACCAACAGATCAAAGTTGATCCTATTGTTATTCCAGTAGGTTGACAAGAAGGGCTGCATACTTCTTAGGAAAGAATCAGCTTTGCCAAAGGCTGATTGAATGATAAGCTCCAAAGTAGAGTTTGAAGCCTTATAAACCTCATCCTCTTTGATCCAATCATGCGGATTCAAAAAGTTTTTGTCGGGTGCCTCCCAGTCATCCCCGACCATGTCGTCCCACTCCTCAAGAGCGTTGGCGTATGGTGTAAGATCGTCATGCTTGGACCACCTCTCAAACACCATCAGTGATTCGAGACCATTGGTAAGGGTTTCCTGAAGCTTAGTCAGCACCATCTTCTTGTCAGGGCCTATGTATAGCCAGTTACGGTACAGCTCGACGGCATTAAGGCGCCATATTTTGGGTTCCTTGGGTATTTCTTTGCCCTCAGCGTCAACTTAAGGCTTCTCGTCATCTTCCTAGTCCTCTTCATCAGTGAGATCTTCCCCGTTCTCTTTCTTTTTCTTTTCGGGTTCCAGCTCGAGGTGGACGTTGGGGTCGAAATCTTCCACGGTGGAGTTACCATAGGGTGGGAGTTTGAACTCATCAGGACGCTCCTTGATTATAGTTCCCTCGTGACGTGTCGGGTCAAACATGATGCTCAGTTTAAACATAGGCAAGGCTCCTCTGTTTTGATAGATGTCTTACTCTGACATGCCTGAATTGTTATTGGTATCTAGATACTGGAGGCGATCGAAGAACTCTTTAACTGTGTCGATATAGATTATGGTTAGACTTTCCAATGCCAAAAAGTCGACCAAGTAGGCATATCTGAGGAACCGAGAGCATTCCTTTCTCAGATTGCTTCTGTGTCCATAAGTCATGTGATCAGGGAAACCAAGGTTCTCAAACACCGAGTTCTCCTTCTTCTGCTTTCCACCATTGGTGTTCTAGTTCATGGCACTGGACGATGGATTGTTCTTTCTCTGTTCCTCATCCAGTGCTAACTCAGCTAGGATCCTGTCTCTGAGCTCTCCAAGCATGTTTTCAATGGCAGCCTTGACATTGACACGGCACCTCTCAGAGTATGCCTGAATCTGTTCAGACACTTTCTCTTTGTGTTTCTGCTGGTCGGCAGAAAAATCCTCAAGCCTCTGACTCTCCATGGATGCCTTGACTATGTCGATAAAGCGTAGTTTCTGCATGTCAATGCACTGCGACCGGTGTATCATCAGCTTGGGTCGGAATATATCGTCGAGCATAAACAATTTTTCCTCAAGCATCCGACGCGCTTTGGCCCTCTTGTGCGATATGATGTTTTTGCGCCACATTCTCAAAAACTTCCATCTTTTGAATTTTTTGAAAAAACTTAGCTCTTTGATGTGGTTGTACGAGTCTCGCTCGATGAGCCAGTCACCGAGAGTGATGAACTCGACCGGCGTCTCTCTCAGGTAGAGCGTGATTCCCTTGGCTGAAAGCGTGTAGTAGCGTGACTCGTCTCGGTCGTGGTACTGGCACACTTGGAGATCGTAGGGGTTTGAGGTGTTAGGGTTGGGGTTCAGGTACACAAAAACTGATTGGTCCGTCTGCTTTGAATCTAGGAGAAGCTCTATGTACTTGTCAAGTTCACTCCACGTCTTCTTCTTGGCCTCTTTTGGCGGCGACTCCATCTGACTTTTGTCCATGGGCCCACTTATCACCCCATCAACGGCCTTTATTTCGAGTCCCTCCCCAGTAGCACCAGCCTTACTCCCGCTCAGGCTCCTCTCATGATTATTAGCAAATGCACCGGCGGCATCATTCCTAGACTCACCACCACCGATTACAAAGCTGCTTTCCATCCTTGCCATCTCTCTCTCCTTGTGCTCTTTCCCTTTCGCATACAGGTTCTAGAGGAACTCGTCTGTGTCTTATCCCGTGAACTCAGCCATCGAGCGGGTCAGCTGCAGGAAGTAGTCGGCGTTGTTGAGCTTCCCAGTGAGCTTATCGACGAGGTACTTGGAGCGTGCTCTCTCGAATTTCTTCTGCGAGAGCGTGCTGAGGTCGTTGAACTGGATGAGCGAGGGGTCGCGCTGCATGTTCTCGCTCTGCTGGATCTGCTACTGCATCTACTGCCTCTGCAAGATCTCCTTGATCTTAAGTGTGCGCTCGGTGTGCGAAACTTTGGCCGACTCGTTGATGTCGGCCGCTGAGATCTTCGGCTTGTTCATCAGGAGCTTCGCTGTAAAGAAGTCTTGGTGCTGAGGGCGGCGGTGCTGCGACTGGTTGCCAGGGCGCAGAGGCGTTACAGTATTGATGCCCGTTATAGATTTACTAGTCTATGAGTAGTACTGAAGAAGAGGATTAGCTTGAATCGTCGAGATATTGGCCTGAGACTGATCTTTATAGTAGCTCTTGGGACCCCCTCCGATAGAGCTAGCGGGATTCTGAGTGTAGGTTCCTTGAGTGGCATATTAAGCGCGGCCTGGAACAGGCAGCATATTCATGGCAGAGCGGCCTCTTTACTAGGGCGGTAGATTTATTGATGGCAGCTGGCCATAAGATATGCTGCTTTGGTTAAGAGCATCATTACCTATAATACTTGGCTAGAGGAGATCTCTATTATTGCCAAGAATAGAGGAATTTTGATTGTTGATATAGACGTCTGAGGCCGAAATATTCAAACCTTGATTTGCGCGGCTTCTGCTATAACCTTGCATCTGATCAATCATGTACATACTCGATTCTATCCCCTAGGGTCTACTCAGATAGTTGACTGATTAATCATGGCTAAGAAGTTAAGTGAAGTTTCCAGGGTGACTGGTAAGATACGTCTCGTTCACTGTGAATGAACTATTAAGTTCCTAAAGTGCTCTTTTAGCTGGAGAGCCAGGATCTCTAGACTTTTTACCCATTTTTGCAGAATAAGGTCTCGTACTCGCCAGCTTTTCCAATGGTCTTTCGACTGAGGGGAGAGGAACGTTCGAAACTCCTGTATCGTACAATCTATTCATCAACAACCTCTTTTTAAGCTATTCCGGCGCAATATTCATCATGCTTGGATTCATTCTAGATTGCTAACTTCCATTGTTGATTTGCTGACCCTAAATAAAAATAGGTCAAACCTCAAAGCTTCGACTTACCAGAAGAGTATTAGATACACCATAAGGAACTTTCCGCATCGTTTTGGCCTACCCTGTTGTCCGGGTATTATTGCTCATGCTCCTGTTCTCCCCAGGCATTCTATAGGGATTAGGATTGATCCCTCCGCCTGCATGACCTCCTCCATAAGACTGTGAGATCTCATCGAGTGAAGTATTGTTATAGGCGAGAGAGGCAGCAGCTGCGGTATTATAATTGTTGTTTAAATTACTGCTCTACATATTTAAATTTAAATTATAGCCTTCACTTTTTAAATTCTCATATCCTCTCTCTCGTTTGTTTACTTGGATGGGGGTTTTGGGGTTTTGGGG